>AMWB02153868.1_pt1 | contig 11507 bp, 23 predicted proteins | sample 200311 | NCBI WGS metagenome assembly AMWB02 (sample SAMN02737377, study PRJNA173069) | bioreactor metagenome | biome: anode biofilm in microbial fuel cells | place: USA: California | collected 2010-12-16 | reverse complement strand
GTTTCAATCCTTGTTTTAGTGGATCTTGCTTTCGAATAGATAAACGTTTTATTTATACGTTAGATGCAAGGTTTTTAAAGTTTCAATCCTTGTTTTAGTGGATCTTGCTCTCGAATTTGGTTCAGTGTTGAGCCAAGTCATCGAATACTGAGTCAAATATGCATCTCCCGTGGTCCATGTGTTAATTAATGTACGTAGATTGCCATCTCCTGCACCTGCAAGATTATATAAATACCCGGATGCTTTCGGGGGAGTATCACCATCTACACAGTCCCACATGTATGTTCCCATTAATCCGGTGTTTGAACATTCGGAATTAGGTAGCCACCCTGCATGAAATCTAAATTCATCCATGCATCCTGCCCAATCAATTATATTACCCCCCTCATAATATATGCTGCCAAGCTGTATGTAATCAAAATTCAACTGTGAATCTGCGTTATATGTGAGATCTATGCTTCCTTGCTTTACTCCGTTTACCCATAGATGTACATGGGTCCCGTCTGCTTGCAGTACCACAAAATACCACTGATTAGGTACAATAGCACCAGATGTGATAGATGCCTGATTCATATTTTGATCTCTGACAAACAACTCATAATAATCAGTTGCAGCATCGGTGTATTGCAGCATTATGATACCATTTGATCCGGCATCCGATATTCCAATTGGTACCCCCATTGTGCCATCGCCTTTCAACATTGCGGCCATATACCACCACCCACTATCATAATCATATGCAAAATTCGTGCGGGTATAATCTTCGTTTCCGTCGAAATCTATATAATTCTGATATGGTTTTCCGGCTGGTGTGACAATTGCACCGCCACCATATACTGCATCGTGACTGGATCCTACTAAATCGTTTGTATACCAGAAGTCACGGACATATCCGGAATCAATGCTGTTGAAAGGATAACGAATCGAATAATGTGCATGGCCTCCGGTGTTGTGCCTTGCATCAGTTGAATTGATCCATAAAGTGTTGCTGTATAACCATGCATAATCATACACGGTGTCTGTGCTACCTACACTATATGGTTGCACGTGGCCGGATGTCAAATTAACTGCAGTGAAAGGACCGGATGCATATTTACCATATCCGGGACCAAGGTTCAATTGGTCAGAATGTATACTAAAACCACTGTACGCTGCACTATTTGATAGCTGTGCAGTTGTTGTTCTGGTTTCAGTGTGACTATTGGTAGATCCAAGCACAATTGGAGTACATATCACTACCATTATTGCAAGTGCCACTGCAATATGTATTAGTTTCATGGCACCCACCTTACCTATACCTTCTCTCATCATCTGTACGCATTGAAGAGAACACGCCATAAAGTATCAATGATATTGCTATCATTATCGGGGCATACTCAAGTGCAGTAGTCAGATGATCAACCAATTCTGCACCATTACCACCCATGGCAATTCCGATTGCAAATAGAAAATCGAATAGGGGCTGTGTATAAATGAACGATACCCCTATCACAATGAATCCTATCAGCACACTAAGCCATGCTTGCACTGCACCCATGATCACACCTCACCAAAAGAGATGTCCATTGGATTATACCACTGTTGCTTTTTCACTTTACCGCCTACCTTATGCGATTTACCGGACTTTTTCCTGCTCTTTTTCTTTGGATCTCTGGACCCTTCAATCGTTAGCAGCTTCCTTTTTCTATGTGGCCGGATCATCTGCTTTTCAACAACTTCCGTTATTGGCATCTGATCAAGTATTTCGTCCTGCATGATCTCCTGTTTCGGGACCTGTCCGACCTTCTGTTTCGGGACATGTCCGACCTTCTGTTTCTGTATGGGGGTATGTTCCTGCTTCTGAACAGGCACCTGCAATATCTCCTGTGCGGATCCAGTGCTTACTATCTGTACCGGGACGATTGCTACCATGGCACGGGAAGCGATTTTAGGCACAATAACAGGACGGGTCTTACTAACTTGCTTCGTGGCCTGTTTCTGTCTAACCTTCTGCACTTGCTTTGTCTTTGCTTTGCTCTTGGTTTTCGCAACTTCCGATATTCTGAATCCCAGCACCTGTTGATTAAGTGTCCTTGGCACCCCGGTTTCAACCGCCATAAATTCGTTCATGGTTTCCATGCGCTGTTTTATGGCTGGTAATTCGGATGCCTTTTGTTTGGATACCTGCTTTGCTTTCACTGCTTGCGTTACCTTCGGCACCTGTTCGACCTTCTGGACCTGCAGAAGCATTTGACCCCCTGATCCGGATGGTGTGCTTACTCCGGTATCTTTAACGGGCTTGAAGATGTCGGCACTTGTCTTGAACTTCTTACCCTTTGCGCCTCCTGCAATGTCCGGTGTCGGGTATTTCTGATCGATGAATTTCTTTACCCTAACATTTGTAGTCGGTTCATCGAATGGCATATCTCTTGGTATTTCACCGGGTCTACGTTTCGACATGACAGGCTCCATCTGATCAGATCCCCACGTTGGCTGTTTCTTTGGTTGAACAGATGTTAATCCCCGTGGCTCTCTGGATGGCCTTACCTTCTGCTTCCCACCGGGATACTTATTCACCACATTACGTATTTCATCTCTCAAAATCGATTTAACGGGCTTGTATGGACCTGTTGGTGATGCTTTCTTTGGTAGTGCAGTGTCAAATACCCCTCTTGCAATGGATCCCGGTGATCTGTATGGACCTGCAGGAGATGCACCGGATGGTAATTTCATATCAATCTCCCTGAGAACTATGTCTGTCGGGGATCTATCCGGGACAATGTTTTTCTTGCTTTTAATTGCCTGCCCTATTCCTTCCTGCACAATCATACCCGGTGTCCTATAAGGACCAGTTGGCGATGCACCGGATGGCAAAGCATCGTTTATCCCCTTACCGATGACATTGGAAACAGATCTATCCGGCATGATCGGACGTTTGACTTCTAATGCACTATCCATTGATTCTTTCACAATGGTCCCCGGTGATTTATATGGCCCGTCCGGTGATTTACCTACCACATCCTTTGCAACATCACGAACAATATTTTTGACAGGCACGGATTCTCTGAGCCGAATAGTGGGTTTACCGAAAATTGCATCTGCCATGGTCACGGGCTTTGCTGTGGACGGAACAGATGGCGCAATATCAAGTTTGTTTGCGATCATCTTTCCCGGCGATGGACCTGTGTAATCTGTTCGATGTGCAATGTGCTGGAATGTTTCGGACGTTATCTGCCCCGGTGTCTTGGGTGTCTTAATATCAAGCCCGGATCCTTTTATTGTGGTATCAACTTTGAAACTCTTAATCTCTCCCGTAGCCACTTTCCCTTTGCCAATAGATCCTGCACCCTTCAAGGATGCTTTCCCAAGCAGAATACCGCCTGCAATGTTTCCGGCCAATCTTGCGGGATCGTCCTTTGCTGCCTGCTTAACAGATTCGGTCATTAGACCAAGCCCGGTTGGAATTGCCTGTGCAAACTTCTTAGGTTCCTTGATCAGCACTTCACCAACCATAGGTACCCCGGCAACCAATGGTACCGTCCCGCCAACTGCTTCCATAGCACCTACGCTTACATTCTGCAATGTATCAACACCTTTACGGATGGTAGGTACCGGGATCTTATCTACTGCCTTTTGTGTCGATGTATCAAATTTATCTACCACGAAACCTGCAGCGCCTTCGGCTCTTTCATATAATCCGGAAGTTGTTGAATAGTCGTTTCGATCAAGTTGTAGTGAGATGCCGCCTTCACCACGTCCTGCTTCTTGCCCTTCCCGGAACAGTCCTTGCATCTGTTGGCTTATGCTCTTTCCTTCGGTAACGGTTTTGACATATAGCGGACCCTTTGAAACATCTGTTCCATAGTCACCGGATCCGGATGATTCTCCCCGGACCCCAAGCAATGCTGCCATACGTTCCAATCGGTCCCCGCCCGGCTGCATGCCACGGATGATCTCAACGGTACTTGGCCCGGTTCTCTCCGTTTCCCTATACTGCCCGGATGCAACAGCAGCTCTCCCAAGTTCACTGTCTTTATCGATATATTCCGGTAATTCTCTTGCTTCCTGATCCACATCATCCTGATCATTCATACTTTCATTTGTCTGATCAGTTTTTGCATCAACATATCTTTGAGCTTCCCCTGTCTGTGCCTGTGCCTCTGCAAGTGTTACCGTGTCTTTATTCCAACTCTCCGAGATCCCTGCTTTCTGTGTATCCACTGTCTGGACAATGCCCTGAGATTCCCGGTACTCTTCATCTTGTGCCTGCAGATAGGATCCTGCCTCTTTGGTCTGCTGCTTGGCTTCATCAAGAGTAACAACGTCCTTCTCCCAAGATCCTGATATTTTATCTTCTGTTATCGGTTCCGGAGCATCTACTGTGTTATTTTTGCTTTTCGATTTACGGCTTGCTGCCACGGCATCTGATCTCTTTTTACTGAGATCTTTGGCAGATACCGTCTTTTTACTAAAATCATATGCCATATTATCACCAACTACAATTGCAAAGCTAAACTATATTAGCTTATTTTATAGCAAGTACATTGCCTGCTGTTTGTGCTGCCCCTGTGGAATCGCCCTGTGTAAGCATCTTAAATGCTATCACTGCACCGATTATTATCAGTACAAATGGGAAAGCATATTTCATCATATCCACTATCTGTTGCTGATTCATCCGGCGCATCTTATCTCTTTCGATGGACATTTCAGTACCAATCAACCTTGGATTTATCTCTTCAAGATATGAGATCACACTGTTCGGCCTGATCACCATACTGTGATGCAATACAGTACCGTATTTTATGCGATTATAGTCCTCAAGAGTTATGTCCATGGCACCCTGTTTGTCCATGATCCGGACATATCCGTTCTGAAATACTGCAATACTCTCACCGACATCAGGCAAGCCGTTCATTCATATCCCTCCGGTATATATTCGATTCCAACCCCGTTCTCTCTATCTTCGGCAGCTTCCATTTCAGCAAGCTCTTTTTCATACTCTTCCGGTGTCATTTCTACACTATTCACGATCTTTTTGTAGGCATGAATATCATTGATCCCAAGCCGTTTAAGATAGGACAGAAGTGCCACATTCTCCGGATTCAGTGCCCTTGAATACGGACCATATGCAAGTATACCCGGTGTCTTGCCAAAATATACCACATCATTCCTTTCATATTCAAAATATTCATCGAGATCCTTTGTTTTATATGCGATCCCTGCCTGCACTGCAGGAGTGGGTAACAACGACCCATCTGCCAAGATCTTCCACACAATACGCTTTGCCATAAGGAGCTTAAAGAGCATTGGATACTTGCTGACAAACAACATGTTCACCATCAGAAGTACAAAAATGATCATGTATAGCACCATGGCAGAACCATCACTTAATGGCAATTTCAATCACCTGATCCGAATACCCGGCTTACAACTCCCTGCTTCTTGGGAGCCGGATTATCTACCGATACAGATTTATGCATCGTGGTTATTCGCTTCACACCGAATCCGTCTTTTGATAAAGACAATTCCAATTCGGCATACATCTTTGCCTTCTCCATCCTTTCACTATCGGCTTTCAGTTCATACCGTAGGCCACGGTTCAGTTGCCTGATACTCAATCTCTCGATAGTGTCCAATATGTTCCGGATCTCATTTGGTTCCAAGTTTGAAACCGACATTTGTTTATTGAGCAGTGGAAAGAACTCTTCCCGCCATTCATCCGGTACATCCGATGGAGTGACAATCAATCCTGCTATACTGTCGGTAATCTCCATTGGTGGGTCCGACATTTCACTAACTGCTAAGTCCCTTCTTTCATCTTCGTTCATTGCTGTGGGTATTATATCGCCCCCATAAAAAATGACGGTCCGGATTAATCCCGGTCCGTATTAACATGTGTATCAAGATCCTTTGTAGTTAAAAGTGCTGTAACGATTATGATCAACCGGACCACACTTAAAGCCACAAAATACATGCACACATAAGCGAAACTTGTCGAATAGATTGTTGTAACCGTGCCTGTCGCATAATCTGTCAATTCCACAAAGAATGATCCGAATGTCAATGCTGAGAATAGCACTGCAGATGAAAGTGTAAAGATCACCCTGCCATCAAAACCATCGACTTTAGGGAAAGACAAAATGAAACAGACTAACGCCAAAATAAAAGTTAAATAAAAAAATTCTATGTTCATAATCTACGGGAATGTGATTGGCAGGAGATTATCCTGCCATTGTCGCTTAGTCCCTGCCTCCGAGCATGTATACGTAACCAAGGATGGCTACGGCACCGATGATGTACGGCAGCATTCCCATCAGGTTAAAGCTACCCCATACGGATGTGGTAACGGATGTGAAGGCCGTAGTTGCTGCGGAGTTGTTCAGTGCTGTTACCTGTGTATCTGCTGACTGTTGGAAGTTACCTACAAGGATAACACCAACCATCAGGAGAACGGCTGTAACGATAATTGTACCAACTGCATTTGCCATGTTTTATCACCTGCCTTAAGCCATGATGGTAGCTCAACATATTTATACTTATAAGGAAAGTTTGTACTATAAACCATATTATTTATTATGGTTTTATCCGATGCCAAGTGATAGAGGATGCTATGAAAATAAAAAGGATTCAGGAGATCAGGGGCTACCCTTGGGTATCATTGCCGAAAGAGATCTTTAGGAAAGGAGATGATGTACTGGTTCAGGAGCTTGATGATGAATCTGTGATCATAACAAAACAATTACCGGAGGCGTATAATGGCAGCAAGAGGCATTAAAACCCATGATAGTGAAAGAGAGCTGAGTATTCCGGATATGGTATACCGGGCAAATATGTTTATTATGGAAAATATGTCGATTGGTAATTATTCTGCTGCATACACACAAATAGAATTTCTGGAAAATGCCATTGATCCGTTCAAAGATAAGAAGTATTACATTGATTACGAAAACATATCGAAACTTAAAATGCCACGGGGTAATACTCCTATGAAACGCAAACAGATTTATGACGAATACCAACGTGTGACCATGGGAGGCAGGCACCGGGCTTTGATGAACCTTGCATTTCGCCAAGGATGGCTTGGAGCTACCCGGCATGGAACAGAACATAAGACCGATGTAATGGAGTGATCACATGCCAAGGACGTTTGACATTATCTGTGGAGTAATCAAACACCGGATCAATACACTGGACAAAGCAATGATGCTACTGATCATGGGAGAAATGGGATCCGGCAAGTCACTTGCTGCAGTAGCTTTTGCAGATAAGGTAGATCCCACTTTCAAGCATCATAAGACAGTGGTATATACAGTGGATGAATTTATGGAAGCCCTGATCAATTCAAAGAAGGGACAGGCAATTATATTCGATGAAGTAGGAGTGAATGTCGCTGCCCGTGACTTTGCTACTGTGCAGAATAAGATCATGTCGATCATCACACAAATTCTGAGATATAAAAACGTGTGCTGCATCTTCACTACACCCAATGCAAGATTCGTGGATATAAATGTCCGGGAATCGATGAATGCAATCATGCTGCCTAAGAAGATAGACAAAGCAGCTAACATAAACATATGTAAGTACCGTATTCTGGATCTGGATGATGAAGGAAAGGTTGTAAGACGGCAGTTCAAGTATTTCGATGGTACCACGGGAGCTGCAGGAGAGATCATCGATCCCGTGTACGTGCCACGTCCGGACCAAGATCTTGAGGATTACTACTTGAAGATAAGTATCAAGATGAAAAATGATAAGATGCAGGAGCTTATTGCTAAGATGCGGGGAGAAGATCCGGATGGAGAACCAATCTACACTGCAGGCACCAAGGGACAACAAATGGTTCTGGACAATAAGCTCAATATGTTCAATCGATTATTGGTCCATGCTAAGAAGAATTACACTTGGGATGAAATGTCGGCCATATGTGGTATGTCACCAACTGCACTTAAAAAGTACCATGCGGAGGCAGTGACAAAAATCGTTTAATGGCCGCCGGGCTGAAAGCGGTACAAACTTTTATAGGGATTGAAAGGGGCGCCGGGGCGATGCGATCACGGCTTGATCCAGTGATCCATGCCACGCCTGAACTGCACTATGTCTACCGCTACACATTCTATTTTTTACAAGACTTCGATATGAGTAGGCACTATAATGGGCTGTCTACGCATCACGATAACAAAGCATGGTGAAAGTGTATATATCCTACAATTTTTAACCACCTGCTCACATCGATTGATACATGAACGAATGTATTGTACGCCAATACTCATAAATACCAAGACTTCCATATGATTACCCATGGATTACAATAAGCTATGCCGATTCATTGCATTCGTAGGCACTATAACCGCCTTGCTGATCATAGGATATACATTGATATGGATCTCACCGATCCATGGAGTGAAAACATGAGAATAGAAAGACAAGACAAGCAGTGGATCTATCCGGATATAGATTTATACCCGGAAGATAAAGTATCATTCGTTGATCGTATGAAGCACGGCTTCAAAAAGCTATTCAAGAGGAAATGAAATGGTAGGAAAGAGTTTCAATAAAGCAGTAAGATCCGGGAATAAAAATACATTCAGTGGCTTTAAGAAGGTAGCAAAGGCAGGAGCAAAGGACGTTCGATGGATAAAGTGATATAATGGCAAAGAACCCGGTTAATAGATCCATGCATAGAATAATGCGGAAACTTGGCCTGAGAGAATCATTCAAGCAATCGACATCGATGCCCGGCATCCTGTCGCCTAAAAATTTCAGATGATTGTCCGGATGATCCGGACAATCCATTTTTTTAATTCGGTCCTATATAATTCCGGGCCTTTTTCATCAATCCAGCAAAGGTTGCACCATCTGCATATGTTTTTGTCAATATGTCACCATATCTCTGTGACATTGTCCCAAGTATTACGTGATATACCCGGCCACCAACGCCGTAGAATACATCGAAACGGTATTCCTTGCCATTTTTCATAGTGACACACATACCGAAAGTGCCGCCTTTTTGTCCACGGGTATTATAGAACTTAGATGCTTTTTTAGCACCAAGAGCTGCCTTAACCCGTGTACCCGTAAATTCTGAGGCATTAATGACCATCGGATCACCTTAGAGCCGGGCACGTGTTACAAGTTTGACAAAAGATCTGCTTGGTTTAGGTTTTGAAGTCAATCTATTTCTGTACGCTTTACGTCTTGGCATATTATCACCTACACATGATGGAAACTGAACCTATTTAAAATCACTTGAATTTCCTATAATTAAGTTCTGGATGCAGGTTATACGGTTCTATCGCTTCCGAACATTCTACAAGTGCGATATAGGCAGCGTCATACCCATACTTTGCAGCGATACGGACAAACTCCTTGATGATCCGGTCCTTCACCTTCATAAAAGACTTCATGTTTACGGGCTTTGCTACATCGCTTATCTTGATATTATCCGGCTGCTTTGTCCTTGGCTGCCACCATTTCCGGGGCTTGCCATCTTCGATCTCCGGAAGAGTGTTATCCGGATTATAGTTCACGTTTCCAATCACCTGCACGTGTTTGTTCATATTACGTGGGATTGGTAACGGTCTTTGTTCATTGCTCATAATTCACCTGCTTCTTTTTAGTGGCCACAAGATAATCAATGTATGATGAAATCCCTGCTCTGAGTATTAGGGATGCCCCTGTGATGCCCACTATAATGATCTTGAGATCCCGGCACTGTATACCTCTCTTCACTGCAGATATAGCCATATCGTTTGCCATATCCACTTCCATGCGTAAAATCTTAGCTGCTTCGTTTACCATGATCTGAACCACAACTTAACAATTTCCCTGATTTTATCTCGGATAAGTGCCCGGTCATATTCTGATCCGATTGCATAGGCAAGCATCATGGCCAAGCACAATGGACCTGCCATGATGAAAGATGCAATTCTCATTCCGGCAGCACTAATTTCCGGACCATCTTGCACATCATATGCCATCTATATATCCCACCCGGTACTTCAAAAACTACCAATATCACCATCATCAGCCACATTATTTGAGCATATAGCTCAACATTAATCCGATCCATCCTTGCCACCGTGTACACATTCTGGATCATAGATCGGCAATGGTTGCATGTGGATCTTTATACCAATCCATACGACAACAAAGGATATTACGGTCATCACATAGACATACCAAGGCATATCATTGATCGGAGTATTGAAATTGATAATTATCAATACTATCGTCCCAAGGATAATAAACCATCCTAAAAAAATGGCTACAAAAGCCATCAAACGTGTTAATCTCTCTTCACTATTCATACCATCCATATCCACAATTTCACATCCTTATTTGTCGTGTCTATCGCCCCTACTAACTGATAACATAGTTCCGAATATTGCCATGCCATATAATCCGGACAGTAACCCTATTGCTGCAGGCAGATGGAGTTGTGGAATCTCATAATAACGTGCGATCCATAAAAACACTAAACCAAGTACGGTCAATGCAATAGCAATATAAAATTCACACATTGGAGATCGGATCATGCAGTCCACCCTCTCTGCCGGATCCATGAACCCACTAAAAATACTAATATCAAGATCGTTACAAGCATTACATTAAACCACGGGATCCGGCCATTATGCCATGCCAACACATCTTTGTATAATCCATGGATGATTAAGAATGCAATTACTGCAGAAGCATAGGCCATAAGCAATCCTATTCCAATCCACACAATATCTTCAATGGATCTCATGGCAGGCATCTCCGATCATTCCCTGTTCAAGCCATGCTATGAAGCCCATGGCACCCACAAAAATTATGAAGGCACTTACGATTGCCATCTGGATCGAATTGCTCACCAAGCCCATATAAAGCCCGTACAGTCCGGCAATACATTCGGTTCCACTTGCGATCACTGCAATATCTGCAAAATTCTCATATGCTATCAACACTACACTTTTTGCCATACTATCAAACTCCTTTATTACCCCATACAATTTTTATATTTCGATATATTTGCCACACACCGAACATTTTAAGATCATTCCATCCGGAGCAATTGGCACCCCGTGCTTTTGGAGATCATCCGGGATCAGGAGATCTTCGGATCCACAATACGGGCAATTGTCCCGGACCATGACTTCCTGTTCGATTACGTCCATCCTGCAAGCCTCCTTCGGATCTCTATCTGTTCTGCCTCTGTAAATGGCAAGCCTTGATAGTGGAGCATTGAAGTCAAACTATCATGCCCCTGCCTCAAGCATACCACATTCAACTGCACCCCTGCTGCAATCAACCACGATTCAATGCTTTTACGTGTGGTCTTGGCACTTATACCGATTGGATCCAAGCCTGCTTCCACGGCCCATCTCTTGAGATCAATATTCCAACTCCGTAGGACCGGAGGCCGTGGCCCCTTAAAGAAGCGCCTTAGTTCTGCTTCAATTGCATGTGGAACCGGATGAACATAGCGTTGGACCTGCTTACGCTTGACTTTTTTCTGTGCTTCCTCTGGTAGAAATATTGCCCGTCTG
>AMWB02001633.1_pt2 | contig 11509 bp, 3 predicted proteins | sample 200311 | NCBI WGS metagenome assembly AMWB02 (sample SAMN02737377, study PRJNA173069) | bioreactor metagenome | biome: anode biofilm in microbial fuel cells | place: USA: California | collected 2010-12-16 | reverse complement strand
CTTGGCCTGGAGGCTTATGCATCTGACCTGAATCCTGTTGCAGTGCTCATCAACAAGGCCATGATAGAGATCCCGCCCAAGTTCGCTAACATGCCACCTGTGAACCCTGAATCTCGGAAACAAAAGGACATAGCTCCAGGTGGCTGGAAAGGCGCACAGGGACTTGCTGAGGATGTGCGCTACTACGGCCAGTGGATGCGTGATGAAGCTGAGAAGCGCATCGGTCATCTGTACCCAAAAATAGAAGTTACTGAGGAAATGGCAAAAGACCGTCCCGACCTGAAGCCATACATTGGCCAGAAACTCACAGTAATAGCCTGGATATGGGCACGCACGGTGAAGAGTCCCAATCCAGCCTTTTCACATGTAGATGTTCCACTTGCATCTACTTTCATGCTCTCTACCAAGACTGGCAAGGAGGCTTATGTGGAGCCAATAATTGAAGGGAATAGTTATAGGTTCACAGTGAAGGTGGGCAAACCGAGGAATATAGAGGCAGCTAAGAATGGGACAAAGCTCGCACGCGGTGCGAACTTTAAATGCATTATGTCTGAAGCGCCGCTTAAAGGAGATTACATCAAAGCTGAAGGTGTAGCTGGGCGCATGAGTACACGGATGATGGCTATTGTAGCTGAAAGTAACGCCGGAAGAGTATATATTCCTGTGACAAAAGAGATGGAGAGTATTGAAACCCAGGCGAGTCCTGAATGGAAGCCAGAGGTCATAATTTCTGGCAGTACACAGTATCTAGGTGTAAAGCCTTACGGAATGGAACAATTCTCCCAACTCTTTACAAATCGTCAGCTCATATCACTGATTACATTTTCGGATTTGGTGGAGGAAGTACGTGAAAAAGTACATCATGACGCTCTAGCTGCTGGACTACTTGACGACAACAGATCTCTTATCACAGGTGGTATCGGTGCAACTGCCTATGAGAATGCTATAGGAGTGTATTTAACACTGGGTTTAGGCAAATGTACAGACTATTGGAACAATCTTTGTACGTGGGCACCACATGGTGAATATATGGGGCATCTTTTCACTCGGCAAGCTATTCCTATGACGTGGGACTTTACTGAGGCAAACCCTTTTTCGAGTTCTTCTGGGAATTGGGAAGGGATGCTTGTTTGGACAGTAAGAGTATTAAGAAGTTTAGGGATGGGTCAAATTGGTTTATCTAGCCAATTAGATGCTCAAAACCAAGTTACTTCTTGTCAAAAAGTAGTTTCTACTGATCCGCCTTACTATGATAACGTTCCATATGCTGACCTATCAGATTTCTTTTATGTCTGGATGCGACGTTCATTGAAGGTAGTACTACCTGATTTATTTGCAACTCTTACCGTTCCAAAAGCTGAGGAACTAGTTGCCTTTGCTTATCGACATGGTGGTAAGGTTAAAGCTGAAGAGTTTTTCCTAAATGGTATGACTCAAGCAATGCAAAGAATTATGGAACAAGTACATTCAACTTTTCCAGTCACAATCTACTACGCCTTCAAGCAATCCGAAAGCAACAGCGAGATGGGCACTGCCAGCACTGGTTGGGAGACTTTTCTTGATTCACTTATTAGAGCAGGCTTCGCAGTCACTGGTACTTGGCCTGTACGCACTGAACTTGGTAACCGTATGCGAGGCATTGGTGCTAATGCCCTTGCCTCTAGTATAGTTCTAGTATGCCGCAAACGTAAACTAGATTCACAAGTTGCCACCCGCCGGGAATTCCTTAATCACCTGAAGACTGAACTCCCAGAAGCTCTCAAACACCTCCAGCATAGCAATATAGCCCCTGTAGACCTTGCCCAAGCTTCCATAGGACCGGGTATGGCAGTTTTCACACGCTACTCTAAAGTGCTCGACGCAGAAGGTAAAGCCATGACCGTACGTGAAGCCCTTGCACTAATCAACCAGACACTTGATGAGGTACTGGCCGAGCAGGAAGGAGACTTCGATGCAGACAGCCGTTGGGCTCTCTCATGGTTTGAACAATATGGATTCGCAGAAGGAGAATATGGAGTTGCTGAAACTCTTTCCAAAGCTAAGAACACCAGTGTTTCAGGCATGGTAGAAGCTGGAATACTTACATCGAAAGCTGGTAAAGTGCGTCTGCTCAGACCTGAAGAACTCCCCTCCGACTGGGAACCTGCAAAGGATGCAAGACTAACCGTCTGGGAGACTGTGCACCACCTTATCCGCGTGCTGGAGGCAGGCGGTGAGAGTGCTGCGGCTGAGCTGGTGGCAAAGCTTGGCAACAAGGCAGATACGTCAAGAGAGCTGGCTTACAGGCTCTATACTCTGTGTGAGCGCAAGAAACGTGCAAATGAGGCACTCTCATATAATGCTCTGGTGCAGAGCTGGCCTGAGATATTGAGGCTTTCAAAGGATGAAGTTAAACTGCCGAAGGGGCAAACACAACTTATCGAGGAGGAGTAAAATGGCAATGACCAACCACGAACGTGTGGGAAAATCGCTGGATCTGCTGAAAGCGGGCCTTGGTCCCTTTGTGCAGCGTGAGATGGAGAATGTATACAAGGAGCAGGCACGACAGGAAGCTGGCAGGATACTTGGCGATGACTGGCTGGTATCGGGCAAGTCCATTGAGGAAATGGATGCGGGTGCACTGCTCAAGCTCATGTGGGATATCTGGAACGATGTGTTCCGCCAGGTGCTGGGTTTCTCTGAAAGAACACTGGTGAGCGAACTGAGGGAAGTACGCAACAAATGGGCACATCAGGAGACATTCTCCAGTGATGATGCGGACCGTGCACTGGATTCTGTGGAGAGGCTGCTGACTGCAGTTTCCGCATCACAGGCAGAAGAGGTCCGCAAGATGAAGATAGAGCTTCGCCGCCTGGTATTTGACGAGCAGGCAAGGAACGAACGCCGCAAGAGCTCCGGGACTGTCATCGAGAGTCCTTCCAGCAACCTCAAACCCTGGAGGGAGATAATCACTCCTCACAGGGATGTGGCAAGCGGACGCTACCAGCAGGCTGAGTTTGCAGCCGACCTCTGGCAGGTGCACCTTGGTGAAGGGTCTGCTGAGTACCGTGATCCTGTGGAGTTCTTCCGCCGCACCTATCTCACAGAAAGCCTCAAACACCTCGTGGTAAATGCAGTCCGTAGAATCGGGGGCTTAGGAAGCGACCCCGTGGTCCAGCTCCAGACAAATTTCGGAGGCGGCAAGACACACTCCATGCTCGCGCTCTACCATCTCTTCTCCGGCAAGGTGGAATCAAAGGAACTTATTGGCATCGACAGTGTATTACTTGAAGCTAAAGTCCCCAAGATCCCAAAAGCAAAAGCAGTTGTCCTAGTAGGTAACAAGATCTCACCAGGCAATCCCATGACAAAACCTGATGGGACTGTGATTCACACACTCTGGGGAGAACTTGCCTGGCAGCTCGGAGGAAAAGAAGCCTACGAACGCATACGCAAGGATGATGAGCGAGCAACAAGTCCGGGCGATGCATTACGTTCATTATTCAATGACTACGGACCATGTATCATCCTCATAGACGAATGGGTGGCCTATGCCCGCCAGTTGCACGAGGAGAGCGATCTTCCCGGAGGCAGCTTTGAGACGCAGTTCTCCTTTGCACAGGCGCTCACCGAATCTGCCAAGCTCGCCAAAAACTGCCTGCTTGTCGTCAGTTTACCCGCCTCTGACACAGCAACATCACCACATGCCCAGGCCAACGATGTGGAAGTCGGCGGCCAGCGCGGACGCGATGCACTAGATCGTCTCCGCAACGTGATCGGGCGCGTGGAAGCTGTATGGAGACCCGCAACAGCAGAAGAAGGCTTTGAGATAGTCCGTAGGAGGCTCTTTGAACCCATGACCGACCCTGACCAGTTCAGGGATCGTGATGTGGTTGCCAGGGCTTTTGTAGACCTCTACAGAGCCCAGCAGCAGGAATTCCCACTGGAATGCCGTGATGCGGAATACGAAAAGCGTATCAAGGCAGCGTATCCGATCCACCCCGAGGTATTCGACCGTCTCTACACTGACTGGTCCACCCTCGTCAAGTTCCAGCGTACCCGTGGAGTACTGCGCCTCATGGCTGCCGCCATTTACAGCCTCTGGGAAAAAGGTGACAAGAACCCATTGATACTTCCGGCCAATATCCCCATTGAAGACCAGCGAGTGCAATTCGAGCTCACACGCTACTTGTCCGATAACTGGATCCCCATCATCGAGAAGGACGTGGACGGCCCAAACTCATTACCCCTACGTATAGACAATGAAGTGCCAAACCTTGGCAAATTTGCAGCCTGCCGCCGCGTGGCCCGCACAATCTATCTGGGTTCCGCCCCCACAAACAACGCCGCGAACAGAGGCCTCGAGGACAGGCATGTAAAACTGGGATGCGTGATCCCCGGAGAATCACCTGCAGTGTTCGGAGATGCATTGAGAAGACTGGCAGGAGCCGCTACCTACCTGTATCAGGACGGGCCACGCTACTGGTATTCCACCCAGGCCAACGTTACTACACTTGCCGAGGACCGTGCAGAACAGCTAAGACGTGATCCCGATAAAGTCGTTCAGGAAATGGATAAACGCCTCCGTGCAGACTTTAACAAGAAAGGATTTTTCAAACGCATCCATATTTTACCCGGCTCCAGCGCAGACGTAATGGATGATCTTGACAGCAAACTGGTAGTCCTAGGTACAGAACAGGCCTATAGTAAAGAAGAAGGTAACGCTGCCGAAAAAGCTGCAAAAATAATCCTCGAGACCAGAGGAAACAGTCCCAGAATGTATAGGAACACTATCGTTTTCCTTGCTGCAGACAAGACACGTTTCCAGGATCTGGACGAAGCCATACGTAAATATCTTGCCTGGGAATCCATACTTGGTGAAAAGGACATACTTGATCTTTCCCCTCACCAGGTAAAGCAGGCAACCACGCAAAGAGATTCAGTTAATGGAACTGTAAAGGCCCGTATCCCTGAAACTTACCAGTGGCTTCTGGTCCCTGTACAGAACACACCTAAATCTCCTGTAGAGATTCAGCCAATAAGGCTTTCCGGTCAGGACCCGCTTGCTGTAAGGGCCAGTAAGAAGCTTCAGAGTGAGGAACTCCTGATCACTGCATTTGCAGGCACACGCTTAAAGATGGAACTTGAAAAGATCCCTCTGTGGAGAGGTAATCATGTAGGGGTCAAGCAACTATCTGAAGATTTTGCATCATATCTGTACCTCCCGCGTTTGACAGGCCCAGAAGTACTGGCAGACTCCATAAAAGATGGACTCAGGCTCCTTACGTGGGAACAGGAATCATTTGCTTACGCAGATAGCTTCAATGAAAATGAAAATCGTTACATTGGGCTACGTTGTGGGCAAGTGGTCAGACTATCTGATGAGAATCTATCGGGATTGCTTATAAAATCAGATGTTGCTGCAGCTCAGAGAGAGAAAGATTCAGCACCCAAACCGTCAATAATTCCTCCATCTCACGAAGGTACAGATGTACCCACTCCGCCAGACATATCCGGTGGTGGTATCATCGTCAATCCGCCACTTCCACATGCACAAAAACGTTCACCAAAGCGTTATCACGGCAGTGTGGAACTAGATCCGACACGTGTGGGTGGTGATGCAGGCAAGATCGCTGAAGAAGTAATATCTCACCTCTCAGCGCTGGTGGGATCAACGGTCATCCTAACACTGGAGATCGAGGTTAATGTACCCGCTGGTGTTCCAGACCACGTTGTAAGGACTGTCACTGAGAACGGGAACGCATTGAAGTTTAAAATTCAGGGATTTGAGGATGAGTGAAAAATAAATTACTCTCTTCGAGTATGAATCCCTTTTCTATTCCAACCCCAGGTTGAGTCCACATTCTCAACATCTCGATCTTATCAAGAAACTGAACGAGTAAATGGAGAGCGGCTGAGCCTGCACCTGAACAAACTCCATGCAAAACAATATGCAGGTCTGATACAGCTAGAAGCTTTCCATAAAGATATTGTCCAAGATGTATGAGGATGGATTAACGAGGGTTGAGCAGGTGGAGAAGTCCTATCACTGTACAGGAAAACGAATTTTCACTATAGACGAACATTTTAATGCACATTGCCGAGCAGTCATTGACATTTTTTAGCAAACTCGTTATCGCCAGTGAAAAAGTCGATTGGCAGTAAAAAAAGGCAAATTTATCATAAGCTCTATATGTATTTCACTCATCCAGCCCCACAATACCCACATCCGGCACAACACCCTTGAACATCTCAACAGTTCCGGGATGACAGGTGAAATAGAGCACCTGATTTGATAGACTAAGTTCATAGATAGAACTGATTGCATTCCTGCTCCTTACCGGATCAAAGTTGACCAGGATATCATCAAATATGATCGGCAATGGCTCAGAATGCTTGCCAAGCTCTTTAATGAAACCAAACCTTAATGCAAGATAGAGCTGTTCAGCGGTACCCCGACTTAGTTCATCTATTTTTTTGCGTTTCCCGCTCTTATCTTCAACAAAGATGTCCGAAGAACCCAGAGGAGAGTATATCCGTTCATATTTTCCGCCAGTGATATTGGAGAAGAACTTCTGCGCCTCAGTAATAACAGCCGGTTGCCTTTCTTTCTCATACTTGTCCATGGCTTTTGAAAGGATATGCTGTGCAATTGAATATGCTGCCCATTCTCTTGATTTCTCATTGATCTCCTCTTTGAGAGTTTCAAGTTCCAGTCGCAACTTTGAACCTTCATTGTACCCTTCAAGCTGTATTATTTGGTTTCTGATGCTTCCTTTTTCATCGTTCAGAGACTCAAGAGAACTATCTATCTCACTTATCCTTCCAGCAATCTCAGTTTCTTGCATCTTCAACATATCAAGTTTTAAACTTTTTAGTTCATCAATGATCCTTAAATGTTCATCATTGTTTCCGGAAAGTCTCCTTATATGCAATTCCGCAGTCTCGCATCCTTTTCTTGCTAGGGAGATCTCATCCCATATCTTTATGCTCTTCAAAAAATATTTTTCATTATCCGCATTTCCTTCGTGAATAAGAGCAGACATGTCGTTAGAACAGCCTGATAGCTTATCCTCGGCTTCCTTAAGGTTGGACAGAAGTCTATTCTTTTCCGAAACAAGGCCGTCAAGTTTGTTCTTTTTGCTGACCGTTCTATCCATATCAGAGCGAAGAATCTCAAGTTCCGTATCAAAACCAAGTCCAGCACTTGTTCTTCCACATGCATCAAGGACAGAGATTATTCTGTTCTCATATGATTCAATAGAGCGGGTATATGCGTAGGTCTTTTCGGTCAGGTCCCTTATTTTATCCTGGATCTCATAGCAACTTTTGATCGCTGTAAATATGTCTATAATGCTTTCAGTGGTCATCTCTGAAGAAAGGTCGTACTTTGCCAGCCATTGATGCCATTTTTCCAAAACTCTGTTTCTGTCCTCTCTTTTTTCCTTGAGGGCAGCATTCAGTTCTTCTAACTGCCTTTCAAGTTCTTCACGATCCTTTTTTAGCTGTTCGGTCTTTCCTGATATGGCATATTCAGCGTCAGCCTCATCGCGCAATTTTATAATAGCCAGATCAAGAGAACGCTCTGATATATCATAGTTACATATTTCAAGGAGGTTCTCAGCTTCCTCCTCAAACTCACTTATGGATCTTTCACATAAAATAATATGAGAATGAAGCTCCTTTATATCAGCATGTTTGTCCTTCCCTTCTCTGATAAGAGTAAATTTATCGTGAATACCTTCAGGCTCTATATCAGCATTTAAGCTGCGCGAAATGAGCCAGCTCTTCCACTCATCTTTAGCTTTTTGCAAAGCAGATCTCATTTCACTCAGTTCACTCTCAAGCAGAGCAGACTTTTCTTCGGAAGATACTTTTTCTTTTTCAAGTTCCTTTCTTTTTATACTGAGCTCTGATACCGACTTAAGGCCAAGAGCGTATTCCCTAAGCTCATCATATCTGTCCTCAAGCACAGAGATCTCGGGTATATCTTGAAAACCACAGGATGTAGCATCTTTCAGCATCTTTTCCCTCATGGACCGGATATCCTTCTCTATCTGTTCCTTTGCATTGCCAGACAGAGCTGCATCCGTGTTGCGTACAGTAAGCTGAGCACTTTTACCTGAGTTCTTCACAGATATTGAATAGATCACTGCCATGATGAACATTCCAACGCATGCAATAATGCCTCCCTGTAAGTTATCGTAGACATTGCCAACTGCAAGGCCTGCAATACCTACAAGCCCAAAAACACCTGCAGGCCACATCGGCATACGCTGACCAACTGTAGCAGGTGTTTGCTTTATCATAGAAGCAAACTTCTCGTCCCTTTCCAAAGACCTAAGCTCCATTTCCTTTTCTTTTAGAGAAGGATATAATGCCTTAAGACTCTTCAAAAAAGCAAGCATTTCACGGTTTTTGTTTTCGGGGATCTGTATGTCAATAGCATTGATCTTAGAATCGATTTCGCTGATGCTGCGATCTATCTTCTCGATTTCACTTTTTGCCCACTGAAGCTTTGTTTCAAAATCGTGGATGTTAAATTCCATCTCCTTTAAGGTAGATGTTGTGGAATTCACGCGACCCTTTGCACTGCTGGACAAATCAAAGCTCTCCAGCAGAGCTTCATCCCACTTGTGCCCAGTTTCCTGCAGTATTTTAATAAGTTCTTGCTTCTTACTACCTAATTTTATCTTATCAGAACTTATTTGCATAACATTGTCTTTATAACCAGCAACCTTATCTGCTATTTTCAGGATGGAAGGCCTTTGTTCCAGTAATGTTCCAGAGACATTTTCCTGGTTCTGACCTTTTGTTGAAAGAGTATCCTCGACAATTTTGATTCTTTGGCACAGCTCTTTGATCTCACCATCAATGGTCTGTAGATCACCATGACGCTTGCGTACAGCATCGATTGCAGGTATAGACCTGTCAAAACCGTTCAACTTCTCTTCGTTCCAATCAGACCCAAGTTCCTGAAGCTTTGACTCAAGTCTTTTCCTTTCCGCCTGTAATGAGGAGTTCAGCTTTGGAAGCTCCTCTTTTTCAGCGGTATATTTATCAATTCCTTTTCCAAGTTCAAGTATAGTGTCTTTTTGGGCCAGCAGAGATTTATCTATCTCAATACTGCTTTGTTCCTCATTGTTCCTGTCAATAGAACTTTGAAGGCTCGCAATACTTTCGTCAAGACCCTGAATCTTCTCTTTGATACTGGTATATCTGTTAAGTCCGTTCTCAGGGAAACTATCGATTACAGGAAGCTCTTTAAGTTTGTTGCTATTGATCTGAAGGTCTACCCAGTCATCCCATACAGACAAAAGGGCCTTAACATATTCGTGTTTTTTAAGAAGAGCTGATTTTTCATTCTTGAGATCAGCTATCTCTTTTTCCTTTTTCCTGATGTCATTGTGTAGCAGATCATATACGTGTTGGCCAGCTTCGATGTCCTTTATCTGCTGCTCGAGTGTCTGAATTGTGTTAAAAAGGTTATTAATTTGGGGTTTCCTTCCTGAGGGTTTGAACAAAGCTCCTTTCTTATCATCAAAGAAAACGTTTATTCCCGGGATAGAGGCCGCACCAATGCCTGTTCCTGCACTGTATAGTTTCCCGCTGATGGAATTACCGCTCAGTTTATTGAAGTCCTGCAGTTCTTCCAGACCAAAGGCATAAACGTTCTCAAAGACATCCTTGTCTGCACTACCAAGTATTTTTCTGAGTTCTGCTTCCCCTTTAATGGTACCATCTGGGATATACAGTTTCAACCCCTTGTTTGCATATCTTTCAATCGTATAACTGCTCCTGTCAGCTGTATTGATCGCCAGCCTCCCACCGTGAAGACCACCGTTAAAAGGCGGATAATAGTTATAGTTACTTCTTTTGTTCGGAAAATCAAAGAATATTCTCCTGATGAATGAGAGTAGAGTGGACTTTCCTGCCTCGTTCTTACCATGCAGTACAGTCAGCCCTTCGCCTAAATCTTGGATGGAAAAACTGTTAAACTTGCCAAATCCATCTATATTCAGATCAGTTATTCTCATGTTCAGTCTCCGGGATAAGCTTGTCAAGAAGCAACTCTTCTGCAGTTCTTAAGATCCGTATTCTCTCCTCATCATCAAGAGACATCAAAATCTGCTTAATTTTTCCTTTGCCAAAAAGCTCATGCAAGGGACCGTCAAGTTCCATAAGGCCATCGTTGCTTGAACATATCTCATCGGTTATGCTCAAGAGGTCAGAGATGAAATCCTGCCTGTTTAAAAAGTCATCACGCTCAAAAGGATAAGATACTTCGTCCTTCAGCCGTTCTAGCCAGACAGAACCAGGGTTAATATCACAGTTGTCCCTCAGGTGCTGCACAAGATCGTTCAAAAAGCCATCTTTTATCAGTAGCCTTTTCAATGAGCTTCGGCCTTGGAGAACGAACCTGCAGATAACATACCTGCCTCTGGAGACTTCAGAGAGTCTATCCATCTTTTCTTCAAGCAGTTTAATGAGATCAGCCTCTGTTTTGAGTCCGTTAACAGATAACACTTCAACACACCAGCGAACAGAATCGACCGGAATGAAATCTACAGTTGTATTACCTTTACTATCTACTTCCACTACCATGCATCCTCTCTCTCCCAGTTCACCTGGATCTCTGCCCTGTGGATTTCCGGAGTAGACGATGAAAGGTTTTGTTTCGATTACCTGTGGTTGATGTATATGCCCAAGGGCCCAATAATCATAATTTGTTTCTTTCAGATGCTGGACGCTGCACGGTGCATAAGGATAATGCCCTTCTACTGAGCCGACGGTACAGTGAAGCATGCCTATTGTATATGGAGAACTGACATCCTTCTTTTGAAAAAGCTTTACAAGATTGTCCTGGATGTGTTTTGTCCGATAACTCATCCCGCTGATGTTTGCTATCACCCTGCCATTCTTGCTTACTGAAACAGTTTCTACATTGTCGCCGCCAAAGACTTTTACATTATCGGGCCATTCCAGATTTGCAGACCATCCGTTGAGAGGGTCATGATTGCCATGTGTTATGTATGTTGCAATACCTGCATCAGAGAGCCTTTTAAGACCTTCGAGGAATTTCAATTGGGCATAAAGACTTTTGTCGGCACTATCGTAGATATCACCAGCTATGAGAAGGAAATCAACATTTTTTTCGATGCAAAGATCAATGATATTATTGTAGGCTGCAAAAGTTGCCTTTGTCATTACCTCCTTTAACTGGGGATTTATCCCTGAAAGTCCGTGGAAAGGACTGTCCAAGTGAATGTCTGCAGCATGTACAAAGATGAAACCAATATCATTTTTTGATTCGTTTTCAGTAACCATATGACGAAGACCTTTTCAGTAATTATGTATACATATTATAAAAGTTAATATATATACATTGTGAAATTGTGCTGATTCAAAGTCGCACGTGGTCTGCAAGATCAACATCCCACACAAATTCACTAATATTTTATAAATTTTTGTATCAGATTTTAATAAACTTTTAATCAGATGGTACATTCTTCTTTCAAATCAAGTGCTC
>AMWB02066176.1_pt2 | contig 11516 bp, 10 predicted proteins | sample 200311 | NCBI WGS metagenome assembly AMWB02 (sample SAMN02737377, study PRJNA173069) | bioreactor metagenome | biome: anode biofilm in microbial fuel cells | place: USA: California | collected 2010-12-16 | reverse complement strand
ACAACCGTAACTTTCCCACCGGAATCGGTTGATTCGATTGCGTTCAGAATAAGATTGATCAATGCCTGCTGAAGCTGCCCTTTGTCCATCTGCACACGTTGCAGGCCTTCGGCACAGACGCTTTCAACCTGCACATCCTTGAACGCCGCCTGTTTTCGGGTCAAAAGAACAACTTCTTCTATCAATTCCTTGAGGGGATGCTCTTTTTTCAGGGGTTTGCTCTGTCTGGCAAAATCAAGCAGCGCGGTAACGATTTTGCGGCATCTGAGGGTTTCACTGGCAATGATCCCAAGTTCTTTATGCATCGGATTAACCGGATCGAGATCTTCCTGGATCAGCAGCGCTGTCGTCAAAATGGTGGTCAGGGGGTTGTTGATTTCATGTGCCACGCCTGCCGCCAATTGGCCGATCGAGGCCAGCTTGCTCTGTTGAAGCAGGCTCTTCTGGCTGTTGATTTCATGGGTGATGTCCCGGGACAGTTCGATGGCGCCCGTTGTCCGGCCATTTTCAAATATGGGATAGCAGGAAATGGAGTAGTAGATTTCCCGGTTCTGATGGTCCAGGTGAACATGGGTGGCCTGGGAAGGCTTTTGGGTGTTGAAGGCCTGAATCAGGGGACAGGGGTGATCTTCTCCGGAGCACGGGCTGTTCTGATGATGCGTGATTTCATAACAGAACCGGCCGATGACTGCTTCCCGAGAAACGCCCAGCTTGCCGAGCATGGGGGCGTTGACATCCATAATACGGTAGTCGGCGCCGATCACCAGAACATCCTCATTTACCAGTTCGTTGATCACCATTTCCTGCATGGCCTTATTGTCGGCATGTTCCTGCAATCGACGCCTGAGAAAGATTTTTTTGGTCGCCCGGTCCAAAGACTGTTCCAAGGCATCCCTGCCAAGGGGTTTGGTGACAAAATCAGTGGCATCAAGCTGAAAACTCTTGATTGCCAGTTCCATGCTCCCGTGTCCTGTGATGATGATAACCTCGGTATCCGGAATTTCGTCCTTCATCTGTTTTAAGAGATCCAGGCCATTGGTGTCGGGCAGCGTCACATCCATTAATACGATCATGGGGTTGATATCCCGAAAAATGGTCATGGCGTCTCTGGCGCAAGTCGCGGTATGAACGATATACCCTTTGCCTTCCAGGCGCTTTCCCAAAGCCTGACAAAAGTCTTTCTCGTCATCCACGATCAGTATTGTATATTCCATGGTGCAAGCCTTATAAAAAACCGTTGTCAAAGATTGATGCGGGACTGCTCCGGGAACATGTCCGCAAACCGGTCGTCGTTGTTGCTGACAATCACCTGCCTCTTGTTGCTCACTTCCTGAAGCAGATGGGCCAGCACCTGCTGGCGTTTGAAGTCCAGACCGTCCGCCGGATCATCCAGGACAAATACTCCCAAATGCCCCATGGCATCGCCGATGGCAAGCTTGAGCATCAGATAGAGAAAAATGCGCTCGCTTTTACTCATCTGGTTCAGCTTGTAGGAATATCCCCTGGCCTGAATGATGGGGCTGAGCTCTTTGGGCGTTATCTCGATATCAAACTGATCCAGATACTGAAAATGCCCGGCCCAGTTTCGAAGGCTTTCCCTGACTTTGTCCATGAGACCCTTGTTCAGCGCGGCCACCGCGAGTTCCATAGCCTGACAGGCAATCTCGCACAACAGGACATGCTGATCTGCAGCCCGAATCTTTTCGTTGAGCTTTTCAGCATCTTTCAGCCGCTGGTCGGCCTGCTGAATTTCGATCGTCAGGCCGATCAATCGCTTCTGCAAATCCGCATGACGCGCCTGCAGCGCCGGAATGCGGCGGCTGCGCGTTTCAATCTCGGCATCGCTCGCCGTTCCCTTAACTTTTTCAATCTCCTCCGCTGTCTGACCCATCCGGGATTTCAGCTTTTCGACCTTTGCGTTCCAGTGCTGGATTTCGGCCATCTGCCGCTGGATGGTCCCCAGCGCGATCTTGCTGGTCTTCTGATCCTGAAGCGCGGACTGAACGGTCAAAAGCTCCGAAGCCACCCGGTTGCGGTTATTTTCCATGTCCGCGCACTGGGTCCGCCGCTCCGAAATCAATTTGGAAAAATGGTCCGGCGACAGGGCCTGACCGCAGGTATGGCAACCGGGCTGTTTTTCCATATCCGTCAGGCGCTGGATATCCGATTTCAGTTCCTGGATCCGCTGGTCAAAACTTCCCAGTTGCCGCTGAAGATCATCGGGATTCGGATACGCGGCACTGCCATCGGATATGCTCTTTTCGATTTCTTCTTTTTTTTGAACCAGGTCCTTAATCTCCGGCAACTCGGCCCTGGCCTTTTCAATGGCAGCGATTTCGGACGTTATTTCATCAAAAGTCCGCTGAAGGATGATCAGCAACCGCGGGTCCGTAAAATTGCCCGATGCGGCCGAAAGATTCTTGATTTCGGCATCGGTTTCGGCAATCTCTTTTTCCAGATCATCGGCTTCTTTCCGGGCCGCAACCGGATTCAAGAAAGCCGATTTTTGGGAAGACATTTCCGTCTGAAGGTCTTTTCGCTTTTCCTTTGCAATGGATGCGGCTTTTTTAAAACGGGTCTGCAGAATAAAAATATCATCCATCTCCAGGAGCTGCTGGAGCAGTGTCTTGTTGTATTTGGGAATGTCTTTCAAAAAATAAATCAGCTCGCCTTCCCGGAAAAAAGAGGTCAGGGAAGCCACATCGGATGGGATGGGTACAAAAGGCTTTAGCGATTCGGACGGGTCCTGGACAAGGGAATTCCAACTGGTTCCGTCTTCGGAAAGAATGGAAAGCGCAACCGTTCCCAGGGTAGAGCGCCACAATTGACAGGATTTTTGCAGATGGGAAAAATCCAGGGTGACCGCACCGAATTTTTCGCCTTTCTGGCACAGATCCGGAACACTCAAGGTGGTGTTCAGGTGCTTTCCGAACAGGGCATAATACAGGGCGTAAATCAGCGTGGATTTCCCGGCACGGTTTTCACCGTAAATAACGGTCAGATCGGAAAATTGAAACGATGTGCCTGAATAGCAGCCGATGTGCTCGACCTTGAGCTGCGAGATCTTCATTCCGCACCGCCCCTGTTTTCAACCAGCCTTAGATAAATATGGCGTTCATCCATATAGGGATTTTTCATGGCCTCCTCGAAGATCAGAATGAGCCGTTCTGTTTCAGATTCAGCAACGCCGTTTGCAGTCGCAAGCTGCCGGACGTGGTTTCCAAACAGATTGAAAAACATCTCCTGCGATATCATCGATTCCGCATCTCCCAAAAGCGATTTAAATCCGATTATCAGATGATTTCTGATACACTGACTGCGTTCAAAAAACAATTGCTCTTTTGCCGTTCATTGCAAATTTGTTTTTAAACCGGTTAACGCGGCATGTCCTGCGTTTTTCTTTCTTGTCGAAAACGTTCCGTTGTTATATTATCGCCTCGATACATACCCCATATGGTACGCCCATGTTATTTTCAAAACTAAAACCGGCGGCTCCGACAACATGGCTCCTTGCTGCGGCCGGTTTCACATGGAGCGCGGTGGGAATCCTGCTGTGCCGGCTGGCTTGTGGATGGCTGGATGCCCTTGTTTTCCGTAGCGAACTTCTGTCCGGAGCTGCAGGAACGATCGGCATGCTGGCGGCTTACCGTTTTGTGTTTTCAGCCATTGCCCTTAAAAATATCGGACGGCTCTCCCACCTTCCGGCAAGGGCCTGTTTATTTGCTTTTCAGGCATGGAAGAGCTATTTGATCATTGTCATCATGGTCGCACTGGGTGCCGCTCTCCGCCATTCGTCGATTCCCAGGCAATATCTGGCCGCGCTTTATCTGACCATCGGCGGCGCGCTGCTGTTGTCCAGCTTTCATTATCACGTGCGGCTCTGGCGCCTGGTATTTCCTCGAAAGACATAAAGGCAACCGGGCCGGGCGGATGAACCACCTATCGGCAGTTGCCAGTTCATTTTGCCTTGCCGGAGAAACGGGTGGCATAGCAGTAAATGCACCCGTGGCTGCAGGTGTCATACATGCCGATATCCTTGCTGACGATGCAGCCGCAGGCTTTTCGCTGGCCTTTGTCTTTCAGGTCATCCCACTCATCGCAACCGGGGAATATCCCTTTACGATATCCCAGAAAAGACATCAGCCGGGTATCGGCCTGAAAAAGCCTTACCATCAACGCATCATCGACGCACCGGTTGTGCTCGATTCCGTAGTCTTTGAGATCAGCGGTTTCGCTGCAGGTTGCGATCTTCAAATTCCAGGATCGATTTAATGCCGAAAGTCCCTGCGCCAACTGCACGATGTTCTGCGGATTGAATTCCCGGCCATCGATGTGATGATTTCGAAAATTGTTCCGAACTTTTCTGTAAGCGGTGATATCCACAAAACTGATCACCAGTTTTTCGGTAACCGCATGGATTTGATCGCCGATCCCCCGGATCTTTTCAAGCAATTCATCCACGCCCAGAAAGCGGGTGAGGATCAGGGGGTCAAACCGCCAGATCACACGTGCTTTTCCCAGTTTTTCCGAAAGCCGGCAAAACGTTTCAATCCGTTTTTCAATCCGCGGAACCCCGGGTTCAAACCCTTCTTTTTCATAATCATTGAGCGTATACTGGAAATAATAGGAGATGCCTTTTTGATCAATTTCATTCAGATGGCAAATGATGGGGTCTGGGTTTTTTGTCCAGAAAACAATGAGGCGGGTTTTTTCAAATGAGACATGCTGGGAGCGCCGGTTAAAAGGATTGACCCATACGGCATGGCCCTGATTCAGGCAATCGACAAACCACTGTGAATAAAATGCCGGAATATCGGTGCGGCGGCTGGCGGAAACGATTACCGGAGCAATCGCCTGGCATTCAGAATCCAGGCCGGTTTGTAAGGATATTCGATCCCATCTTTTAAAAGCCATATCGGGTTCAAAATATCGGGATGGCTGCCGGAAATGAAGCTACATATCGCTTAATATAGCCGTGTTTCCATCGGTAAATCTCACTCCGAAACCATCTCCCGTCAGCCGGACGATTTCTCCTTTTACTTTGATGGTTCTTTCCATCCGGGGCAGCGAAAGAACCATCGTTGTCGAATGCCCGGTCTGAAAAAGCCGTGTGGTCCGGATAAATGCACCTCCGGCACTGATGTTTTCAAGCATGTCGGAATAGAACCTGTCTTTCACCGAGTAATCCACGCTGACTTTAACGGCTTTTCTCTCCGTGTCTCTTTTATCATCTGATTTTGCGATCAGCTTGATATGCCGGATCAATTCTTGCTGCTGTCTTGCGGAAAGACTCTGAGCCAGGTTGGTGATGATTTCAACCAGTTTCGGATCACCGGCCGGATGTTTATCCCTATCCATAATCATCTCCTTGAAAACAACTCCAATAGTCATGGATATACGGTTAATAAATTGAATTTATATGTCAATTTTTCAATATCACCTGCTTCCCAGGGTGTCAAGAATGATTTTGTCGACGCATGTCGCACGGGATGTGGCCGCCGGGTCCTGTCCATCTAAAAAATCTTATCCGGATTCATCAGCCACTTGGGATCGATCGTCTCCTTGATCTGGCGCATGAGTTGATAGCTGTCCCCGTGTTCGAGCTGCATGAATTTGCGTTTGCCGATCCCCACCCCATGTTCGCCCGTGCAGGTGCCTCCCATTTGAATGGCTTTTTCCACAACGGCATGGTTGATGGTTTCCAGCTTCGACCACTCGGCGGGATCTGCGGGATCGCCCACGAGCACCACATGCAGATTGCCGTCGCCTGCATGTCCGAAAACATAGCCGATGGCGCCGGATTCATCCACCATATTTTGTGAAAACACAACGATTTCAGGATACCTGGAGATCGGCACCGCGGCATCAACGATCAGGGTTTGCTTTTTCGGATGCGCCCGGTGGATGGTTTCCCATGCCTCGTGACGGGCGCGCCACAGGTCTTTGCGGGCTCCTTCCTCGGTTTCAAATGTAACGCCCACAGCGCCGCAGTCCTCGCAAATTTCTCTGGCCAGGTCGGCGGTTTCCTGAAGAACGGTCTGGCTGATGCCGTGAAACTCGCAGAAAAGGGAAGGCACCTCCGGCAGGCCGAGATGTTTTTCCCGGTTCATCAACTGGATCAGGCCGGGCGGCAGTAGCTCCAGGGCCGCCGGCCCCAGACCCGATCCGATCATCATGGCAACGGCCCGGGAGGCGCTTTCCAGATCCTTGAACCGGATGGTTGCGGCCAGAAAATGACTGGGAATACCGGTCAGGCGGAGCGTTGCCTCGGTGACGATCCCCAGTGTCCCTTCCGATCCCACGAAAAGCCGTGTCAGGTCGAAACCGGACGAGGATTTGGGGGCCTTGCAGCCGGTATGGATGACCTTGCCCCCGGGCAGCACCACCGTCAGGCGCATGATGTAATCCCTGGTGGCCCCGTATTTGACAGTCTGGACCCCGGAAGCATTGTTGGCGATCATCCCGCCGATGGTGGCATCGGCCCCCGGGTCCGGCGGGAAAAAAAGTCCATGCCTGCCTGCCTGCCGGTTCAGTTCTTTGCGGAGGACGCCGGGTTCCACATCGGCCTGAAGATCCTGGGGACGGATGTCAAGAATGCGGTTCATCAGGGTCAGGTCCACCACAAGCCCGCCCCGCGTGGGAACGGGATTGCCCTCGGTACTGGTACCGGCCCCCCAGGGGGTGATCGGGACATCGCCGGCATATGCCCATGTTAAAATGCGGGACACCTCATCGGTGGTCAGGGGCCAGATGATTCCGGCCGGAAGTGATCCCTCATGAAATGAGATGTCATGGCGGTGAAGTTCCCGGTTGGACTGTCCGGTGGAGAACCGGTCCGGGGCAACGATGGCGGACAGATCGGCGATATGTCGGGGCGTGAATGTTTCCATGTTCTTTTCTTCCTTAATGGTAAATCAGCGACGGCAGCCACAGGGTCATGGGCGGCCAGAAGCAGGCGATCAGCAGGGCCGCGATGGCTGCAGCAACCAGCGGCATGACGGCGCGGCTGACTTCCCCCAGCGGCACTCCGGAAATGCCGCAGCTTACAAACAGACAGATCCCGACAGGCGGCGTCAGCATGCCGATGGCCAGATTAATGACCATCAAAACCCCGAACTGAACCGGATCAACCCCCATCTGGGGTGTCAGGGCCGCCAGGACCGGAACCAGCAGTATCAGGGCCGCCGTGGTTTCCATGACGCAGCCGATGACCAGAAGCGCCGCCATGACCAGAAGCAGCAGTCCCCAGGGCGGCAGGGCCAGGGCGGTCACCGCGGCGCCCACAAGCTGGGTCGTCTGTTTCATGGCGATCAGCCAGGTAAACACCTTGGCCATGGCGATGATAAAAAGAATGGTTGCCGCGGTGATCTGGGAACGGATGATGAGTGCGGGCATGTCCTGCCATTTCAGTTCGCGGTTGAAGGCCATGCTCACCAAAAGGGCGTAGAAAACCGCCAGTGCCGCCGCCTCGGTGACCGTGACGATACCCGACAGAATCCCGCCCAGCACGATAACAGGTGCGCCAAGCGCCCATGCGGCTTCTTTCAGCGTCTGCCATACCCGTTGCAGCGAAAAGCGCACGCGCAGTCCGTATCCTTTTTGCAGGCATATCCATATCGACACCGCCATGAAGGCGCCTCCGAAAAGGACCCCGACCAGCATCCCGCCGGCAAAGAGTTTGGCAATGGAGACATTGGTCAGAAAACCGAAAATCACCATGGGAATGGACGGCGGGATGATGACGCCGATGGATCCGCCCGCCGCCACCACGGCCGCCGAGAACGCGGGCGGGTATCCCTGACGGACCATGGCCGGGATGGCGATGGCGCCCAGTGCGGCCGTGTCCGCCGCGGCCGACCCGGAGATCCCGGCAAAAAACATGGAGGCCACGATCACCGCGCAGGCCAGGCCGCCCGGCACCCAGCCGACCAGGCTGTCGGAGAAATCGATGAGCTGGCGCGAAATACCGCCGGTTTCCATGATCGAGCCGGCCAGCATGAACAGGGGGATCGCCAGCAGGTCAAAGGAGTCCACGCCGGCAAAGAGCAGCTGGATGATCGTCTGTCCCAGGGCCGGGATCGGGACGCCGGCCGGGAAGACTCCGGGCGTCAGCATGAAGCCGATGGCGGGCAGCCCGATGGACAGCGCGATGGGCAGTCCGAGCGCGATTAGGGTGAAGAGGCAAAGAAAGAGCAGAACGACGATCATGACTTTTTCCGTTCAAGGGTCTTGGCGATATCCGCCAGGACGTGGATGACGAAGATGACGGATGCGGCTGGAATGACGGAAAACGGGATCGCCATCGGGATCTGCAGCGAAGACGATGTATGCTCGGCCGCCTTGACCGTGTAGACGGCCCCGAACCAGGCGATCAGCCCGAAGCAGGCCAGCGTCAGAAGCTGCAGCCCGATCACGATCGCCTGCTGGACCGCCGGGCCGAGACGGTGCCCGAAGCCTTTCAACCCGATGAAGCTTGCGCGCTTGTAGGCGACCGTGCCGCCCAGGAAGGTGATGGCGACCAGCAGGTGCCGGCTGACTTCCTCGGACCAGCCCAGGGAAGCGCCCGCATAACGGAAGAACACCTGGGCGAATAAAATGATGCAGATCGCCGCACCGATTACAAACAGAATCTTTTCCGCCGCGGCATTGATCGCCCGGCTGATGCTATGCAACCACGTCATCCGATGCCCCCGGTATTTGCTAAACGCGTTTGGGAAAGCCGATCTAAAATCCCCCCGCCCCCTTTGCCAAAGGGGGAGCGGTGGTTGTAACTGCTTTGCCTCTCTTGAAAACAGAGGCCGCTGCATTCTGCTGAATCAACAGATGGCGAGGGGCGGCGTCAGCCGCCCCCACAACCCGTCGATCCATGCTCCGGCCGAGCCGGTTTGATTCCTACTTTACGGCTTGCTTAATCTGCTCAACCAGCTTCTTGGTGTCTCCGGAGGCCGATTCGATCACCGGAGCGGTCGCCTTGCGGAAGGCCTCCAGGTCGGGTTTGTCCTCGACCTGCATGCCGGCCGCTTTCAGCTCGGCGATCTGCTTGGCTTCGTTGTCGCGGATGTGGCTGCGGCCTTGTAGGGAGGCCGAGCGCGCACAGTCCATGACCATCTTGCGCTCCGCAGCGGGCAGCCCATCGATGAAGGCCTTGTTCGCCACGAAGACCAGCGCCGAATACACATGCCGGGAGAGCGTCAGGTACTTCTGGCCCGCTTCCGGGAGCTTGGAGCCGTGGATGACCGAGATCGGGTTCTCCTGGCCGTCGATGACGCCCTGCTGGAGCTGGGTGAAGATCGGCCAGGCCATGGGTGTGGGGTTGGCTCCGATGGCGCGCCAGATGGCGAGGTGGGTGGGCGCCTCCATGGTTCGGATTTTCAGGGCCTTGAGGTCGTCGGGTGTCTTGACCGGGCGCTTGGAGTTGGTGACGTTGCGGAACCCGTTGTCAAGGTAAGCCAGCGCGACAAAGCCGGATTTTTCGAATTTCTTGCCGAGTTCCTGTCCGATCGGTCCGTCGAGCACTATATCGGCCGCTTCATAGGAAGGGAAAACAAACGGCATCTCGAGGGCCTTGATTTCGGGCACGAAGGCCTCGATGGGTCCGGTGGTGCAGACCGACATCTGGGTGGTGCCGAGCTGGATCTGCTGCAGTACCTGGGTCTCGCTGCCCAGACTGGCCGAGTGGTGAACCGCCACGGCCAGCTTGCCGGGCGCGGCCTTTTCCACGCACTCCTTGAACCAGAAGGCCGCTTTGGTGTGGACGAGGTCCGGGTTGGTGACCGTAGCGATGTTGATCTGGGTCTGGGCCAGGGCTCCGCCGGAAAAGCCGATCAGGCAAATGCCGACAACGACTGCCATCATTCGTGAACGCATAGAACTTCCTCCTTTGGGTGGGAATCGATAAACTCCGTCCGTGCCACTTCCGTATCATTTCAGATGCGCTGAGGATTAGTAGAAATCTCATGCGGTGTCAACACGGCCCGAACCGTCGAACCGTCGCGCATCAGGCTGTCTGCCGGCCGAAGGTCTCCCGCGTGAAGCAAAGTAGCACCAGCGCGATCAGGATCCAGGCCATCATCAACCCGAAGCCCGCCTGATAGGCGTCCCGGCTGTATAGGCGCACGCCGTCCAGGACCGCGCCTTCCCAGCGGCGGTCGAGCATCCACCCCACGGCGGGTTGCAGAACGGTCGCGCCCAGCATGATGCCCATGTTGATCACGCCGGAAATGGTGCCCGACAGGTTTACGGGGACGGATTCCTTGGCGAGCGACCAGCAGATGATGAAGCTTGCCGAACATAAGCCGGTGGCGGCGGTCAGAGCCGTGAGCTGCCCCGGCGAAAGCCCTGGGGCGAAAAGAACCAAAGCCCAGCCGGCGCCGGCCAGGATGTGCCCGAGGATCATCAGCGGCTTGCGTCGGCCCAGCCGGTCGGAAAGCCAGCCGAACACCGGGCTGGCCGAGGCCCAGCAGATCATCAGCAGCGAGGTCAGAAAAGCCGCCTGGGCGGTCGAAAAGCCATAGTGGGTGGTCAGATAGGGAACGCCCCACAAACCGCAAAACGTCAAAACGGAACCCACCAAGCCGGCCGGTATGAAGAAAAGCAGCCAGGTGTTGGCGTACCGGAACACCTGGCCGATGCCGGCCCAGGCACTCACGCGGACCTCCGTCTCGGGCCGTGTTGCGCTGAGCGCGTAGCTTCGATAACCCCGTTCGCGCGGGTCATCCCGGACCAGCACCCAGGTGACGGCGGCGAGCAGGCCGCTGGCCGCTGCGGTAGCCAGCATGACCGGGCGCCAGTGGAACCCGTCCACCAGCAAACGCAGTGGCACCCCCGCCGTCACGGCACCCAGGATGCCGGCCAGCAAACCCAGCCCTGAGATCATCGAGAAATAACCGGTGGGAAACCAGTTGACCGCCAGCTTGAGGGCCACCACATACGCCACCGAAACGCATCCGCCGATGAGCAGGCGGCCGAGGCAGGCCCAGGTCATGCTCCCGGAGAGCGCGAAGATGACCGCTCCCGCCGCCGATCCCAATGCTCCGAACGTGAGCAGACGCCGTGCCCCCCAGCTGTCCACCAGAACCCCGGTCGGGATCTGCATCAACCAGTAGCTGTAGAAGTAGAAGCCCGAAAGGTTTCCGAGAGCGGCGGCGCTGATGTCGAAGTCGCGCATCAGCTCCCGGGTCATGACGGCCGGCGCCAGGCGGTGGAAGAAGCCGATGACATAAAAAAGTGACGCGAGGCTCCAGATCAGCCAGGCGAGGCGAAGCGGAGGATATTGATCGGGTTTTGACTTCAATATAGGAAAACGTTTTAAGTTTTAAGTGATTAAGTCTTAAGCGAAAAGAAAAATCCGATCGCCACCGTTCGATTTCTCTTCCTTAACACGTAAAACTTAAAACTTAAAACTCCTATTCCTTTTCGGACGTGAACACCGGTCGACGAGGTAAAGTATCGATTTATAATGGATGCCGCTGTGCGCCGAGAGCCCGATCTCGCAGGTGCGGCTCGTGGAATAGCCG
>AMWB02098558.1_pt1 | contig 11517 bp, 11 predicted proteins | sample 200311 | NCBI WGS metagenome assembly AMWB02 (sample SAMN02737377, study PRJNA173069) | bioreactor metagenome | biome: anode biofilm in microbial fuel cells | place: USA: California | collected 2010-12-16 | reverse complement strand
TTTACGAAGCTTTAAATGTTACATGGTACTAGCTTATCCTCTTCCTTCAGCCATTCATAAATCTGCTGTATGTCTTCATCGGTTGACCAGCGGATTGACAAAAGCCGTTCTTCCCCATTGATTTTATGCGCTAATGATTTGGTCAAGTCCACCCCTTAAAGCCTAACCATGAGAAGCCATCCGAAGAGACGCAGAGTTTTACGCCCATCTGCAGTCTGAAAAAGTCAAATCCAGCGATTTAAAACTGACAATAACACCCAGGCAGTTTTTATCCAGCTTTTTCAATGTTTAAAAATTGTACTTTTAATGATCTCAATAATTAAGATTTGTCATGGTAAGGAAAAAGCCTGACAAGGATATAGCAAGTTGACATTCTTCCTGATTTTGTTCCTTCTACCATGATATCCTCCAACCACACATTGCACAAAAGTGCATGTCATCCACAGGAGCAACTTTCAACCCTATTTTGCAAATAGCCGAAAATTTATTTCAGCATTTTTTAAAGCATTTTCCGGAGATCGACAAGCCAACAATCACGGCAAATTTCCCCATATGATTTGCCTGCTAGGTATTTTTACTGTATCGTGCTTTTTCATTTACTTGAACTTCCGGTTTATCCATGATATGTAGCATGGCAAATTTCAGAAAATTAAAGCTGCATCCGCAATGGTTACAGCCGGGATGCGCGAAAGAACCTGTTAGAGTAAGGAGACAACGTGACAACGGTCGGTTCTGACAAAAAAAAATGGTTATCCGGCAACGAGGCCCTTGCCCGCGGGGCATGGGAGGCCGGAGTGACGGTGGCGTCAGCCTATCCGGGAACGCCGTCCACGGAGATCCTGGAAAACCTCTCCACCTATGAAGGGGTGTACACGGAATGGGCACCCAACGAAAAAGTGGCTCTGGAAGTGGGAATGGGCGCCTCTTTTGCCGGGGCCAGGGTGCTGGTCACCATGAAGCACGTGGGTCTCAACGTGGCGGCCGACCCTCTTTTCACCGCATCCTATACCGGGGTGCGGGGCGGCATCGTCATTATCAATGCCGATGACCCGGAGATGCACAGTTCGCAGAATGAGCAGGACAACCGCAACTACGCCTTTGCCGCCAAACTGCCCATGCTGGAGCCTTCCGATCCTGCCGAGGCCCTGGAAATGCTCAAAAAAGCCTTTGCCCTCAGCGAGGAATTCGACACCCCGGTGCTGCTCCGCACCACCACCCGGGTGGCCCATGTCAAAGGACTGGTGACTGTTGGCGAAAGACAATCGGGCCCGGTGCCGGTGGCAATAGAAAAAATGCCGGCCAAATTCGTTATGCTGCCGGCCAATGCCCGTGCTCGACGCAAGGCCATTGCCGAACGCCAGGACAAACTCACCGCCTGGGTGGAAACCAGTGACTGCAACCGCATTGAATGGGGCAGCAAGAAACTGGGGGTCATCACCGGCGGCGTCTCCTATCTTTACGTCAAGGAGGCACTGCCCGAGGCCTCGGTGCTGAAGATCGGCACCACCTGGCCGCTGCCTTTTGACATGATCCGGGATTTCGCCTCCCAGGTGGACGAGGTTCTCATCGTCGAGGAGCTTGATCCCTTTCTCGAAACCCATATCAAGGCGGCAGGCGTTGCCTGTACCGGCAAGGCGAAAATCCCGGCCATGGGCGAACTGAACCCCTTTCTCATCAAAAAAGCCCTGGGCATTGCAACCGGTGACGTCTTCGCCCCGGTGGACATCCCGCCCCGGCCGCCCAATATGTGCCCCGGCTGCCCCCATCGCGGCCTCTTCTATAACCTGGGCAAACACGACGTCTTCATCTCCGGTGACATCGGCTGTTACACCCTGGGCTTTCTGCCGCCGCTATCGGCCATGGATTCCTGTGTCTGCATGGGGGCGAGCATCGGCGTGGCCCACGGCATGGACAAGGCCTTGGGGGAAAAAGCGCAAGGCAAAACCGTTGCGGTCATCGGCGACTCCACCTTTATCCACTCCGGTATCACCGGGCTGGTGAACATGGTGTACAACAAAAGCATTTCCACCGTCATTATACTGGACAACCGCATCACCGCCATGACCGGTCAGCAGGAAAACCCCGCTTCCGGCAGCACCCTGATGGGAGAGCCGGCCAATGCCGTCAACTTCGAGAAACTGTGCAAGGCCATCGGCGTCAAACATGTCCGCATTGTCAATCCCCATGACATCAAGGGCACCAAGGCGATTCTCAAGAAGGAGATCGAGCGGGCCGCACCTTCAGTCATCATCTCCCAGGCCCCCTGTGTGCTGCTGCCGTCGGAAAAGAAACGAAAAAAAATCCCCCTGACTTCCGACCTTGACAAATGTACCGGCTGCACCAGCTGTATCCGCCTGGGTTGCCCGGCCATCAGCTGGGTACCGCTGACTCCGGAGGAGGCGAAAAAACTGGGCAAAAAGGATAAGCAGAAAGGATACGCCCGCATCAGCGTGGAAATGTGCAACGGCTGCGGCCAATGCCGGGCCCTCTGTAAATTCGGGGCCATCGGCGAAGCGGAGGGAAGCAAATGAAACCACAAGGAAACATTCTTTTTTGCGGGGTCGGCGGCCAGGGCATTCTGCTGGCCAGTGAAATCACCGCTCTTGCCCTGCTGGCAAGCGGGCTGGACGCCAAAAAAAGCGAGGTGCACGGCATGGCCCAGCGCGGTGGTTCGGTGGTCGCTCATCTCCGCTTTGGTGAAAAAGTTTACTCGCCGCTCATTGATCCGGGTCAGGCCGATTTCTGCCTGGCCTTTGAGGTCATGGAATCGGTTCGCTACCTCCCCTTCCTGAAAAAGGAAAGCAAGGTGATCGTCAACACCCACCGGATTGCGCCGCCGGCGGTTGCCACCGGCAAAATGGTTTACCCGGCCGACCTGTTGTCCGAATTGACCGGCCGGGGAATAACCGTTTATCCCATGGACGGCTTCAGTATTGCCAAGAATGTAGGGGAAATACGGGCGGCCAATATTGCCCTGGTGGGCGCCCTGTCAACCTTTCTGCCCATTGCGGAAGAGGTTTTTCTCGATGTTTTGAAAAAAAGAATCCCCAGAAAGCTTGACGAAAATATCGCGGCCTTTCAAGAGGGACGAAAAATCACGGCCTGAGTCACAACTTGCAGAGGGATATGGAGGAGGAACATGCTATTTAACGAAGAATATGAAACTCTGCCGCGCGAGGCCCTGGAAGCCCTGCAACTGAAAAGGCTGCGGGCGCAGATTGAACGGGTCTATGCCACGGTCCCCTATTACCGGGGAAAAATGGATGAAGCAGGTGTTCTGCCCGGCGACATCAAGACCCTGGCGGATATCAGCAAACTGCCCTTTACCACCAAGGAAGACCTGCGCAAAAACTATCCCTTCGGCCTCTTCACCGTGCCGCTGGAGCGGGTGGTGCGCATCCACGCCTCTTCCGGCACCACCGGCCAGCCCACTGTTGTCGGCTATACCAAACGGGATATCGCCATCTGGGCGGAACTCATGGCCCGCTGCCTGACCGCGGCCGGCGCCACCCCGAAGGACATCATCCATAACGCATACGGCTACGGGCTTTTCACCGGCGGCCTCGGTGCCCATTACGGCGCGGAAAACCTCGGCGCCACCGTTGTGCCGATCTCCGGCGGCAATACCAAACGCCAGATCATGCTGATGCGTGACTTCGGTTCCACCGTGCTGCTCTGCACCCCTTCCTATGCCTTGAACCTGGCCGAGGCCATGACCGACATGGGAATCGATCCCAAGGAAATGGCGCTGAAGGTCGGTGTTTTCGGCGCCGAACCATGGAGCGAAAACATGCGGGAGGAGATTGAGAAGAAACTGGGCATCAAGGCCATCGACATCTACGGCTTAAGCGAAATCATCGGGCCGGGCGTGGCCATCGAATGCGCGGAGGAACAAAAGGGCCTGCATGTGATGGAGGACCATTTTCTACCGGAAATCGTCCATCCGGAGACCTTTGAGCCCCTGCCCCTCGGTGAAAAAGGGGAACTGGTTTTCACCACCCTGACCAAGGAGGCCTTCCCTGTCATCCGCTACCGCACCAAGGATTTTTCCCGACTGATCACCAATCCCTGCGCCTGCGGCCGCACCTTCTTTCGCATGGAAAAGGTCACCGGCCGCTCCGACGACATGCTGATCATCCGCGGGGTCAATGTTTTCCCGTCCCAGATCGAACATGTCCTGATCAGCATCAAGGGCGTTGAACCCCACTATCAGATCATTGTCAACAGGGAGGGCTCCATGGACACCCTGGAGGTCCAGGTGGAGGTCAGCGATACCGTCTTTTCCGACGAAGTGAAACAGCTGGAGGGACTTGCCAAGAAGATCCAGCACGAAATCAAGGATCTGCTGGGAGTGAGCTGCAAGGTTAAGCTGGTTGAACCAAAAACCATCCAGCGCAGCGAGGGAAAGGCAAAGAGGGTCATCGACAACCGTAAGATCTGATTCGGATCATCATTTTTTTGCGGAATGATTCATCTCCAAAGAGCGAGGTAATGTTATGAAAGTCGAACAAATTGCAATTTTTCTGGAAAACAAATCCGGCAGACTGGCGGAAATCACCTCCATTCTGGCGGAAAAAGGGATCAACATCCGGGCCATGTCGCTTGCCGACACTGCTGATTTCGGCATTCTTCGTCTCATCGTCAACGATACGGAAAACGCACGCAAGGTCCTGAAGGAAAAAGGCTTTACCGTCGGCACCACCGAGGTCATCGTCGTCGAAGTGGCCGATAAGCCGGGTGGCCTCGCCGGTGTTCTGCAGACCCTGAAAAAGAGCGAAATAAATATCGAATATATGTACGCCTTTACGCAAAAAAGCGGCGAAACAGGTCTGATTATTTTCCGTTTCGAAAAACTTGACGAAGCCATCAATGCCCTGGTCAAATCCGGTGTCCGCCTGTTGTCCGGTGAAGAGGTTTACGCCATATAACTGGCACATTACTAATTGAACAAGGAGACAAAAATGAAACGAATTCTTCTTTCAACCGTTACCCTTCTTGCGTTGTGGGCAGTGACCCTTTTTGCCGCCCTGCCTTCCCCTGCCCAGGCGAAAACCATCAAGATCGGCGCCATCCTGGCTGAAACCGGCGGCGCATCCTTCCTTGGCGGTCCCGAAGCCAGGACCGTGCGGATGATGGCGGATCAGATCAATGCCCAGGGCGGCATCAACGGCGACACCATCGAACTCATCATCAAGGATTCCGCCGGAACGCCGGAAAAGGCGATCTCCTTTGCCAAACAGCTCATTGAAGAGGAGAAGGTGCTGGCCATCATCGGGCCTTCCACCAGCGGCGAAACCATGAACATCAAGCAGGTATGCGAGGAAGGCAAAACCATCATGCTGTCCTGCGCCGCTGCCGAGGTTATCGTCAATCCGGTTGCCAAATACGTTTTCAAGACCCCCCAGAAAGACAGCTTTGCCGCCAAAATGATTTTCATGGAAATGAACAAAATGGGCATCAGCAAGGTTGCCGTCCTGACCGACAACACCGGTTTCGGCAAAGCGGGCAAGGAGCAGCTCCTGGCCATTGCCCCGGAATTCAAGATTGAGATCGTCGCAGCCGAAGTCTACGACAGCAAGGCGACCGATCTTTCCGCCGTTGTGGCGAAAATAAAGGCGGACAAAAATGTGCAGGCCGTCATCAACTGGTCGGTTGTTCCCGCCCAGGCCATTGTCGTCAAGAATATCCGTCAGGCCGGCTGGGACGTTCCCGTTTTCCAGAGCCATGGTTTCGGCAATATCAAATATGTTGAAGCGGCCGGAGCTGCTGCCGAGGGCGTCATCTTCCCGGCCGGGCGGCTGCTCGTTGCCGACGCCCTCCCTGCTGATCACCCCCAGAAAAACGTTCTGGTGCAATACCGTGATGAGTATGAAGCAAAATTCAAGGAAACCGCCAGCACCTTCGGCGGCCACGGTTATGACGCCATGATGATTCTCGTTAATGCCATCAAGGCAGCCGGCACCACCGACAGCGAAAAGGTCCGTGACGCCATTGAGAACATGAAGGGTTTTGTCGGCACCGGCGGCGTTTTCAACTTCAGTGCGGCAGACCACAACGGTCTTGATATGGATTCCTTTGCCATGATGACCGTCAAGGACGGCAAATTCGTTCTTTACAACAAATAAGAACGCACATCCCGTGATTACAAAAGGGGGCCCGCATCACGCGCCCCCTTTTGTCCGCCTGCTGCCTACTGACGTTTTTTTACACATCGCCATGCAACCATGACCTCGGAACTCTTTTTTCAATATCTGTTTGCCGGTATAACCTATGGCAGCATCTATGCTATTGTCGCCATAGGTTTTAATATCATTTACAACACCACCGGCATTATCAACTTTGCCCAGGGCGAATTTGTCATGCTCGGCGGAATGCTTGCCATCTCCTTTCACTCCCTGCTTCCCCTGCCGGCGGCCATTGGTCTGGCGGTTCTCTGCACCATGATCATCGGCGCCCTGATCGAAATAATTTTTATCCGCTGGCTGAAAACCCCGTCCGTGCTGCGCATGATTATTATCACCATCGGCCTGTCCATTCTTATCCGGGAAGTCGCCTTGCATGTCTGGGGTGACGGAGTGCGTTCCCTGCCCTACTTCAACGGCAATGAAATTTCTTCATTTGTCCTTCTCGGCACCAATGTTTCTCCCCAGGTCCTGTGGGTGACCGGGGTTTGCGCGGTAATAGTCGCGCTGCTCAGTCTTTTTTTCAAATTTACCTCCCTTGGCCAGGAAATGCGGGCCTGCGCCGCCAACCGTCTGGCTGCAACCCTCTGCGGCATCAATACAAAAAATATGGTGACCCTGTCCTTTGTGCTGAGCGCCGGAATCGGTGCCCTGGCCGGCTGTGTTGTTTCACCGATCACCTACACCCAATATGACAGCGGCACCGGACTCGCCATCAAGGGTTTCACCGTGGCTGTACTTGGCGGGCTCGGCAACAGCATGGCGGCGGTGAGCGCGGGACTGCTGCTCGGAATTATCGAGGCATTCAGTGTCGGGGTTGTGCCGCTGGCCTTTCAGGACGCAATTTCCATCGCGATCCTGCTCGTTATCCTCTTTGCCCGGCCGCATGGACTTTTCGGCAGCAAGGAAGCGGCCGGATTGAAGGAATTCTGATGAAGACCGGAAATCGTCTCCCCATCATCATTCTCCTGCTCGTGCTGATCGGCCTGCAGCTGCTCACCCAGGTTACCGAAACAACATTTTATCTGACCCAGATGACCATGACCGCCTATTACTCGCTGGTCATCATCGGCCTTTGCCTGGTCATGGGTTATGCCGGCCAGATATCCCTCGGCCATGCCGGTTTTTTTGCCATCGGCGGTTACACCTCAGCCGTGCTGACCACGTACAACCTGGCCCCGTATCTGCAAAACGGCAACCGGTTTCTTGCCTTGCTGGCGGAAAGGGGGCTGCTGGTGCAGACAAAGAGCCTCTACGGGGAATCGCTTCTTTACGTTCACCCTTGGCCCGCCTGCCTGATCGCAATCCTGCTGACCGTTGTTATCGCATTTTTGATCGGCATTCCGGTATTGAAGCTCAAAGGTCATTATCTCGCCATGGCCACCTTGGGATTCGGCATCATTATTTATCGTATCGTGCTTGCCACGGAAATTTTCGGCGAGGCCGACGGTCTCTCCTCCGTGCCCGGTTTCCCCCTTTTGCCCGGACTGACAATCAACGGTGATTTCAATAACCGTGTCGAAAATTATTACATTGCCTGTGGCGTGCTGCTTCTCGGCTTCATCCTGCTGCAGAACCTAATCAATTCCCGGGTCGGTCGCGCTTTGCGGGCTATTCACGGTTCCGAGGAGGCGGCAAACGCCATGGGGGTCAATACCAGCCGCTACAAGCTTTTCACCTTTGTTTTGAGCGCTGTTTTTGCCGCTCTTGCCGGCATACTGCTCACCCATTACAATGGCGGTATCGGCCCATCGGAAGCCGGCATCATGAAGTCCGTCCGCTATGTCGCCATTGTCGCCATCGGCGGCATGGCGAATCTGTGGGGCGCGCTCATCATGGCCGCACTGCTGAATTTCCTTTCTTTGCGCGGCATGTTCGGTTCTTACGATGATGCTTTTTTTGGGGCAATCCTGATCATTATCATGCTTTTTGCTCCGGAAGGTGTTTTGCGCTTGCACCTGTGGCAACGCTTCAGAAAAAAATCAGATCAAACCGCTGAAACCAAGAATTGACGGTTCACCATGGCACTTCTCGAAATACAAAATGTCAATAAACGTTTCGGCGGACTCCAGGCGGTCAAGGATGTCAGCTTCAATGTTGAACAGGGCATGATCAAATCGGTCATCGGCCCGAACGGCGCCGGCAAGACCACCCTTTTCAATCTTATTTCCGCCAGTCTTCCCCTTTCAGCCGGCACTATTTTCTTCCGGCAGAAGGCCATTCATGGCCTGCAGCCATACCAGATTGCCGCGCAGGGAATCTCGAGAACGTTTCAGAATATCAAACTGTTCCCCGGATTGACGGCCCTTGAAAATGTCATGGTTGGTCGGCATACCCGCAGTTACGCAGGCTTCCTGGCCGGCATGTTTTCCCTGCCGTCAACATGGCGGGAGGAAAGTGATATCAAGGACAAGGCGCTTGAGCTGCTGGAGCTGCTCGACATAAGCCAATTTGCCGATATCGAGGCAACAAGCCTCGCCTTTGGCCAGCAGCGTGCGGTTGAATTTGCCCGGGCCTTGGCGTCCGAACCGACGCTGCTGCTTCTCGATGAACCGGCTGCCGGATTAAACATCTATGAAACAGCGGAAATTGCCCGCCTTATAACCAAGATTCGCTCCCGCGGAATTACCGTTTTACTTGTCGAGCATGATATGTCGCTGGTCATGGACATTTCAGACGAAATCGTCGTGCTGAGCTTTGGCGAGAAAATAGCCGAGGATATCCCCACAGCCATTCAGCAGAACAGGGAAGTGATTCATATTTATCTCGGTGATGGCGATGCTTAAGATCAAAAACCTGGAATCAGGTTACGGCAAGTTGCGGGTTTTAAAACGCATTTCCATGCATGTGGACCATGGAGAAATCGTGACCCTCATCGGCGCAAACGGTGCCGGCAAAACGACACTGCTCTACACCATTGCCGGAATGATAAAGGCCACTGCCGGCGAGATCATGCTGCTCGGCAATGACATCAGGCAGACTAAACCGGAAAAAATCGTCGCTGCCGGTTGTTCTCTGGTTCCCGAAGGACGACAGGTTTTTGCCACTCTGTCCGTCCGTGAAAATCTTGTCCTCGGCGCATACGTACAGTACCGGCAAAAGAAAATTGAGGTGGAAGAGGAACTCGGCAAAATTTATGAGATTTTCCCTGTATTGCGAGAACGGGCAAATCAGTTGGCTGGAACCTTGTCCGGAGGGGAGCAGCAGATGCTAGCCATGGGCCGCGCGCTTATGGCAAAACCGCAATTAATCATGCTCGACGAACCATCCACCGGGCTTGCTCCGCTCATCGTTAAAAACATTTTCCAGATTATTCTGAAATTACGGGAAAACGGCAATACGGTTCTGCTGATCGAGCAGAACGCCAAAGCCGCCCTGTCAATTGCCGACAGAGGGTACGTCCTCGAAACCGGGAAAATCATCCTGCAGGGTCCTGCCGAGGATCTCCTGGTTAATCGTGACGTGCAGCGCGCCTACCTCGGCCGCGATGTGGCAAGCGAAGGCTCCACCTGTGATTTTGATTAAAAGTTTTTTACGGAGGCAAAACTATGTACTGGGATGAAGCAAAGGAATGCATGCCTAGGGTCGATTTGGAACAGCTGCAGCTGGAACGGCTTCAATCAACCCTTTATCGGGTCGCCACCCATGTTCCTTTTTACCGGAAAAAATTCAAGGAAATGCGGGTTGACCCTGATGGTTTTCGCTCTCTTGACGAACTGCGAGCTCTTCCCTTCACCACCAAGGACGACCTGCGCAATAATTATCCGTATGGTCTTTTTGCCGTGCCCCTCAGGGATGTGGTGAGGGTGCATGCCTCATCCGGCACCACCGGCATGGCCACGGTGGTGGGATACACCAGAAACGATATCAAAAACTGGTCGCAGATGGTTGCCCGTATTTTGACCGCCACCGGTGTCGGCGCCGATGATGTCGTGCAAATCGCCTTTGGCTATGGTCTTTTCACCGGCGGATTCGGCCTTCATTACGGAGCTGAACAAATCGGCGCCTCGGTTATTCCAATTTCAAGCGGCAACACCAAACGACAGATTCAAATATTGCAGGATTTCAAAACAACGACCCTGGTCTGCACCCCAAGTTACGCATTACTGCTTGCCGACACCATGCACGAATTGGGGATTAATATCAATTCACTGCCATTGAAATTCGGCCTCTTCGGCGGAGAACCATGGACTGAGGCGATGCGGCAGGAAATAAAAAACAAACTGCATATCATCGCCACCGACAATTATGGTCTCAGTGAAGTAATGGGGCCGGGTGTCGCCGGCGAATGCCACCATTGCAATGGCCTCCACATCAATGAAGATCACTTTATTGTTGAAGTCATCGATCCTCAAACCCTGTCGCCGGTTGCGCCCGGTGAATTAGGCGAGCTTGTCTTTACGACGATAACGAAAGAAGCTTTTCCGGTAATCCGCTATCGAACCAGGGATTTGGCCCGCCTTCTTCCTGAACCCTGCCCCTGCGGTCGAACCTTCCAACGCATGTCCCGGGTGATTGGCCGCACCGATGACATGCTCATCATTAAAGGTGTCAACGTCTACCCAATGCAGATTGAAGCCATTCTCTTTGATATTGAAGGGACGGAACCGCATTATCAGATTATTGTTGAGCGAGAAGGTCGGCTCGACAAGGCAACCGTTCTGGTTGAGGTGGTTGAATCGATCTTTTTCGATCAGATGAAAAAGCAAAGACAGCTTGTCGACCATATCAAAAGACGGCTGGCAACCGAACTGGGCATCGGCGTTGATGTCAAACTGGTGGAAGAAAAAACCCTGGAGCGATTCGAGGGAAAAGCCAAGAGAGTTATCGATAAACGAAACTTATAAAAAAAAAGCCCGCCTTGTTGGCGGGCTTTTGATATCTATGTAATGGAGGTTTAAATTTTTCTTACGTTGGCTGCGGCGGGTCCTTTCTGACCATCGACAATCTCAAATTCAACCTTTTGGCCTTCGCTCAAAGTTTTAAACCCCTCCTCTTTAATTGCTGAAAAATGCACGAAAACATCATCACCATCTTCGCGCTCAAGGAAACCGAAACCCTTTGATTCATTGAACCACTTCACTTTTCCTTTCACCATTTACTGCTCCTTCATTCCTATGAGGAATCATTAATAGGAAATTAATGTTTACAGATTTCTCATAGCCAGCCAGTTTAACCATGGATATAAAAAAACACGGCATACTACAACTTGGACTAAAAAAAACTGTACGACCACATTTTTTTCTTTAACAAAAGAATAAAAGTGAAGCAATAATTTCTTTTCTCAGGTCAAAAAAAACATCAACCTGAATCCGTGAGGTATCCCGGATTCTCC
>AMWB02127266.1_pt1 | contig 11523 bp, 4 predicted proteins | sample 200311 | NCBI WGS metagenome assembly AMWB02 (sample SAMN02737377, study PRJNA173069) | bioreactor metagenome | biome: anode biofilm in microbial fuel cells | place: USA: California | collected 2010-12-16 | reverse complement strand
TTTATGGTGCGACGCGGGAAACATTCGAGGCTGTTACCCGGACCCCCGGATCATATGATCGCTGTATGCATACCATTGAGATGCTCCGATCGAGAAATATTCGGACGGCACTAAAGACTGTGGTATTGACCACTAACCGGCATGAATTGAAGGAAATGCAGCACATGGCCGAAGGGCTGGGTGTTGAATTCAGATACAGTCTTTCAATCTGGCCCCGGCTGGATGGGAATTTAAATCCGTGGGATTACAGTCTCTCTCCTGAAGAAGCTTTTGCCATAGAACTGGAAGATGCAGGGAGAATGGAGGAGTGGAGGCGCCAAGCTGAAAGGTTCAATGGGGTTAATCCGAGGGATGAGCGAGTTTATGGCTGTGGTGCCGGACGGCATTCATTTCATATTGATGCGCGCGGTAATCTCAGCATTTGCACGATGGCGCGAGCGACTCAAATCAGCCTTCTCGAGAATTCTTTTCCGGATGCCTGGCAGGAACTGGGAAGCCTAAGGCTTATTCGAAGAGTTAAGGAAACCCCCTGTCAAAAATGCCCAGCAAGTTCGGTTTGCGTCATTTGCCCCGGGATGTCCCAGTTGGTACACGGGGATAATGAGACTCCCGTAGAGAGTGTATGTAAGTCTGCAAAAATGCGCTACGATCATTTATTTTCTGAAAGGATGTATTAATATGACACGAAAAAAGTATGAAGCCCCAAAAGTGGTTCGCATTAAATTGGAAATGAAACACTCTGTTTTGGCTGAATGCCATAGCAGTGCCGCTCCAACAACGCCAAACCAAGTACCCTACAATAATTGTCTCATGGATCCCGATTGCTTTAACTAGTACGAATTGTTTTCAATTGGAGACTATCACGATTAAGTCGATTTATTAAGAAACAGCTTGTAGGCTGACTCAACTTGGAAAATATTTCATTTTTCGTCGCAGGTGTCCAATTTGAGCTCGACTTTTCGGAAGCTCAACAGCGGTTCTGTTTACCTGATTTGTATCTTGATTTTAAATTACAACAGACTGATCTCGATCGTCTGCCAGATCTTCCTTTTGATCTAATTCATCTGGGGTTTGCCAATTCTCTTTCCGACGATGTGAGCGTCCCTTCAGAATTGATCATTCCTGGACCTCCTTGGGCTCTGTATCGGAACGAAAAATGCCAATATATCTACCACGTCCCTCGGCCAGTCCCCGAACGGTGGTTGGTGATGGAACCAAAATTTAATTCAGGTGTAATTTTTGTTGAGCCCGAACAAGACGCGGGATATTCCTATCCTTTTGATTCATTGGATATTTTGATATTTTCCAATTGGCTGGCCTCGCGAGGTGATATCCTTTTGCATGCTGGGGGCGTGGCAATCGATGGAAAGGGGTATGCCTTCATCGGCCCATCAGGCGCAGGTAAATCGACCCTCGTAAGGGATCTGGCCTGCGATTCGACGGTTACTGTCCTGGGAGAGGATAGCTTGGTTCTCCGACAGATTAACGGTCAATTTTGGCTTTTCGGAACCCCATGGCATCTTGACCCGCATATGTGTTCTCCTCGGGGGTTCCCGTTGGAGAAAATTTTTTTTCTTGAACGCAGGGGTGAAAGCACCATCAAACAAATCAGTTCGCATGACTCTTATGTGAGAATAATGCAAACCGCATTTATTCCGTTTTATAGGAAAGAAGCCGTTAGCCTGATTATGGAAAAACTGCTCGCATTATGCCTTACAACCCCCCATTTTCTCTTGGCATATAAATTTGAGAAAACAATAATCAATTCGATTACCGAAGCCGCACGACCATTGTGAGTTGAATCGATAGTCCTCAACTGTTTTCAGCTAATAGATAGGAATTCTCTCATGAAAAACGCTATCTCCCTCTCAATTGTTTTCATGCTTGTTTTCTCGCTTTTCCCAACGGGGCATACTGCAGCCGAAGCGGAACCGATTGATGGACTTAATTTAATTCATTCTTCCAATGAAGACGTTGAGTTGGAGTTAACAGTTGTTCCGCAAGATCTTCAATTTCAATCAATTTCAATTGGAGGGGAACCTTTCTCAGAGATCCGTTATCGTGATTGGGAGCTTCTGACGATAGAGGGCGCTCCCCAGTTACCCTTTACTACAGTCCTGGTTGGAGTGCCTCTGAATGCCGAGGTAAGCATTGAGATAATCGAATCCGAGGCGACTGAAATTCGGGTGGAAAATCCAATATTACCTGCATCAACCCAAATAGTCGAAAACCCCATTTCTTTTGGAATTACAGAAGATCCTTCACAATGGGATATTGGTTGGTCTTTCTCGCAGGACGAGACGATTTATGATGGTTCCGAAGCATTTCCAGGGTTCATCGCTAAGATCAACAACGACGGCATCCTGCGAGATCAGAGAATAATCTCCGTGGGACTTTATCCATTTGTGTCAAATATTGAAAAAGGTACGCTTCGGGTGATCACTCATCTGCGGGTAAGGCTTAAATTTAATTCCGCTGATCAATCCCCAGCAGGTAGTTCAAAAGTCACAGCCAGCCCATTTGATGACACGCTCAGACAGTCTTTAATCAACTATGATGCTGCGAGGTCATGGCGGTTCGATCCTGCCAGAATTAGTGATCAATCTCAAACGGCAAGCCAACTCGTTCCAACTGTAACTCCATGGATTCCCCCATCACCGGGATGGAAAATCGAAGTCAATGCGGCAGGATTGTACTCGCTCGGATATCAGCAGCTCTTTGACGCTGGTTTTTTGGCGGATGATCCAGATCCAGCCAATATAAGCATTTACCATCAAGGGGAAGAGATTGCGATTGAAGTCATCGATGGAGGAGATGCCCATTTTGATGTTTCAGACCAGATTCTTTTTTATGCTCCGGCGTTCAATTATAAGTATTCCTCCAGCGACATCTATTGGCTGTCCATTAACCCTCAGCCCGGCAAGAGAATTACATCCCGCTCGGATTCCTTGGAAGAACCTGCCATTCCTACATCGTTTGGAGAATCACTTCACTTTGAAATCAATACATTTTACAGATCCACCTTGGAAGGGACTGACCAATTTGAAAGATTTTTATGGGATTATGCTTCTCAGGCCAGGGTTTGGCAATACAACTTTACCGTAAATGGGCCGATGTCTGGACCGGCATATCTGACATTACGGATGTATGGCTATTTTCAAGATTTAAACTACGACCCTGATCACCATATTGCTTTTTACCTCAATAATCAGAAGCTTGGCGATGATTACTGGGATGGAAAAACTTGGGAAACTTTTACCGTAGATGTTTCGGGGTTACTTCTTTCCGGGAATAACACCATCAAAGTAACATGCCCGAATGATTTAGGTGTAGGGCATGACATCGTCTTTTTTGACTGGTTTGAGCTTAGTTACCCAAGGGAGTTTCAGGCAGTTCAAGACACCCTGTTGTTTGACATCGACCAAGGCGGAAGTTGGAAATTTTCTATTGCCGGTTTTAGCAATGGGCAACCGGAGTCGAAGCGGATTTACATTATCTCCGATGCCAACAATGTGGAATCGGTCGAGAATTTCAGTTTATCTGAATCAGGTGAGACTTACACCATGGATTTCGAGACGCTCTCTCTCCAATCCAGTTCTTTTCTGACGATTGATATATCTCAGGCGAGAAACGTAAAATCAATCACAGCAAGAGATGGGCTTGATCTTCTTGATCCCGTTACCAATCCTGAATTAATAATAGTCTCACATGCGGATTTTTTGGATGAAGCGACTCAGCTGGCTGAATATCGGCAGGCCGGTGGAACTGACTCTTACGCTGTGGATGTTCAAGATATTTATGACTATTTCTCGTTCGGGGTGATACAGCCAGATGCAATCCGAGAATTCTTAGGTTATGCCCTCGAAAATTGGAATACGAGTTACGTTTTGCTGTTTGGGGATGGTCATTACGATCCCAAGAATTACCTTGGATATGGCAGGGTAAACTATATTCCTGCCTATCTTGCTTTCGTTGACCCGTGGTGGGGGGAAAGTGCGGCGGATAACCGCTACGTAACTTTAGTAGGAAATGACCTCATTCCAGATATGATGATTGGAAGAATTTCCGTCGATACCACAGAACAAGCAGCCATTGCCTTGCAAAAGCTGCAAGTCTATGAACAACAAACTGCTGACTCCGCGTGGAAGGACAACTTACTTTCGGTAGCAGACAACGCTGATGATGGGGGAAACTTTCCTCAAATTGCTGAGGATTTATTTGTTGCCCTCAAACCGGACTATTACAATTTGACAATGGTCCACTACAAGGTAACACACACAGATTTACAGTTAGCAAAACAGGCAATACTCGATTCGTTTAATAGTGGCCAATTGATTGTGAACTATATCGGTCATGCGAGCTATGCTGCCTGGTCAGGCGAGCCATTATTGTCTAAAACTTCACTCAGCCAGCTGACTAATAGCGAGAAGTTACCCATTATCCTTGCCATGACTTGTTTGGAAGGTTTCTTCCAGGATCCTGGCTTGGATTTCGTTCATAACGAGGGCTTGGCGGAGACGATCACCCGATCTTCAGCAACGGGCGCGATTGCCTCTTGGTCTTCGGCAGGGTTAGGGATAGCCACCGGACACGATTATCTGAATAGAGGTTTTCTAAACTCAGTATTTCAGATGGGTGCAAACACTTTGGGGGAAGCTACGTTGGCAGGCAAAATAAACCTTTGGGGGAGTGGCGACAATCTAGACTTGATGGACGTTTATAATCTTTTTGGTGACCCCTCGTTGCAGATCCCCAGAACAGTCAAAGCTGTAGATGATCAATATTTAGTCGATGAAGATAACACCTTATTTATTTCTGCCATTTCAGGCTTGCTTGCCAATGATGTGACACCCGGGGAAATAAACCCTACAGCTGTATTAGTGGACGATGTAACTCATGGAGAATTGAGTTTGAATCCAGATGGAAGCTTCTACTATACACCTGACGAGGACTTTTTCGGTTTTGACCGATTTACTTACTACCTTAACTTCGGCGATATGCATTCCAACACCGCTAACGTAGAAATCACTGTTGATGCCGTTAATGACCCTCCGGTAGCATATGACGAGCAAGTAATTACAATTCAAAACCAACCGATAAGCTTTACACTGTATGCAGATGATGATGGCAGCGTTGGGCCTTTCAACCAAGGTGCTCTTTCGATCAATTCACCGGACTCACAGATCGAAACCTTAACCTATATCATAACGAGCTCGCCAGAGCATGGACTTCTGACTGGTCTGGCTCCAGACTTAATTTTTACACCGACACAAAATTACTACGGCGAAGATCAATTTACTTTCAAGGTTTCCGACGGAGAATTTGAGAGCAATATCGCGGTCGTATCGATCGTAATCTTACAAGACCCTAATTCCCCATTGGCAATTGATGATGAGTACAGTGTTGATTACGGAACTGTGCTTCAAGTCGACGCGCCTGGCGTCTTGGCAAATGATCAAGTTAATCGGGAAGGCGGAAGCCTGAGCTCAGTATTGATTGATTCTACGCCTTCCGGCACACTTCTGTTGTCGGAAGATGGGGGGTTCACTTTTACTCCTCAAGCTGAGTTTTCAGGGAGCCTCACTTTCATTTATATGGCAATCGATGGCCCATATACGAGCAATCCTGCTTTTGTTACAATTATCGTCAAACAACCGGAGGTCATTTTTCTTCCTTTTATAGTCCATTGATTTGATGATCATTAAATTCGCTTTTGGTGGACTTGCCACATCGGGTTAGCCTGCGCGAAAAATCATAGATTCAATTTGTTACTCGCAACCCAGGCTAAGGCTTGATGGGTTATGTAATTGGTTTTCCAAATTATGTGATTTCTTAACCATTTCCGAAAGTATTGACTTAGAATCAAGTCACTCTTCAGTAAGTTTTCAAACTTTTACACAATCTACATTACAAGGCCGATTTTTTATTCCAATGATGGGAGAAAGAGAGACTGTATGGTAGCTAAAAGAGTCGTTAGATTTCTGCTCGTATTAAGTTTTGTGTTGCCCATGGTGTTCGTCTTGCCAGTTAATGCTTTACCTTCAGCAACTACTCCTCGGACATCAATAACAGAATCCCAGCGGGTTATTGTGCGTGTCTACTACAAAGATCCGGCAGAAATTGACCAACTGATCTCGTTTGACCTGTTGGAATATAACAACCTGAGCGAGTCCTACGTCCTTGTCTTGGCAAGCGAAGCCGAAATTGCGGCAATCCGGAACTTGGGGTTTAAGGTCCTGATCGATGAAAAGCAGACATCATCGCTTAAGGCTGTTGAGATCTCCAGAGAGAATGGCGTCAACACCATTCCGGGTTACAGCTGTTACCGTACGGTTGAAGAGACTTATGCCACTGCCCAGTCAATTGCCAACGCACATCCCAATCTGGCAGAATGGATTGATGTCGGTGACAGCTGGCAAAAGGCGATCGGACCGCTTGCAGGTTATGACATGATGGTGCTTAAACTCACCAACCATGAAATTGGCGGGGAAAAACCAGTGTTTTTCATCACGGCATCCATCCATGCCAGGGAATACGCCCCTGCTGAAATTGCAACGCGCTTTGCTGAATACCTGGTGAATAACTACGGCACAAACGCAGATGTGACTTGGCTGTTGGATTACACCGAAATTCACGTAATGTTCCATGCCAACCCTGACGGACGCAAAATCGCGGAGACGGGGTCGTCTTGGCGTAAAAACCGGGATAATGACGATGGCTGTTCCACAACCTATGGCGTTGACCTCAACCGGAATTTTTCTTACCAATGGGCTACCGGTGGATCGAGCGGTTCTCCTTGTGACGAGACTTATCGGGGGCCATCAGCAGCTTCTGAGCCAGAAACCCAGGCAATCACGAACTATATTGCTTCCGTGTTCCCTGACCAACGCAATGGTGGCGCTGCTCCTGCAGATGCGGCGGGCATCTATATTGATCTTCACAGCTCCGGGGGATATGTAATGTGGCCATGGGGTTATACTACCAGCACACCCCCTAACAATACCCAACTGCAGACATTTGGCAGAAAATTAGCTTTTTTCAACAATTACACAGCCGGGCAAATCACCCGTGTGCTATATGTCGCCTCTGGTGGGAGTGTTGATTATTCTTATGGCGAGATGGGTGTGGCGTCTTACGCAATCGAAGTGGGAACGGCGTTTTTTCAGCCCTGCACATCTTTTGAAAGCACTGTTTACCCAGTTAACTTCAACGCACTGATTTATGCCGCGAAAGTTTCCCGAACGCCTTACATGACTCCGCTTGGACCGGACAGCCTTAACCTTTCTTTAAATGATGGTTCAGTCCCCGCTGGAAGTATCGTCAGTCTCACTGGCCTGGCAGATGATACGCGCTATAAAAGTGGTTCGGGGGAAGCGACCCAGAATATTGCTGCTGCGGAATATTACATCAACACGCCTCCATGGGTCAGTGGCGCAGTTCCCCAGCCATTGAATGCCACAGATGGAGCCTTTAACTCAAAAACTGAAAATTTAACTGGAAACATCAATACCAGCGGTTGGGCTCCTGGCCGCTACACCTTATACGTACGCAGCAAAGATACCAGTGGCAATTGGGGTGCGATCAGTGCTGTCTTTTTGACTATTGAAGAGAGTCAATTGAACCGGGCGCCAGTTATTGACCAGGGTGATGCGGTTGAGGTTGCGATGTCGGAAGACGGGCAGCCGATCCCGTTCCAGATTTCGATTAGCGCGACAGATCCTGAGGGAGATCCATTGACTTGGTCGTTGTCAGGCGGACCAACGCATGGTACAGCTTCCGTCAGCGGTAACGGCAGTTCTCCGATCGTCTCTTATTCTCCTGCGTTAAATTTTAATGGAGCAGATGTCTTCATCGTCAGTGTTTCAGACGGTCAGTTGAGCGATCAGATCAGCATCAGTGCCAAGGTTGCGCCAGTAAACGATGCGCCGATGTTCATAGAGGGAGACAGTGTGCTGGTTGAGATGTCTGAGGATGGCAGCCCGGTCGCATTTGCTCTGATCTTATCAGCTATGGACGCTGACAATGACACCTTGTCTTGGTCGGTCACTGCCGCACCGGGATACGGAACGGCTTCAGTCGCGGGGGATGGTTCTCAGGCCTCTGTGACTTACCTTCCAGAAGCAAATTATTACGGAACGGACCAATTCTCTGTCAGTGTATCTGATGGTGAGCTGAGTGATGTTATCTTGGTTAACGTGAATGTTGAAGCTGTCAATGATCCGCCATTGATCACCGGCCAGATGACTCTTACCACAGAAGAGGATGCAGCTCTATTAATCCAGATGAGCGACATCCTGGTGAGTGATGTTGATCAGACGTACCCAGAAGGTTTTACGTTGACATTACAGCCTGGAAGCAGCTATACCATTGATGGAAACCAAGTGTTGCCGGTACAGGATTTCCACGGGAACCTGGACGTACCTGCAGTAGTCAATGATGGCGAAGCAAATTCCAATATATTTAATCTTAGCGTCACGGTGACGCCGATCAATGACGCGCCAATCGCCCAGTCGCAAACGCTTGGAAGCACAATGGATACTCCTTTGCAGATCACTCTCACAGGGGAAGATCCTGATGGCGATGTTCTGGTTTACACTATTGCGACCAACCCGAGTTTCGGCGAGTTGAGCGGCGAAATTCCATCTCTGGTTTATACCCCACAAGCAGGATTTTCAGGTGAAGATAGCTTCACGTTTACTGTGAGTGACGGCAGCGTGACCTCGGTTGAAGCGACGGTCAGCATTAAAGTCAGTCCTGTGAATCACGCTCCTGTGGCCAGCGATCTGGACCTTGACACAAACGAAGACACTGACCTTCATCTCACCCTTATAGGGTACGACAGCGATGAAGACTCGTTAGTATATATCATTAGCACTATGCCCTCTCATGGTGAGTTAATTGTTGAAGGTCCAGATCTGGTTTACACCCCATATGAAAATTATTACGGTGAGGACAACTTCAGTTACCAGGTAAGCGATGGAGAGTTGAATTCAAATGTAGCATTTGTCAGGCTAACGGTCATGCCAGTCAACGACCAACCGGTAGCTCAAGGACAGACAGTTGAAACGGCTGAAGATCAAACTTCATTCATTTTGCTATCCGCTATTGATGTGGACGCTGATAGCTTGACGTACATCATCACCAGTAATCCGGAACATGGTTTGCTCAACGGCAGCGCGCCGAATTTGACCTATGTTCCTAAAAACGATTTTTACGGTGCAGACAGCTTCCGGTTTTTGGTTTCTGACGGACAATCCGAATCGGCAGAGGCTTTGGTTGAAATCACTGTAGCCGCTGTAAATGATGCCCCGATAGCGATCTCACAAACGGTACAAGTTAACGAAAACGAGTCTAAGCCCATCGTATTAAGTGGTGTAGATGTGGACCCTGATACAACGCTCAGCTTTACGATGACCACACAACCATCAAATGGGAAGCTTATTGGCAGTGGGCCCAACTGGGTTTACACTCCCAACCCATATTTTTATGGTGTTGATAGTTTTACATTTACTGTCAGTGATGGATTATTAAACTCAAATCTGGCACTCGTCACAATAAATGTCTTGGAAGTCAACTATCTGCCAGTCGTACAAAACATGTCCCTTTCAACACTTGTTGATCAACCTCTATCAATCATCCTTAATGCGGTCGATCTGGATGGCGATTTGCTGACATTTGAAATCTTATCCCAGCCAACGTACGGCACTTTGGAAGCGGACGGATCAATGTGGGTATACACTCCCGCCACAGGTTTCACTGGACAAGATCGTTTTACCTATCGGGCTTGGGATGGGACGGGTTACTCAGATGGCGCTACGGTGGAAATTACCGTCATTCCAGCAGGACCTATAGAAGTGTTCTGGGATAATTTTGAGACCGACCGTGGCTGGATCCGAAACGCATATGGTACTGACAGCGCCACACTGGGCGTATTCGAGCGAGCAAATCCGGAAAACCTCGTATATTACGGCAATAAACAACTGGGAACAACAGTCAGCGGTCAATTTGACCTGGTAACCGGCCCACTTGCTGGAAGCAATTCTGGCGCTTATGACCTGGATGGTGGGTCGACCAGCATGCGATCGCCATCAATACTGTTGCCAGAGAATAAAGAGCTAACATTGTCTTTCTCATATTACCTGGCCCATTACACGAACGCTTCCTCTGCAGATTACCTGAGGGTTACGATTTTGGGGCAGAGTAGCCAACAAATTTTTGAGGAAACCGGAGCAGGTGATAATGATGATGCGGTTTGGGACACTTTCTCTGCGGATATCAGCGCTTTCGCGGGTCAAACGGTATACATCCTCATTTCTGCGGGAGATATGAATTCAGCTAGTTTTGTCGAAGCAGCTATAGATGATGTGTTGATTATGGCAGCCCCAATAAACCAGCCGCCAGTCGCACTTGGTCAAACTTTGACCACAACAGAAGATCAAAGCATCTCTATCACGCTGCAAGGTTTTGATCCTGAGGGGGCAGAGCTCACATATCGGGTCACTGTGAACCCATTACATGGTGCACTTACTGGTTTGAACGGGGCTTACACTTACCTGCCAACACTCGATTTTGCAGGTCAAGACCAATTTAGTTTTGTTTCAAATGACGGAAAATCAGACTCGTTACCAGCAGTGATCTCAATAACGATCAATCCGGTAAATGACAAACCCACAGCGAACCCGTTGAACCTTTCCACCCAGATAGACGTACCACTTGCGATTACATTAACCGGCAGTGATCCTGAAGGATCAGTGCTTACATTTGAAGTCACTGCTCAGCCGCAACATGGAGTTTTATCTATGGCGGGTGCAGGCTTAGTATATACACCTGGAAGTGCATACACCGGAACCGATAGTTTTCAATTCACAGCAAGTGATGGCGAGCTCGAATCGCAACCGGCAGAAGTGACCATCTCTATCTTGCCAGCTGGCCCTGTTACCATCTTTTATGATGACTTCGAGACGAACCTGGGATGGATTCCGAACCCCAGCGGAACTGACACAGCCAAACTGGGCTTGTGGGAAAGAGCAAATCCTGCTGATGTAAACTATTCCGGCCCAAAACAACTGGGTACAACAGTCAGCGGTTCGAATGATTTAGTAACCGGGCCTCTGGCCGGCAGCGCAGCCTCAGCATACGACCTGGATGGGGGACTGAGCACGATTCGCTCACCACAGATTGTGCTCCCTGTTGGCAGAACCGTGACACTGTCATTCAGTTATTACTTCGCTCACAACAATACCTCCAGCAGCTCTGATTTTCTCAGGGTGAGCGTGGTCGGGAGCACGAGTAGTGTCGTTCTGCAAGAAACTGGCGCCCGGAATGACGACGATGCTTCTTGGATCACAGCCAGAGTCAATCTCAGTGCATTTGCCGGACAGACCATTACAATTCTGATTGAGGCGGCTGATGGCAGTAACGATAGTCTAGTAGAAGCTGCGGTAGACAACGTTTTGATTACGGCCGAATAATTTAATGTCGGGGCTGGATCAACGGCTGCCCCGGTTTTGCCGGGGCAGCTCG
>AMWB02025427.1_pt2 | contig 11523 bp, 13 predicted proteins | sample 200311 | NCBI WGS metagenome assembly AMWB02 (sample SAMN02737377, study PRJNA173069) | bioreactor metagenome | biome: anode biofilm in microbial fuel cells | place: USA: California | collected 2010-12-16 | reverse complement strand
TGGGAAACAAGGCTGGTGGCACAGTTCGGTGATGAATACCGGGAGTATCAGAAGCAGGTGCGCAGGATAATCCCAAGGTTCGATACAGGATATCAGAACAAGAAGTGAATTGATCAATTGCAGAAGCTATTGATGAAACAGTTTAAAAGGCAGAAAAGAAAAAATAAACCATATAAGGTTCTTTTCTAAATATCTGTCATCATGTGCGGGAATTCATTTTCAGCTTCTTCTATCATGTCATGTTCCTGCAGCCATTCAAAGGCCTCCTTTGGAGTGATCTCTCTGATATCGAGGTTTTCACAACTCTTATGATATATGAAATACGTTCCCATTTTACTCTTGAACAATGTTTCTTCACTGTATCCGGGATCTGATATTTCCACTCCATTATCCCAGCTGGCTATTGCTATTGAGCTTTTTGTATTGTATAGCTTTCCGCCAATCAATTTCTTCATTGTAATACTCCTTCTCTTTTTCAGTTATCTCTATTACAGGCAGATCCACTTGCAAGCAACTCTTTTCAATATTTAATGGAACGGTTGTTACAATACCTATTATACAGACTGTACTGTTCCATGTATTGCGAAGTCCTCAAAAACCCGGGTCACCTTGTCATAATCCACTTCTGTATTGTAGCACCCATCATTCAGCATTGAGATGCCATATGTAACTATTTTTGTGCCTTTGAGTGCTTGCATTACTTTGATCAGTTCATAATCGCATGCTATCAGCAGAGCACCGTCTATTGTTCCATCGTGCAGGATATGTTTGACAAAAGAAGAACCTGTGATTATGTACAATCTGTAACCATATTTCTGTGCATCCTTGCCGAGCTTTTCAAAAACACACTTTCCACAAGACACGCATTGTATACCTTCTTTTGTGGAATGTGCAGGGCAGTCCATGGAGCGCATGCAGTGAGGTGCCAGAATTATACGGTTCTTCGTTTTATGGAAATCATTTCTATGAGCTATGTTCTTAAGGGAGACCATCCACTTGTCGAGCTTTTTTGGGTCAGAGAACTTATAGAAGAAGTATTTGATCGGCAGATAAAAGAAATCAAGGATCTCTGCAAAAGAACCTGCAAGCCAGACATTCCTGTTAAGGCTCATACGGCTGACCACCAGGGCGAGCCCGATCAGCATGACAGAAGCGATAATAAGAACGAAAACTATCTCGCCTATTATTCTATACACAGGACTCCTCCATTTTCCTTATTATCGCTTCAACATCCGCTTCAGTGTTGAAGCAACCGTCCTTCAGCAGGCATACTCCCTGTACCGGCATATAGGCCGCAACTCCTTGCATGGATTCCGAGAGTTCAGGATAGCAGGCCACGCCGATACAACTTTGAGGCCTGTGTACTTTCAGTATCTTTTTTACAAAACTTCCACCTGGAATGACGAAAACTCTGAAACCATATTTATCAGCGGCTTTACATACGGTTCCAATATCGCATTTTCCGCATTTCTTGCATTGGTATCCTTCTATAGGATCGCACCTCGCCTTGCATTCCGGATGGCGCAGGCATTGGGGCAGGAATACCACTTTTAGCCCTTTAGCTTTGCGGAACTTGTCCAGCATAAGGGCATTCCTTAGTTCTATCAGGATCTCATCAACAATGGTATCGCGAATAGAAAACCGTCTGCAGATCCACTTAGCAGGACCATAGAACAGGTATAGCATAAAAAGCACGAAATTCGGGAAAAGTATCCTTTTGCGTCTGAAACTGTAAGCGCCTAACAATAAGGCTACGCCGATGCTTATAATGATAACAATGGCCAGTAATATGAATACTTTTCCCAATATTTCATAGGGAATCTGCATTTTCCATCTCATCTACAATTTTTGTTCAGGTGCTGTATTCTAAAAAAGGGACCTGTGAGTTTCACTCTGCAGGAGTGTCGCTCAGGTCGATCCCCATGGCTTCTGCCACAAGCACTATCACATCTTCCACTTCAAGTTCCTTAGCACCGATGGCGTCCCTGCCGTCGCTGAGGTTCCTCTTACAGAACGGGCACGCACTGGACAGGATATCAGCGCTGGTCGCAAGTGCATCTTCCACACGGGTGGAAGCAACACCCAGTGCAAGGTCGGGAATACCGGCTTTTACACCGCCTCCTGCTCCACAGCAACGCTGGTTCTCCTTTATTCTCTCCATCTCTACGAACTGGATGCCAGGGATGGCTTCAAGCACAGCTCTGGGTGGCTCGAACACGCCTACATGGCGGCCAAGGTGACATGGGTCATGGTATGTGACCTTTTTGTCGATGGACCTCTCCCATTTGATCTCTCCTTTCCTGATGAGATCCTGAAGGAATTCAGTTACATGGACCACCTTGAATGGGAGCTCCTTACCTGTAAGACGTGGCCAGTCGATAAGGGAAGCCCTGTAGCATCCTGCACATGCATAAAGCACTATCTTGGCACCCTTTGCTTTGATATTGTCCACGTTCTTCTGGGCATTGATCTTTGCAGTATCGTTGATGAAGTACTGTCCGGTCCTTATAAGTGCAGAACCGCAGCAGATCTCATCTTCTCCCAGCATTGTGAACTTTATGCCCAGCTTGTTGAGCACGCGGGCAGTTGCAAGGGCTAGTTTTCTCTGCCTGAGCTCTGCAGTACATCCGCCGAAGTACAGGACCTCTGCCTGCTCCTCTACCTTTATGTCAGCAGGGAACCAGTTGGTCCTGTCCTTATTGTCTGCCATGTATGGGTTCTTGTATTCTCCAATAAGCTTCAGGAACATGCCTTGCTTACCAAAGGGGCCGATACCGCTCTTAACAAGGTTTGCGCGCATGGATTCCCATAGTTCCACAGTGTTTATGGCAGATTCACATACAGTGGCACACATACCACATGTGGTACATCCGTACACGTCGTTCTTGAACTGTTCAAGCTCGTCCAGTGGGATCTGCTTTGGACCGAAAAGCCTGGCACGCAGTCCGTAGGACTTCTTCATGAACTCGGCCCACCTGAGGATCTTATCCCTGGGTGCAAGTCCTGGGTTCTGACCAGAAGCATCGTATGTGGGACACCAGTTGACACATTCTCCACATCTGCTGCAAGCATCCAGTTCCATGAGCTGCACTGCTGTGAAGTTCTCAGTGTTTATAGACGGCTGACGTTTTGCCATTTTACTCTCCTCCCTTGTTTGCGAGCAGTGTAAGAGGGATGGCTATTATGTGTATGTACTTGCTGAAGGGTATGTATGCGATACAGAACAGCAGGGAGATAACCACATGGAACAGTGCTGCAGGTGGTGCATATGCGTAGTCTATGCCAAAGCCCCAGAACCTGTCGGTCCTTATACCGTCTGCAATGAAACCTGAAATTGTTATTATGGCAAGTCCGATGATTAGGATGGAGTCGTACGCGATAGTGGATTCTCTGGCCTTCGCAACGAACAGTCTCCTGTATATTGCAATTACAACACCTATAAACAGTATGTAACTGAATATGTCATTGGGTACTGCGAGCAGTTCTCTGAAAACCTCCGGGTTCATGAACCAGGGAAGTGTTTCTGCGAATCCGATCTTTTCACCGATCATGTGGGTCATTTCAACAAAGAACATCGCGCCGGACATTGCAAAGAGGACCATCCAACCGACAAATATAGTGAAGTGCATGAACCATCTGAGAGGACTTCTTCTCAGGATCCTTCTCTGAAAAAGAATGTCAAGGACGATCGTTTCAAGAACCGACTGATTGTGAACATGTGCATGCTGGCTCATCTGGTACATGAGCATCTTAGGGAACGCCCAGATGCTTTTCGATGGTGTCTGACCATATCCTGTGGAGCCCATACTCCATTTCTTTAAGTTGATGTACATTCCTACAATAAAGATACCAATTGCAATGATAGACAGTAGCATCATCTGCACAAATGTGACCCTTAATGCATCGGATATACCTGCAAAATAGTCCATATTTATCTTCTCCTTATTAATGTGAACAAGTAACTATTATAAAAGTTGAATCTGGTCTACTCTCGAGTAACCGCTATGGTTGCATGATTGTAGTGTCTATTATATTTAAAGATTTTCATTACATTATATCTATCAGCAGCCATATTTTCATGATCTATGGCTTGAGAACAAAGATATTCTAAAAAAGAGCTTATGGGCTGTTCACAGCCCTATATCCTTCTTGAACTTTTCCAGTCCGATCTCGTCGATGAACCTGCCAAGCCTGTGCTTTGTGGCATGGCTCTTATAATAGTTGATGATCCTGTCCACCATGTCAAGGACCTCTTCTTCCGTAAGTTCATCAGCAATTATATCTGCAAGTCTTGGTTTAATGCCGGCACTGCCTCCAACCATCAGTGTGTAGCCCTTTGGGGTGCCCAGGATGCCTATATCCTTGATTGCGGGTTCTGAACAGGAGTTCATGCATCCTGCGACTGCCATCTTAAGCTTGGACGGAAGTTGCAGACCGTGGTATTTTTCATCAAGTTTCAGACCCAGGCCGACGGCGTCCTGCTGTCCGCGCTTACAGAATGTGGTACCGGGACAGATCTTTATGCTCCTTACGCATAACCCGATGGCAGCTGCAGGTTTCATATCCAGGTCCTTCCAGATGTTGTCCAGGTCAGCTTCCTTTATTCCTACTATGGCTATCCTCTGTGCAGATGTCATTTTCATGGCCGCTGCATTGTACTTCTCTGCCACATCAGCTATCTTGCGCAACAGGTCTGGAGTCACTATGCCTCCGGGTATCTGTGGTGCTATCGCGTATGTTTCCTTGTCCCTCTGTAGGATCGCTCCTTTCTCTAATTTGTCTCCTGCCATGTTAATCACCTTCAATGGTATTTTCAGGAAGTATCCCTGACAATATACCCCACTTGATTTAACCTGATTGGCAGCTATGGTAAATATGGTTTTTGCTCTCCTTTTGGGCCAAATTAAGCCTCTATACCCGGTTATTCTTCTAAGGGTGAAGTCATTGTAAGGGGTTTTGCGAGGATTTATGAACATGTGCAGGAAAAGACCCTCATGTAACCATTCTAGTATATAACTATAATAAAGTTAGTATAAATTTAAGATCACTAGTAGCCAGATTGCTTTAAGGAACTGCCAAATAAAGGATAAAAAAAGGGGTTGGTTTGTATTACATGAATAGTGAACGGTATTTGGCGTAATAAAAAATAAATTAACTGCCAAATACTACTAATCTATCTCAAGGGATGGTTATGTCATATTCGTATTTCGTTGACCCATCCTTTATTTTAATATTATACGTTCCGGCTGGTATTCCCTTTATATTATAAATAAACCCGCCATCAACATCAGTTTCAATAGTCGACTCCTGCTGAACTTTCAGTGTCATACTTTTACTGTCGCTTTTTCCAAAAACTTTAACTTTGTACTTTAATGCAGGTACGTTATAACTTACAGTTGCCACATTGTCAACAACATCAGCCTTCCCTGTGACTGAAAGTAATCCGATGTTCGCATAAATTGGCGTGACCTTCACTTTAAGTGTATCAACATTTTTAGCTGTAATGGTGAATGTTTTTGGACTTGAAACTGTTATCTTATATATTTTTGAATATTTGTCGTTCTTAGCATCAACTGGTATCTTTTCCGTGTAAGTTGCCGTTAATTTCAAGGTTTTGTCTGCAGAGAAACCAGTACCTATTATATTTGTGCCCTCCACTTTAACAGATGGAGAAGAATCAGCGGCACTTCCGGATATCAACAACATCAAAATCATAATTGCACAGAGTGCAAGACCATAATTTTTAAACCGAATATTTGGACCACCTAAATATCGCATTTCAACAACCCCTATTTTTGTACCATGTTATAAGGATTTATAAGTAAATTTTATGGTATCTAAGAGGTATTTTAAACTTTCTATTTTGTTTCAAACATTTATTAAAAAAACGGAATTAAATTACACTCCATGGAAGGCATTTCAGCCATTAATACGTTTACTTGCCAGCAGTTTCATATATTCTGATTCCGTTTGCTTTGCGATCCTTTTCCATGAGAAATTTGTTTCCACATGTTCTCTTGCCTGCTTTCCAAACTGTAAACGTTTTTCTTTATTGCGTAATAGTTCCAGGATCGCATCAGCAAGTCCCATTTCATCCATGGGTTCAACCAGTATGCCTGCCGACGGATCGAAGATCTCGGGAAGTCCACCGACATTAGTTACTATTACGGGTTTTGCCATTGCCATTGCTTCAAGCATGAATATGCTCGATGCTTCTACCAGACTTGGGACCACCGCTATATCGGCAAGGGCCAGGTATGGAGGAAGTCGGTCATGAGGTATCAATCCCAAAAAATGCACATGTTCTTCAACATTTAAGTGCTGTGTTAATTTTTCCAGAGCTGTACGTTCCTCACCTTCACCAATAATAACTAACTGGCATTTTTCTTCCTCTGATACCAATCGTACCGCTCTAATCAAATAATCGATGCCATTTTTCTTGACCAGGCGGCGTGCTGTGAGTATCACCGGTATTGATGTATCGATGTTTACTTGAGTTGTGTGTTCCAGGTCAATTATATTAGGCACTGATGGGTTGAATTTGATAATATCGGCACCGTTGTGAAGAGTTTTTATTTTATGTTCAGGAGCACCCCATAAAAGGACCTGTTGCGCAAAATAATTTCCTGTATGGAACTGGATGTCTGAAAGCTTTGCAAGTGTCGGTGCCAATATGCGTTCAGCCATCTTATAGAAAAGAGCAGCAAAAGGATTGGTAAGCTGGTTCCATATTGGGTAGTAAGAACCATGGATGGTGTTTACGGCAACGCCTCCGGACTTCCTTGCCAGATAATTTGCAATAAATCCTGATGAATAGATGTGTCCGTGATAAATATCAAATTTATCGGGCCTGTTCAAGAAAACTGTAATAGGAAATAGTATTTGCCTTGATAGGGACAAACTTGAAGAGTTCCATGTATATTTCATCATTCCGAAGGCATCAATACTAATGACCCTGACACCGTCTATATCCTGTTCCTTGGGAACGTCTTTTGCACCTGTAAGTATAGTTACTTCATGACCAAGCGCAACAAGTTCTCTGGACGTTTCCAGCATTGCGACTTCTATGCCCCCTATTACGGCTTTACTGCGAGGTGCCAGTTCATATATCTGCAGGATTCTCAGGCGTACCCCTTCTCTTCATGTACTTTGCAAGCTGGTCCATTGTAACAATTTCGAATTTGTCACGCGAAGTGATGTACTCCAGGACATGCATTAAAAGATTTTGATTTAGTATTGGTTCATATGATGAATGCATGTAAAATATAAAGAAGTCCTGTGCTTTTTCAAGGTCTTTTTTGACTATATTATATATCTCATCCTGGGAATAACCTTCATATTCCAATTCGCCAAAAGACTTTTCGCATACAGGCAGTTGTAATGTTGATAATTTATGGGAATCGATCTCTGGATAAAACGCCTCATTTCCCCGAAAATCACTGGAATAATCGAATTTAAAACCATCTAATGCTTCTAAAAACCAGTCACTTGTTGTAAATCCCGGGGATGCAAATGACAGGGGTCTGAAACCACATGCATCTTCAAACAGTTCACAGCCCTTAGATATCCATTCTGTTATTTCTTCTGTATTCTTTTGCTCAAGTGTGTTCATCCATTCGTAATGAGAATAGCCATGCAGTCCAAGTTCATGGTCCATTTCGATGATCAATTGTAAGTTTTCAGATCTCTGCACCTGCTGTTTATACAGCATGCCTCTGAACATTTGCCTGATCCCATGCTGTTGGAACGCTCTTTTCTGAAGCAGTTTAAGTGGGTTATGATAATTCCTGTAATTTTTAAAGGTTGCATCGATCCCGGTTGTGACAAAAAATGTTGCAGATACATCGAACATGTCAAGTATGCCCAGCACGACCGGAAGGACCTGCGTATCCCTTACTGTATCAATATCTATCCTGATGCATACTTTAGTTCTTGTCATTTTATAGTAGCAACCCGGCGAAATAATATGGCAGGACCGAGACCAGCATTGTATTGTTGATTCCATGGAATGCTATTGGAGCGGTCAGACTGCCTGTCCTGTGATATAAGATACCAAACAATATCCCTGCAAAAAAAGTGAACGCTAGCTCAAGTGGTGATCTCCATGTCATGTGCATCACTGCAAACAGGAAGGCTTGTCCCAAAATTCCTGTTCTGGTCCCAAATGTATCAATAAGATCTTTCTGTATCAAGCCTCTGAACAAAAGCTCTTCTCCCAGACCGACAAAAAATGTCATGTATACGATATCACGAAGCAGGTATTTCAGTTCAAATGTAGGGAACGAAGGTACCGGTTTAAGTACCCAGTACTCTACGGGACCGGTGAATAGCCCTATCAATATACCGATCATGGCATACTTTAACAGATTGTTGCCTTTAAGTCCAACATTGTGAAGTTCAAGGTTCTTTTCGTGCATGTGCCAGAAACAAAGTGCCAATATTATTGAGTATACTGCCGGGAGGAGAAATTGCTGGTCTATGAAGAACCACGGAAGAGATGATGTAAAAAGAACATATAGCGGGATGATAGCCAAGGATTCTGCAGCATTTATGAAATTTTGTTGCATGTCCACGGCAGAGATTATTACATATATGACGATAGTGACAGCGAGGCATAGGACAATGCCATATCCGGCGTCACGGTAAGTAAAAATGTATTCTGCGATCACTATGGCCAGAAAAATGGACAATATGAACAGAGTGGCCTGTAGTTTACTGAATACAACTTTTTTCAGTTTCACAAAGTTACTAACTGAACCACTTATAAAAAGGCATTGGTTTGAATGCGCGCATGTTTTTTTTCAGAAGAGAGGAAGTGGTTTGATCATCATATATTGAACAGTTTTATTGTTATCTTTGTGTACACTTAAGTGATACAGGAAGAAATTGCAATGAATTGAACATCTCTGAAATTATTACAAAGCTAACTTTGTTTTCTAAAATGAGTAGTAATACGTTAGAGCTTTAAATCACGTTTTTAGGCAATGTAATCTCAAAATTTACGCATATGTTTATTTCTATAATATTAACTAGAAAATACATTGTACTATTTTTTATTGTTTTACTTTTATACTTTCTCCAATTAATTCGAAAAGTCTATATACTAGCTATACATCAAAAGTTGTTATACAATCATAAAAATGAATACACACAGCATATATTAGGTGGGTGGTACTATAATTTCCTCTAATCGTCGGTATTTTTCAAAGATCATGGTTATCTGGTTCGCTGTTCTGGTAATGGCCAGCCTGGTTGTTGGCTTGCATGACGCAGCTGCTCCGGTATCGGTATCGGTGTTCCCTCAGGTGCCTGCTGAAGGTGAGCCTCTTTTAGTTACATTCAATCTGAATAACCCCTCTGTTCAGGACACTTCAGCAGATTATCAGCTATATGCAAACGGCGACCTTGTAATGCAAGGTGCGACTGAACTATCTCCTCTGTCAAGTAAGAAGTACCAGTATACATATGAGAACCCATTGGAAATGGGTGAACAGGTTACCTTTGTAGTAAGGTCGACAGTAGACGGATCAGAACATGAGGAATATGTTTCACTGCCCGCATACCCACCACAGGTCTGGAGCAGTTTTGTGAGCTTTGCAACATTCTCAACGTCAGTTATGAGTTACATGACCACGATGGCCTATTATGACCAGGCTTTCGGGGACAGTTCAGTTCTCAATGTAAGTGTGATCTTCTCAATAGTCCTGATCGGATTGCTGATATACCTTGAGCTGACGGAACCATCTCTGTCTGAGAAGTCTTTCAAGTTCATAGGCAATTTAAGGATCAGGTTCAGCAGATTGTCAGGCGTATTATTCGTAATATTCGTTGGAATGGTGTTCACTCAGATCGCTTTGATCATTGGAAAGGTGGGATGAAAAATGAGGATTTTAAGGTTTGGTTTATTGTTGCTTATCGCCTTTGTAGGATTAGCTTCGCTGGCAGTTGCTGCAGATCCAGTGTATACGCATAGTTTTGAAGACAGGGCAGGTAGTGATGATCAACCATTTGCTTTCGATTCACAGATCTCCGATACAGTTACGGTTGATCCTCTAACTGGCACATCAATGGCCTTCTCATGGTATGCACCTCCTCCGGCAAGTAATCTCGTACTCTATAGTACAACAACTGTATTTGATGATCAGTATTATAATGTTCTGCCCAGAGCCAATAAAGCGGGTACCTGGCAAGTTGCGGTTGTGGAATTCCCTACATACAAAGGTAATACGGCAACATTCACAGTTTCTGAAGCTCCAGAGTTTATATATGGTTCATTCATCTCACTGTTTTTAGTGGGTGGTTTGTACCTAATACTACGCCGAAATCTGGTAGGTTCTTTTAATGTCAACAGATAAGTTAAAAGCAATCTACATTGCATCTCTGGTGGTTCTTGCAGCTTTGCTTGTATTCTTTGCACAAGGAGTATTTACAGGATTGTTTGAGGATTTTGGCGAACCGGTGATCGAAATAAATAGGGTTGACCTGTATAATGATTTCTTAGGTAATTATTCAAAGATATCTGTTAAAATTGCAAACAATGATACAGTCAACCACAGTTTTTCTATTCAGACATTTAATGATGATAAACTCAAAGATATCTTCAATATTACTGTCATAAATGGAGAAACATTTACATATCAAACAGATGTGCTATCTGATAAAATACCTATTACACGGAATGAGACGATCAATTCTACACTAAGGGTTGCAAAATTTGTGGTATATATGGACAATCAATCCAAGCCCTATGAGGAAGCGAGTTTTGTGTTCAGAGAATAAGATCTATTCCAAATTCTTGTTTTTTCTGATATGAAATGTATTGTGAATACCTCTTTTGTTTTACCATCTAAAAACGAGGATTAAGAGTCTATGGACAAAAAACTCTTTATTTGGTTTATTGTTTCAGTAGCCATTATATCTGGAGGTTATTTTGGATCTCTCTACTTTCAAAATCAAATTTTTATTCCATATGAGTTCAGTGCCCATCCTCTTGTAATCTTGTTGCTATGTGTTGCTGTCGGATGGTTGAAGAGAGATTCAATCCAAAAAGAAATGAACCACCAGACCATGCTTGCAGAACCGATTTATATTTCTGTAGGTTTGCTGGTTATATTTATTTCCTTGTTAATGCCCTTGTCCACAAATCCGGTTTTTGTTTTATTTAAGTTTCTCTTAACTTTTGTGGGCTTGTTCTTTGTTTTCTTCGGAGCGGCTGCATATCTACCTTCGCTGCTGCTTTTCGTGTATGGTTTTTCAGTGTCTTTTCCGATACTTCTGAATGAATTCTTCGGTACACAATATTCACTTATTACAACCAGTCTGGTTGCCCATACTACAGGTTTGTTTTATCCCGTAGATTTTAATGGACAGACCATAAGCACTATTAGTTCTTCAGGTGTGCAAAGTATGATCTATATCGATGCAGAGTGCTCGGGTAGTGCCTCTTTGGCGATATTCCTTACAGTCTTTGCCCTTATGATGATCGATATCAAGCCAAGGAACGATCGCATATTGCCATTGTTC
>AMWB02040851.1_pt1 | contig 11536 bp, 9 predicted proteins | sample 200311 | NCBI WGS metagenome assembly AMWB02 (sample SAMN02737377, study PRJNA173069) | bioreactor metagenome | biome: anode biofilm in microbial fuel cells | place: USA: California | collected 2010-12-16 | reverse complement strand
CGGCACCGCTGCCTGAAAAGCGAGCTTTTATATAACCCCCATGTCATAGAGGACACAACAAACAATGAAAGATGTGAGTAGTGAGTTTTGAGTAGTGAGAAAAACAGCTTGTTTTAAATCTCACTACTCAAAACTCACTACTTTTATATAAACCCACATGGGCCGCAAGCCCACAACAAACAATGAAACTAAAGACTCCAACAATTCAGGGCTAAAATGGGCGCCGCAGGCGCTTCGCCCTCTTGTTTCTTGTATCTTGTCTCTAGTTTCATATAAAGGCTCGCCGTAAGATCCCTAAAAATTCTGCTCTAATATTTTCAGCAAGTCCAATGGTATCTTTGATCTTTTCTGCCCCTGCAATCTGTTTAGCACCGATCTTGAACTTGACTGGAAAAATAACATTGACTATTATCGTACGAGATTCCAGATTGAATTTAACTTTCGTGATGCAAAACAACACTGGGGCTTGAGGATTTCATGGTTGTAAAAGAACAATCACTCCTCAATGCTGCCAATTTATCATTTAACATACTTCTTATTAATCCGGACTTTTCAAAGGACAAAAAAATGGAAAAGAATTGGATCGAAAAAAATATATCTGATCTTAAAGTTACCCCGAACCTGATCGACTATGAAAAAGAGAAAAAATCTTTTGAATGGGAAAAAATAGGCGAACAATTTGAAGGACTGCCCTGCGGAGGGCTCAATATCGCCCATGAAGCGATAGACCGCCATGCCAACTCAAAACTGGCAAATAAAACCGCTTTGGTCTGGCTTGGCCAAAACAGCCAAAAGCAAGAGTTCAGCTTTGCTAAAATGAAAAAAGAGACGGCTAAATTCGCCAATGTCGTAAGATCTCTGGGACTTGCAAAGGGCGAAAGAATATTTACCCTCTCGCCAAGAGTACCCGAGCTCTACATTGCAGCAATAGGAATCTTAAAAAACCGAAATGTGATCTGCCCTCTTTTTTCACAATTCGGACCCGAGCCTATTTTACAGCGGATGCTCCGCGGTGATGCAAAAGCACTTCTGACCACAAAGAAGCTCTTTGAAAAAAAGATACTTCCTATTATGGACCAGCTTCCCGATCTTCAATATATATTAGTAATAGATGAGCAATATGACCAAAGTGAAAAAATTCTTTCACTGCCCCGCCTTTTAAAAGAGGCTTCTGATGAGTTTGAGATCGAGCCCACCGATCCCGAGGATATGTCTATACTTCATTTTACCAGCGGAACCACAGGAATGCCAAAAGGAGTCGTTCATGTTCACAAGGCGCTTTATACGCACTGGATGAGTGGAAAGTATGTATTGGACCTGCATTTAGATGATGTTTTCTGGTGCACGGCCGATCCTGGCTGGGTGACCGGAACTTCATACGGCATCATTGCCCCGTGGCTGCATGGGGTAACGAATATTGTCGATGAAGCAGAGTTCAATGCCCAAAGATGGTATAGCATTTTACAAGATGAAAAAGTTACCGTATGGTACACGGCTCCGACTGCGATCAGGCGTCTGATGAGGATCGAATCCGAACCGACACTTGAATACGATCTTTCAAAGCTGCGCCTGATTCAAAGCGTAGGCGAACCGTTAAATCCAGAAGCCGTACTGTGGGGCCTGGAAAAACTTAAAATGCCGATTCATGATAACTGGTGGCAGACCGAAACAGGCGGTATCATGATCTCAAACCTGATATCACAAACAGTTAAACCAGGATCAATGGGCAGGCCTCTTCCGGGCATTGAAGCGTCGATAATAAAAGTAGAAGATGACGGTAGTGTAACGGAAATAATTGAACCCGGAGCCGAGGGAGACCTGGCCTTAAAACCGGGATGGCCCTCAATGTTCAGGGCATACCTTCATAATGAGGAAAAATATAACAAATGCTTTAAAGGCGGCCGGTATATCTCAGGTGACCTGGCCTATAAAGATGAGGATGGCTACTTCTGGTTTGTCGGGCGTGCCGATGATATCATAAAAACGTCAGGGCATATGGTAGGACCTTTTGAAGTAGAAAGTGCATTGATGGAACACCCCGCAGTTGCGGAAGTCGGCGTTATCGGAAAACCCGACCCCATAATCGGCCAGCTGGTTAAGGCTTTTGTTTCTCTAAAAGCCGGTGTTGAAGCAAACGAAGATCTCAAACGCGAATTGATAGGCTTTGGGCGTAAAAAACTTGGCGCTGCCGTTGCACCCAAAGAGATCGAGTTTAAGGAAAATCTGCCAAAAACACGCAGCGGCAAAATCATGCGCAGGCTGATAAAGGCAAGAGAGCTTGGATTGGCCGAGGGGGACACCTCGACCTTAGAACAATAACCCTCATTTACAGGAGATTGTCATGGATATAGAATTAGCCAAAAAATTTTATTCTCAAATGCTTTTGATAAGACGCTTTGAGGAAAAATGTATCGAGCTCTACAGCAGCGAAAAGATCAGGGGCTTTTTGCATCTATATATCGGGGAAGAAGCGATTGCCGTAGGCGTAATGCATGCTTTGTCTGCCGACGATGCCGTGATCGCAACTTACAGGGAACACGGGCATGCATTGGCTCGGGGAATATCAGCTAAAAGCATAATGGCTGAAATGTACGGAAAAGTAGAAGGTTGTGCCAGAGGGCGCGGCGGCTCTATGCATATTTTTGATGCAAAGAGCAGATTTTACGGCGGCAATGCCATTGTAGGCGGAGGCCTGCCTATAGCAGTTGGTATGGCGCTTGCGGATAAAATGATGAAACGCGACCGGGTAACGGCCTGCTTCTTTGGAGACGGTGCCGTAGCAGAGGGTGAATTCCACGAATCTCTAAATCTGGCATCATTATGGCAGTTACCGGTTCTTTTCATATGCGAAAACAACTATTACGCGATGGGTACCGCTTTGGAATTCTCCGAGTCGGAAGTCAATCTTTCCAAAAAAGCGGCAAGCTACCGTATAAATTCTTTTCAGGTTGACGGGATGGATGTGACACAGGTCGCCGAGTCTGCAAAAAATGCGGTTGAAGATATCAAATCAGGCAAAGGCCCCGTGTTTCTTGAATGCCTCACATACCGTTTTAGAGCACATTCAATGTTTGATGCAGAACTTTACCGTAAAAAAACAGAAGTCAATGAGTGGAAAGATAAAGGGCCGCTGGTAACTTTTAAGAAAAACCTTGAAGAGAGAGGGTTATGGTCAAAAATCAAAGCGCAAGAGATCGAAGATGAGATCACAAAGACCATTGATGACGCCGTGACGTTTGCAGAAAATGGAACACTGGAACCAATCAGCGATCTTGAAAAATTTGTCTATTCACCGGAGGAAGTACAATGAAAGAGAATAACCAGACCACTTACCGGGAAGCTGTACGCGAAGGCATCAAAAATGCTATGCAAAAAGATGATAGAGTCTTTTTAATGGGAGAAGATGTAGGCCGTTACGGCGGATGTTTTGCCGTAAGCAAAGGTCTTTTGGAAGAGTTCGGCAAAGAGCGCATCATTGATACTCCCCTGTGCGAATCGACATTTACGGGCGCGGGTATCGGTGCGGCAATGAACGGGATGAGGCCGATCGTAGAGATTATGACGGTAAATTTCAGCCTATTGGCCCTGGATCAAATCATGAACAACGCCGCAACACTGCTGCATATGTCAGGCGGGCAGTTCAACGTTCCTTTGGTTATCCGTATGTCAACAGGCGGCGGAAAGCAGCTTGCAGCACAGCACTCCCACTCTTTGGAAGGCTGGTATGCGCATATCCCGGGACTCAAAGTCCTAACGCCTGCAACGGTACAAGATGCCTATAGTATGATAGAATTGGCACTTAACGATCCTGACCCGGTACTTATCTTTGAGAACTCCCTGCTTTATAACTCCCAGGGAACTCTTGATACAAATGCCAAGCCTCTGCCCATCAAAAAAGCAGTTGTCAAACGCCCGGGCAAAGACCTGACGATCCTTGCATACGGGATCAATCTTTTCAAAGCATTGGATGCCGCAAAGATATTGGAAAAAGAAGAGATCGACGCCGAAGTGATAGACCTTCGCTCTTTGCGACCCCTTGATGATGAAACGATCATGAATTCCGTAAAGAAGACACACCGCGTAATGATAGTTGATGAAGGATGGAGATCAGGCAGCATTTCTGCCGAGATTATGGCGCGTATCAACGAGCAGGCTTTTTTTGAACTTGATGCACCGATGGGAAGGGTCTGCAGCGCTGAAGTTCCATTTCCTTATGCCAAACATTTAGAAGATGCCGCACTGCCCCAACCTGTAAAAATAGTTGCCATGGCAAGGCAGATCATGGAGGAAGCATGAGCGAATTTCTAATGCCCAGCCTTGGCGCAGATATGAAATCTGCCATATTAATGCAGTGGAAGGTCAAGGTCGGCGATAGAGTGACAAAAGGCCAGGTGATAGCCGAAATAGAGACAAGCAAGGGTGTCATTGAGATCGAGGTTTTCCAGGACGGTATCATTGAAAAGATTTTGGTTGAACCTGAAACCGAGTGCAACGTAGGCACGCCTCTTGCCTTAATACGCTCAGACTCAGACGAAGAAAATATAACCGTATCGTCAGTAACGGCTGCGCAAGAGCAGACTGAAGCAATTCCTTTAGCTCCTTTAGAAAAAGCCACGCCGGACCGATATCAAGATACAACACCGCCTCAGCGTATCAAAGCCTCACCTGCTGCACGTAAAAAAGCACGTGAGCTTGGTCTTGATCTGGCTGATCTTGCCAAAACAAGTGAAGGAGAAATACACTTAAGCCAGATAGAATCAGTTGCCAAAACCGAATTGAAAACGCCCTCAGCAGATAAAATGCGCCAAGCTATAGCATCTGCTATGAGTCTTTCCAATGCAGAGATTCCACACTATTACCTTTCTGCTTCGGTCAATATGAGTCCTGCCCTGTCTTGGCTGGAAGAGATAAATAAAAATCTTACTATCAAGGCGCGTATTTTACCTGCAGCCATGATTATCCGTGCAGTCGTGCTGGCACTTGAAGCGGTACCTGAACTAAACGGTTACTGGCAAGAAGGTTATCATCAAGTTTGCAAAGAAATTCACCCCGGTATTGCCATTGCACTTCGTAAAAAAGGAGTGATCACGCCGGCTTTGCTCGGTGCAAAAGATATGAATTTGAGCCAGACCATGCAGGCACTGGATGATCTTATCATGCGCACAAGAGCCGGCAAGTTGCGCGGAGCAGAACTGACACAGCAGAGCATTACGATCACAAATCTGGGTGATCTTGGTGTGGAAAATGTCTATGGCGTCATCTATCCGCCTCAGGTTGCGCTTATAGGCTTGGGTAAAATTATCGATACGCCTTGGGTGCAGGAGAACAAAGTTATTGTACAAAAGGTCATGAAGGCTACGTTAGCCGGTGACCATAGAGCTACGGACGGCCGTACGGGGGCGCTTTTCCTTGATAAATTCAACCGCATTTTACAAAATCCCAAGGAGCTGCTATGAACAAAGAACAGATCAAAACATCCATAATTCAGCAGATACGAATAATCGCTCCCGATCTTGAATATGATGATATCCCATCAGATGAAAATCTGCAAAACTCTTTAGAGATCGACTCGTATGATTTTTTACACCTTCTTACTGCTTTATATGAACAGCTTGGGGTACAGGTTCCCGAAGTGGACTATGGAAAGGTTGATACACTAAACCGTATGGCAGAGTACTTTGCCGAGCGGATAAAATTGAATTAATCTATGTATGAAGGGTATAGTTTGAAAAGATGGCGCTTAATTGAAACAGGTATAGCAGAAGCTGGCTGGAATATGGCCGTTGATGAGGCGCTGCTGTATAGTTTCAACCAAAACGACATGCCGATATTAAGGCTTTATAGATGGCACAAAGCGCTTAGTCTGGGACGATTTAGCAAGCCGCATAAAAGCCTTGATATGGAGATGCTGCAAAAACAGAAAATTCCTTTTGTGCGCAGAATGACGGGCGGAGGTGTATTTGTACACGGAAATGAACTTTCTTATTCGCTTATAATGCCTCCTGCATTTTTAAAAGGCAGAGGTCCAAACCAAAGTTACGGATATCTGTGCAGATTTCTTATTCGTTTTTATCAAAAGCTCGGCTGCAAAGCCAGGTTTGCAGTTGATATGAAATTAAACACCGCAAGGTCAAATATCTGCCTTGCCTCAAATGAGGCTTATGATATTTTGATAGAGGGCAGAAAAATAGGCGGTAACGCCCAGCGCTATATCAAGCAGGCCTGTTTTCAGCACGGAAGCATACCGTTAAGTTTTGATGAAGGGTGTTTTGAGCCTCTTTTTTTGGAAAATTCAGGTTTAAAGAAAGCAGCATCGCTAATGAAGCTTGGCGTCACAAAAGATCACCAAGAGCTTGTAAAGTTGCTGATAGAGTCCTTTTGTGAAACCTTTGACGTGGATGTTGTAGAGAGTACATTAAGCATGGAAGAAGCGCACAGAGCCAAAAAACTTATGATGCACAAATATGCCAGGAAAGAATGGAATATCGATGCAGAGCAAGCGGATGAGTATTTGATAAGGAGAAGAGATGAGAAATCATGAAGCCGTTGTAATCGGGGCAGGTCCGGGTGGTTATGAAGCCGCTTTGCAGCTGGCAAGATCGGGAGTAAAAACCCTAGTTATAGAGCAGATAGAGGAGCGTATAGGAGGAACCTGCTTAAATGAAGGATGTATCCCGACCAAAAACTATTTAAGAAGTGCACAGTATTTTTCAAAAGCCTCTTTTTTTAAAGAAAACGGCTTGGATATTGAAGTAAGCGGTTTGGATCTAAAGCGTCTTAAAAATAGAACAGACCTTTTAAAGAACGAGCTGAGATCTGGTCTCTTATGGATGATGAAACAAGCCGGCATAGAGTTCTTATACGGCAGTGCACATTTTGTGGATGATGAAACTATTGAAGTTGCCGGAGAGAAGATCTCTTTTGATAAATGCATCATTGCAACAGGTTCACAGGTCAAAGCCCTTCCTTTGCTGCCAATAGATGGCAAAAATATCATTTCAAGCCGTGAAATATTCAAACTTGAAAAGCTGCCTGAATCTATTGCTATTATAGGAGGGGGTGCCATAGGATGTGAGTTTGCAACGTTTTTTAACGCTTTCGGCGTTGACGTGACGCTGGTCGAGTATCTATCGCAGCTTGTTCCTTCTGAAGATGCGGATATCGCAGCTGCATTGATGCGAGGGTTTAAAAAGCAACGCATTAATGTCCTGACCTCCTCTTTTGTACAAAAGGCGCAGCAAAAAAAAGATGGCGTAGAACTGCATATCAGCGGGCAGATGCAGGATATTATCATGTGTGAAACAGTACTTTGTGCAACAGGAAGAATCCCGTATACCCAAGGGCTCGGTATTGAAAACTGTTCGGTAAAAGTGAATGAAAAAGGATTTATAGAAGTTAATGAATCATTTCAAACAGCAAATAAAAATATATATGCCGTCGGCGACTGTATAGAGACTATTGCGTATGCTCATACGGCATATGCCGAGGCTAAGATCGCCGTGCAAAATATCATAAACCACTCATCTGAAGTCAATAGCCATGTCACCCCCTCTGTTGTCTTTTCCAACCCGGCAATCGGAAGCTGTGGAATTAAAGAAAAAGAAGCCAAAGAGAAGGGATTTGATATAGAAGTAAAAAAGGCATTTTTCAAAGCAAATCCAAAGGCTAAGATAGAGGGTGACGATTCAGGATTTGCCAAGATAATCGTATGTGCAAATAGCGGTGTGATATTAGGCAGCTCGATAATCGGCGCAGGGGCGGCTGAGATAATTCATGAAATGGTGCTTGCGATTGAAAAAAAGATCAAGATGGAGGAATTTAAAGGGATAATACATGCGCATCCTACCTTTTCGGAAATATTGAGCTCCTTATAAGTTATTTAACTGCTTTTGTTTTGTATGCCCTTCTGGACATGGGTTAGGTGCTTCTGTAGTATAAAGGAGGTCAGGGTTTAAACCTTTCCAAGAAAAACTGCCTGATCCCAAACTCTGCGCGCAATGCGAATGGTGGCCTGGTCCACCATTCGGCCGTCCACAGCCACGGCGCCCCGGGATCGATCATCTGCCGCGTCCAGAATTCGCCTGGCCCGCTGGATCTCTTCCGCTGCAGGGGTAAACACCTGGTTGACCGTGTCAATCTGGTCCGGGTGGATTACCCATTTGCCGTCACACCCAAGGGCCTTGGCCAGGGCGGTTGATTTTTTCAGGCCGTCGTCATCCTTAAAGTTTCCAAAGGGGGCATCCAGGGCCATAAGCCCGTTGGCCTTGGCAGCCATGACCATGCGGCTGAGCTGAAAATGCCACCGGTGACCGGGGTAAACCTGCTCCTCGTTTTCTCCGTGGCCGGACAAAGAGACCAGCGCTGCCCCGATGCTGGCCTGATAATCGGCAATGCCGAATGACAGGGAAGAGAGCCTGGCATCGGCCGAGGCAATTTCGTTAATCCGGGAAAGTCCCTGGGCGGTCTCGATACAGGCCTGGATCCGGATCTGCCTTGTTTGTCCCAATGCCATTTCAATGCCGTCCAATAAGCGGCTCGCAAAATGGATATCCGCCTCATGATTTACCTTGGGCACCACAACGGTTTGGAGACGATCGCCGGCGGCTTCGGCCACCTGGATCAAATCTTTATATGCAAAAGGCGTGTCCAGGCTGTTTATGCGAAGGGCGACGCACTTTTCGTTAAAATCCAAAGAACGAAGCGAATCAATAACCGTTTTACGGGCGACTTCTTTTTCATCGGCCGGCACGCTGTCTTCCAAGTCCAGCATGATGACATCAACATTGGAACCCGCAGCCTTGGCATGCATTTTGGTCTTGTTTCCGGGTACGGAAAGCAACGTTCGGCAGGGTTTATTCATTCTTGTTTTATTTTCCATACGGTCAATTTAACAGGCAGTATTAGGGTTGTCAAATCCATAAAACCAAGCTGCTAAAATTAAGAATATAAGTATCTACTAAAGACTACAATTGACAATATTGCCTTATTATAATATGCCATCAATTTGCTTTTGTGCTGGTTTTTGAGCAATATTTATATGGAGTAGCATTTATGTAACATCCCTTGCTGCCCGGATTCGGGCCTCCTGGGATATCATCCTAAATTTTACTGGGAGATGATCAATGCCATTGTATGATTTATTAACCGGTTTCAATCTTTATACCTGGAGCTTTTCTATTGCGTCGGCAGTATTCTGCATCGGAATCATTTACAGACTCATTGGCTTTTTCCGGTTAAGCATCGGACCGGAGCGGACCGGATTTACTACGACAAGCCGCATCAAAGCGTTTTTGTTCGGCCTGTCCGGTATCCTGGTCTCACCTGTCCGGATTCTTCATCTTTTCAAGGCGGTTATTCTGGATGTCGTGCTTCAACTGCCGCTGATGCGCCAGAATTTTTTGAAGTGGTTTATGCACATCTGTATTTACTGGGGGTTTGCAGGGTTATTTTTCTTCCATGCCCTTGAAGGCTATGTCAGCGAAGTTATTTTCCCAGGTTACCAATCCACCCTGAGCCCTTTTATGTTCCTTCGAAATATCGCCGGTGTGATGGTGATGGTGGGCGTGGGCATTGCCATATATCGCAGGAAAACCAATTTTCGTTTAAAACAGATCAGCAGGCACCCGGATTACCTGGCAATTGCCATGCTTGGGCTCATCATGATATCCGGTTTTGGCCTGGAAGCCGCCAAGATCATCTCTTCCGGTGTATTTTACGACATGGTGGAGGAATATGGTTCCCTGGACGAGGAGGAACTTCCCGCGCTTAAGGCCGTCTGGCAGGAAGAGTTCAATGTCCAGTTCCCCGGGGAGGTCGTCCAGGTCACCCCGGAACTCATGGAAGAAGGACGTATCCTCAATGAAGACAATTGTACAGTGTGCCACTCCAATCCAAAGGAGGCCTTTGTATCCTATCCTCTCTCCATTGCCATGAAACCTGTTGCCGGTTTTTTCAACAAGAACCGCATAGATGCACTGATATTGAAGATCCACTTTTTAAGCTGTTTTCTTGCCTTGGCCTACCTGCCTTTCAGCAAGTTCCTGCATATCCTGACAACCCCGGTAAGCCTTATGATTTCAGGGCTTGCAGGCCAGCAGATAAAACGCGATGAGAACAAGGCCACCCGCCGGGTTTTTGATCTTTCCGCCTGCACCCAGTGCGGCACCTGCACCAGCCATTGTGCCGTGGGACCTTTATATGAAATTTTTGACAACCCGTGGGTGTTTCCCTCGGAACGTGTAACCCGCATCCGGGAGTCTGCATGGGGACGGCCGATGGATCCTGAATCAAGGGATGCCTTTTCCCAGGGCAGTTTTATCTGCACCATGTGCAACAAATGCTCCCAGCTCTGTCCTGCCGGACTGGATCTGCAGGATATATGGAAAGCAACCAGGGATCAGCTGGAGGTGGAATCTCTTCCGGATCCCGTTATCCGGATAAGGGAACTTCTCAAAAAACATGACTCTGAAAAGTCCGGACTTGACACGCCTCTCGTGATCAAACCCGGGAAAAACCCGGTGGTTGAATCCTTGAAAAAATCCTTCCAGGCGGCTACGTTTTCAAACTGTTACACTTGCCTGACCTGTACCAACTCATGCCCTGTGGTCGCTGTTACAGGCGAAACCCGGGAGTTCGGATCAGCACCCCACCAGGTCATCCATGCCCTTGTTCTGGGGCAAACCGAACTGACAAAGGATGCCTCCATTGTCTGGAACTGCCTGACCTGTTATAAATGCCAGGAAAATTGTCCCCAGGGGGTCAGAATTACGGATATTTTTTATCAACTTAAAAACATAGTACACCACCAGGAATTTGGAATATGAAGTACGCGCTATTCTCAGGATGCAGAACCGGATTTGACATTCCCCAGCACCCAAAGTCTGCCAAAGCAGTTTTATCCAGGCTCAATGTTGAGGTGGAAGAGCTTGATTTTGGCTGTTGCGGATACCCTGTTAAAGAAAAAAATCTGGATGCCTTTCTTTTGCTGGCCATACGGAACCTGGCCATCGCCCAGGCACATAATCTGCCTGTACTGACCCTGTGCAAGTGCTGTTTCGGCTCCCTTAAACAGGCAGAATATCATTTTAAAAATGATCCCGACAAACAAGCCATGATCAACTGGCTACTGCAAAAGGAAGGACTGTATTATGACGGGGGTGTCAAAATCCATCACATGCTGACCCTCCTGGACCGGGAGATCGATAAAAACCTTATACGGCAAAACATTACCCATCCCCTTGACGGGATAAAAGTGGCCCCAAGCTACGGCTGTCATGCGCTGCGCCCCTCAACCATCACTGGGTTCGATGACCGCCCCGATGCACCGACGATATTTGAACGGATTATCACACTGACCGGAGCGGAACCCGTAAACTGGTCCAAACGGCTGGAATGCTGCGGCAATCCCTTATTGGATAAAAACACCCCTCTGGGCGAGGGCTTTATCCTGACAAAATATGAAACGGCAGAACAGGAAGGGGCGGATATAATCTGTACGGCATGTAATTATTGCCACATGCAATTTGAACACGGCCGG
>AMWB02149717.1_pt1 | contig 11538 bp, 6 predicted proteins | sample 200311 | NCBI WGS metagenome assembly AMWB02 (sample SAMN02737377, study PRJNA173069) | bioreactor metagenome | biome: anode biofilm in microbial fuel cells | place: USA: California | collected 2010-12-16 | reverse complement strand
TTTCGAGGCCGCTGCCGTCAAATGTAATCTCATATACTCCCGCGCTCAATTTCGCGTTCACAGGTTCCGCAATCAACCTGCCGGCAATATCATAAATAATTAAATGCACGAGTTCCGACTTTCCGGGGACTGAAAATCTGATTTTTGTAAACGGATTGAATGGATTAGGAAAGTTCTGATACAAATTGAATTTCTCCGGTAAAGAGCCTGCAATTTTTGTTATACTGACATCGGTAACAGGTCTTCTGAAAGCCGCGTATATAGTCCCGCAAAAGATATAATTGTTGTAATAGTACATTCCGTTACAAAGCGAATTTGTCATTCCGTCATTCCAGAAAACCCAATTCGTTCCGATGTTAGTCGAAGCGTACACCCCCGAACCCCATCCGCTTATGAACAAAGTGTTCGTTCCATACGACGCAAAACCATAAAGACCAAAGGGAGCAAGGATGCCCTGTATTAATCTCCAGTTCGTTCCATAGTTAGTCGATATATAAACGCCGTTATCGGAACCCGCCATGACCAAATTTTCTTTCGAGTAAAGAGAATATATTCCTATAGAAGGCGGAATTTCCGTTCCGGTCTTCGTCCAGTTCCCACCGTTGTTAGTAGTCACATAAACCCCGTTCGACGTCAGTCCCGCCGTATAAAGCCTGCCGGCGGAACCAGCAAGACAGGTCAGGTTCATATTTGATTGGAGTCCGGACATAACATACGTCCAGTTCGCGCCATAATTAGTGGAGCGCATTACGGCGGTCTTTGAATTGCAGAAAATATTATTTCCCGAGAGCAGGACGATGCCAAGGTTTGAGTATCCCTGCAATATTCGAACCCAGTTAGTACCGTAGTTAGTCGATTTATACATTTCTGTTCCGGTGCAGGCAAAAACAAATGAATCTCTTGCGGCGACCGAATACATTATTGTACCTGATGAGATTCCGGGATTGCAGAGAATCCAGTTAACGCCGTTATTAGACGAGCGGTAAACACCGCCTGCGGCGCTAACGAAGAGCAATCCTCCGCCGTTATCCGAAAACACGCTCGAATAATTGCTGTAATCCAGAACCTTCACCCATTGCGCGTCTGCTTCAGAATACGACAAAAGAAGAAATAACAAAACAATGACCGTATTTTTCATATTCATTCCCTTTTGAATATTTCAAACTTTATTTGACCTTGCTTTATACGTTGTTCGTCTTTCTGTAATTCTTTAAAGTTTTCGCTTTTTCCCACAAGGCATTGAAGACAGCCGCGTGGCTTTCGGCGAAATTTTTATTTCTTATTATGACATCGGCTTCGTTATAGCGGGGCACGGATTTATCTATTATGTTCATAAACACGACTTCCCTGTCTATTATCGTATAGTTCGGAATCATATCCGAGGTAATGCGGAGTTTTTCGCCGTAACTTTCGAATTTCGAGAATATTCCGACGAGGTCGGCGGGACCCGCCTTGCTCCGCTTATCACCGCGTTTGATTTTCAGTCCGTCGTGGACCTCGTAGATTGATTTAATTACGCCGCCGTTCTTTACAAACCTTGCCGCCGTTTCATCGACGTAATCCGCGACGAAAAGTTCGAGACGAATCATAAAGAGAATTTCCTTCTTAGCGTTCTTTAGCAGTTCGTAAAATTTTATTTCTCTCTGCTTGTTGTATCCCCTGATTAGTTCGATGTTTGAATTCGACGCTCCGCCGCTTTTCGTGCTGTACAGTGGTTTAAGAATTTTAAATGTGTCGTCGAACGCTTTTGCCTTCTTTTCCTTTTCGCGTTCAAGGTTCAGTTGAATTTTTCCGAGTATCACTTCGGGCTCAATCATTTCGTATTTAAGGATTGAGTTAGTTTCTATTTCGTTGCAGTAACCCTTATCGACGAATGACTTTAGAATTGAATAAACGTCAGTGCGCGTAACGCGCGAGGCTTTAGAAACTTCGGTAGCGGACATCAGCCTGCCTTTCAGCAGCGCTAAAAAAATCTTTGATTCGTTCTCGGTGAATCCCAGCAGACGCAGTTTTAATACAAGTTCATCCATTTTTCATATTGTTGTAGTCTAATACCACTACAATTTATAATTAATAAATTTTAAAGTCAATAGGGATTTATAAAAAACATATGAAAACACGGGATGGGGTTTAGACTGCATTTTTTTTGAGGACAAAAGGATCTCCCCTTTTGAGGGAGGGGTCTTAGGTTATATTTATAAGCCGCACCGAGAGTCCTCCAAAGAGCGGAGAGACTCTCGGATACATAGGGGGCTCTTGGATTATATTTCTAAGCCGCACCGAGAGTCCTCCAAAGAACGGAGAGACTCTCGGTTACATTATGTTTATTGCTAAGCCGCACCGTGAGTCCTTCAAAGAACGGAGAGACTCTCGGATACATTATGTTTGTTTTAAGCCGTACCGAGAGTCCTCCAAAAAACGGAGAGACTCCCGGATACATTGAAGATGTGTAAATACCAACCGCTGTTTACAGCGGTTGGTGAATGGTTTGCGCAATTATGAGGTTAGCGTGTCTCCTGTTTCGGCCGGATAAACCGTGTGTATTATTTGTTGTTATTATTCTGGTTTTCGTCCTGATTTTCGTTTTCGTTCTGTTTTGTTTTTTTGGATTTCTGGTAATACTTATCCGTGTTTCCGAAATTATAGGTCAGGTTGAGCATCAGCATTCTCGACTGCCATCTGTTGTCTCTGACACTTCTGAAACCGACACCGTTGTTTTCGCCCGACCATTTTCTCGTGTTGAAAACGTCTTCGGCGCGGATATTCACGCTAAGTTTTTTCTTGAAGAGTTCCTTTGAAATGCCAACGTCAAAATTCTGCATCGGGTCATTGAATCCCGTCGCGGTGAATCTTTTTCCGGAAAAATTGTAGTAAAGGTCGATGTTGAACAAATCGCCGACGATAATTGACGAGCGCACATTGGCGCGCCAGGTGAATCCCTCCTCGCCCTGAAACTCGTTCAGAACGCTGCCCTCGAATTTTGTCTGGTAGAGACTGAGCGTCCCGTTAAGCGTAAGCCATTTAAGAGCCGAAGACCTTATCATTAAATCAGAGCCGTAGGATTCCGCTCCCGCGCCGTTCCTGTATGTAGTAACGGTTGTAACGGAATCAGCAAGCACGCTGTAAGTAGAAATCACATCATACGACTTTCTGTAGAACAGAGAGGCGGTAACCGACGCGATGTTAGAGAAAAAATTATAACTCAGTTCAAACGAGTTCGTGAATTCGGGAAGGAGTTCGGGGTTGCCGTATGAAATATACCTGTTGTTGTATTTGTTCACGAACGGATTAAGTCTCCATATATTCGGGCGTGTAATTCTTCTGCTGTAACTCAGTTGTATTTCGTTCGTCATTCCGATTTTCTGCGACACGCTCGCGGTCGGAAAGAAATCGGTGTAATCTTTCGTGAAATTTCGTCCGTCGGTCACGAGTTCTCCGTACGTATGGGTATTTTCAACGCGCAAACCGAGTTTAAACTTGAATCCCTTAATCTTGTGAGAGAAAGTTCCATAAACGGCGTTTATTTTCTCGTCGAGTTTAAACCTGTTTGTCAGGTCGGCGTTTCTTACAAAACCGTTAATGAAATAATTCAGCGTGTCGTAGGTATAATCATTATCGTTGAACCTGAACGTTCCCTTGTATCCCGTTTCAATTTTAGTGTTTTCACCGAACGGGTGGGTATAGTCTGTCTGAGCCTTGAAGTTGCTGTTTTTATTTTCAGTGTTACTTATCTGCCTCAACGGATTCGGGAGGGGCAGGACAAGAGAATCATAATATTGCTGGAATTCGTCTCCTTCATTCGCGTTATTGTCCCATCCGTAAGAAAACTCCGCGCTTAACTCCTTGCCCTTGTTATCAAACTTGCCGTTGTAGTACAGGCTTGCGCTGCTGCTTCCGTAGTTTCCGTCGTATGACATTCCGTTCGTATAAAAAGATGTCAGCGCGCCGAACTGATTATAGTTGCTGCTTTTTCCGTTAGAAGAGTTTGTAAAGTTGCTTCTGTTTAAGTATAAATCCATTCCGGTGGAATGTCCTTTAGAGATTTCATATTCGGCGCCGAGCGACAAATGTCCGAATTTGTTCTTACCGTTTCCGTCGGAATAGGAATCGAATACCGAAGCGGGATTTTCGTAAATAGTTTTCGACATTCCGCTGTTTTCAAATTTGAACGAGCCGCCGCCGCCGCTTGCGAAGAGGCTCCATTTATTTTTTTTAAAATTCAAGCCCGCGCCGATGTACCAACTATCGAGATTGCTTCTTACGCCGGAGTACACGTAGCCGTTATAACCGAGCACATCGTCGGTTTTAGGCTGCATCACTATATTAATTATTCCCGTGACACCTTCAGATTCGTATTTTGCAGACGGGTTCGTTATTATTTCGACATTCTTAATCGCGTCGGCGGGAACCTGCTTCAGGCTGCCGAACTTCATCGGTTTGTTGTCTATAAGAATCAGGACGTTCGAACTGCCGCGCAGGGTAACGTTATCATTCGCGTCAACGTCCACCATCGGAACTTTCCTAAGCACGTCGAGCGCCGTTCCGCCTTTCGTGGAAGTAAGTTTTTCTGCGTCGAATATTTTTTTCTCGTCCTCGAACCTTATGTCGGGCGTTTCGCTTTCAACTTTTATTTCTTCCGTCACGTATCCGTCGGGGCTTAGTTTGAGAGTGTCGAATTTCAATTCAGACGCGCCGGCATTAAAATTCAGTTTTTTATAATTTGTTCTATAACCCGTGTATGACAGGGATAGCAGGTAAGAATTAACCGGAAGGTCCGAAACGGAGAAAAATCCTTTCGAGTTGGTTTCGGCACCTTTTACAAGTGATGAATCTTTGATATTAAGGATTTTAATTGTAACTCCGATCAGAGTACTTCCGTCCTTCGAGTCAAAAACCGTTCCCGAGACGGTGCACTGAGAATAAGCGGACGCGGATAAAAAGAACACCGCGGATAATAGTAAAATTGCAAAACGGATTTTCGTATTCATTCGTAAGATATTATAATGCATTATACAATAATACCATAATTCAATTTATGAATAAACATACTTTGAGAAGCAAATCAAGCAATAAAAAAGGGAACGCTTACAGGCGCGTTCCCCTTTTTCATCTTTTCGGATTATGAATTAATTTCCTGTTTGTTGTATTTCGGTTTCGACTTCTCTTTGTTTCCTTTGCGAGGTCTTCTGCGATTCGGACTTGCTGAGATTTCCGAAGTTGACGGTCAACGTCAGGAACGCCGATCTCGAATTCGTCTTTTGGGTTATTACCTGATTGAAGTTGCTGCCCGAAGAAGCGAGATAGAATCTCTGCTGGTTGAACAGGTCGTTTATCCTGAAGCCCACGACGAAAAGTTTATCCATAAAACTTTTCTGGACGGCGAAATTGAACATCTGGAACGGGTCGATAGAGCCCTGAGAGTTCTTCTGCTTGCCGTAATAGAAATACGTGAGCGTGAAATCCGCGACGTCCGGGACGGACGCGCTCGTCGAGAATCTTGTTGACCAGGCGTCAAACGTCTTGTCGAAATTATTGTTCGGATTATCGTTGAAAATATTCGTATTGAAATAACTTAAACTGCCGTTAAGCGACCACCATTTAGCGAGATATCCCTGAAGAATCATTTCCGCTCCCATCGTGTTCGACTTGCCGGCGTTTTCAGGCTTAGACATCGAGACGCCGTTCGAATCCACGTTCGTTACGAAGTTAATCATATTGTTCAGGTTTCTGTAGTACGCGGAAACCGTAACCGAGCCGAATTTAAGGAAGCGCGTGTATCCCGCCTCCACAGAGTTTATGTATTCGGGTTCGAGATACGGATTGCCCGAGCGTTTGGAGTAAGCGTCGAACTGTTCCGTGAACGGATTCAGCAGGAACAGGTTCGGGCGGTTTATGCGCCGGCTGTAACTCAATTGAAACTGATTTTCATTTCCGATTTTCTGGGACATGCTCAAGGAAGGAAACACGTCAACATAGTCGCTGTTATGTTTTTCCTTGCCCTGAAGTATTGAAAAGTCCAGCCAGGTATGCTCCGCTCTCAATCCGGCCTGATAAGTAAAATCCTTATATGCTCCCGAATACGTGAGGTACGCGGCTGATATAGCGTCTCTATAACTCGCGTCGTTATCCTTTCCCGGAACGGGCATCCAGCCGCCCGACAAAGTATCGAGATACCTGAAAGTATAATCTCCCTCTATCGCTCTTATGTTCGTCTTCAGTCCGGATTCAATTTTCGACTTCTCTCCGAGCGGGTGGACATAGTCGGCCTGCCCGTTGAGAAAATTAAAATAGAATTTTGAGAACTTGTCTTCGTAAGTAGTCAAACCGCCGAGATGGTTAGCGTAACTCACGGGGCTTTCTTCTTTTCTTGTAGAGAAGTTGGCGAACGCCGTGAATTCTTTTTCCTTCTGTTCGTATTTTTTCGTGTAAGTAAGCGTCGCATCAATGTTGTAACCGTTCCTGCCGTCGTCAACGTCAACAATCAGCCCCGAATTGTTTCCGGGATTAAGAACGTCGAGGTTGTTTTTTGATTTAATTCCCCTGTCGTAATAAAATATGTTGCCGACGAAAGAAAGCGTGTTTTTCTTGTCAATGTCGTAATCCGCTCCGAAAGAGCCGTAATGGGAAATACCCTTGTAATTCCAGGTCAAGCCTGTATTGACGTAAGAAACGCCGCCTGAGTTAAATACTTCCCTGAGAATGCTTGAGCGTCCCGGAAGGCTGTAATTCCAGTAACTGTAATTTCCCGTAACAGTCCATTTGTTTTTCTTTACGGAGCCGCCGGTTGAAAAATTATATTTATCTTCCGTGCCGCCGTTTACTTTCACATTTCCGTTGTAGCCGAACTCGTTGCTGGGCTTCATAATGATGTTGATTATGCCCGAAACGCCTTCCGCTTCATACTTCGCGGACGGATTATTTATTACTTCGACCTTATCAATCATAGACGCGGGAATGTTCTGCAGAACCTGCGTGCCGTTGCTGAGCAAGGCGGACGGTTTGCCGTCGATTAGAATCTTAACGTTAGAACTTCCGCGGAGGCTTACGTTGCCGTCGTTATCGACTTCGACAGACGGAACGTTTCTCAGCAATTCGAGAGCGTTCCCGTTTTTCGCGGTCAGGTCTTTTTTAACGTCATATATTTTTTTCCCCGCTTCAAACGTCATCGCTGGCGCTTCGTCTACCACGTCAATCTGCTGTGTCATTTCCGAATTCATTTCGAGCTGCACGTTGCCGAGGTTGATCTCTTTTCTTTCTTTGTTAACCTTGACGTTTTTCGCCACCGCGGTGGTGTATCCGACATAACTTACCTTTATGTAATAAACTCCTTCGCTCACACCCGAGACGAGAAAACTTCCGTTTTTTTCGCTCGAGCCGCCCGTAACAAGCGACGAATCCTCCGATTTAAAAACCTGTATCGTCGCGGATTCGAGCGGATTTCCCGTGACTTTATCTGTAACGGTTCCCTTAACTACGGCGCCCGTAACAGATTCCTGAGAAAAGCCCGCGGCTGAGAAAATCAATGCGAGCAATAAAGCGGTAAATGTTGTTTTTCGTATAAAACTCATAGTCCCTCCAAAAAAATTTTTCTTTCTCTTTTATACGAAAATGCCGCTTAATGGTTGCATTGATAAAAAAAGGAAAACCCCATTCGCGGGGGTTTTCCTTTCAGAGAGTTTTAAGGATCCCGAATAATCAGGCCTTATTATTCTTAATCATATTTCACTTTCTTTTAAATCCGAAATACAAAGCGTCATGCGAGCACGATGTAATGCACTTTCCGCAGAGATGGCAGTCTCCTTTTATTATCTTTTCATTCAGTATTGAATTCACAGAAGCGCAGGGCGACTTAGTTTCACACACGCCGCATCCGTTGCATTTACTCTTATCGACTCGGACTTTCATAAGGGAGAAATGCTCAAGAACCCAGGTAAACAGACCCATCGGACAAATGAAGTAACAGAACGGCTTGAACAAAATAACGCTCGCAAAAAGAATGATTGCAAGGAATAATATGAATTCAGCCAACTCGAGAGCGGGCATATTGAAATCCCAGTGTATCAGGTCGAACAGATTGTAATAAAAATACGAAGATGTTTTCAGCGTTACGGCTACGACAAGAAACAGGACAAATAAACCGACTCTGACAGAATTGGTTATGCCGAATTTAACCTTGAACTTCTTATAGAAAGGGATTTTGTAGAGCAGTTCCTGAAGTCCGCCTACAGGACAGGCAGTTGAACAAAATCCTTTTACGCTCACGAGCGACAGAACGCCGACAGCCGACAGAGTCGCGAGGAATTGCGGCTTAAAACCGTAAAGAAACGGTTTTGTCGTTGCGCATACAGGAGAAGGCGTGATAAACAGAAAGCCGGCAAACAAAGGCACGACTCCGAAAAGGATGAACGCGGATGAAACAACAGCAAATCTTGTTTTGTCCGAAAACTTTTTCGTCCATAAAAAGAACAGGCTCGCGGCGGCAAACAAGTAAACGACAAAATATTTCGCCGAAAAGATAAAATCAAAATACGTCTTTCCGGATTTCATGTTTTCGTGTTCTTGCGCAAGAAGCATCAGGGGAAAGGCAAGAAACAGGACCGATAAAAACAGTTTTCTTTTTTTAGTCACACAATAAATTTTTATTTTATGAGATAGATGCAATACAAATTACAAATTGCATGCCAATCATAAAATGTGTAAAACCGGTATTCACAGCGCATCATAACGGCATTTTTGTCAGTCCAGTCGTCAAATTTGTTTACTTCATCAAGCACATTTTTTTATAAAAATGAAAACCGGTATTTACAATTGCATTTGAATGGATTAAATTTATCTGCGGGCTAACAGACGAAAAAAAATAAAATTAAAACAAAATGAAAAACAGAATCATATTTGCCGCAGTATTGATTTCAGCCGTAGGTTTCTCATTAATATTATTAGGAAAATCCTATCCGGATAACAAATATTCCTTAGCAGATTCGTTTTATTGCAGAGTCGGTGACTTTCCGAAGCAGGATGTATCGGCTGAAGAGAGCAAAGAACTCCTTTACATGAGGGAAGAGGAGAAGATGGCTCACGATTTTTATTCTGTAATGTATGAGAAGTGGGGATTAAGACCCTTCGGGAACATAAAGGAGGCCGAGGCGCGGCACATGCAGGCGGTCAAGACTCTTCTTGACAGGTATTCAATTTCCGATCCGGTAACCACATCGGAATACGGAGTATTTTCATCGGAAAAAATAAAGGGTCTATACGACAATTTTTTAAAGCAGGGAAATCTCTCCGCGAAAGACGCGCTGCTCGCGGCTGCAGAACTTGAAGAAGTTGACATAGTTGATTTAAGGAAAGGTATAAAGGAATCGGATAACGACGACATCAGGTTTGTTTACAACAACCTCGTCCGCGGTTCGGAAAATCATCTGAGAGCGTTCGTAAGAAATCTCAACAAGTACAACACGACATATTCGCCGAAGCATCTGGACAGGGAGACGTACAACGATATACTCGGTTTATAACGTAAGACAGATACTGCATAAAAAAAGCCGCGTTCGGCCTTTAAACCGGCAGGGACAGCGCGCAACCATACAAAAAGCGCCGGGAAGATTTTTTTTGTCAACACTTGCTATTAACAATTAATATTTTTATTATTGGGTAAAATCAAAGGGGTATAAAATATGAGTGCAAAGAGAATTTTCACTTCGGCTGTCCTTACGGGACTGATTTTTTTCCTCACCGTTTCAACCCAAGCCCAGCAGTATATTTTAATCGGGTGGAACGACCTCGGCATGCATTGCGCGAACAAGTATTTCGGAAAGGTAGCGGTGCTTCCTCCGTATAACAACATATACGGGCAGATAATAAAGAAGCAGAGCGGAATGTCTCCGCAGATAATGACGACTGGATTTACAATCGAGTATTCGATTCCGTACAACACGTACTCGGTCGGAAAGACCGATTTTTGGACTTACGCTCAGCAATTATTCGGTCTTCCGAGTCCTCTGCCTCCGAACATCGGTCTAACGGGAAAAGGACTGACAGGCGTGCTGGACCCGAATACAGGTTTCTTCAGGGCGGAAGGCATTCCGGTAACTCCATTCAAAGATACGAACCTGACACAGGAAAAACCGTTTCAGACAATACATCTTATCGCGAAAAATACAAGCGGCACGACCGTATCAACGACCGATTGCGTAATTCCTGTAAGCAATGAAATCGGCTGCGTTTCGTCGGGCTGTCATTCCTCGGAACAAAACATACTCAACGAGCACGAGACCGTTCCGGGTTTCAATACTAACGGTCCCGTTCTTTGCGCGTCCTGTCACGGTTCGCCCGCTCTCGGTACAACCGGAGACACGATTAACGCGAAGTGGTTTTCTTACAGAATTCACAATAAGCATAAAAATATGCTGCCCGCAAATGACATCAATACCTGTTACAAATGCCATCCGGGTCCGAACACAAGGTGTTTGCGCGACGTGATGAGCCAGAATCAGGCAAACCCGCTTATATGTCAGAGTTGTCACGGAACTATGTCAACCGTCGCGTCATCAATTCTTGCGGGGCGCAAGCCGTGGGTAAACGAGCCGAGTTGCGGGGCGTCATCCTGCCACGGAAGCAACTATGCCGAAGAGCCGAACAAACTATACAGGAATTCAAAAGGACACGGCGGCGTATTTTGTTCGGGCTGCCACGGAAGTCCGCACGCCATAACGCCGTCGCGCGAAGCCAACGACAACATACAAAGCATAAACCTGCAGGGACACGCAGGCGCGCTCCGCGACTGCATGATTTGCCACAGCACGCCGCCCACGGCTCCCGGGCCGCACGGAATAATGTATTCGGGAATTCACAACATAAGTTCGGAGATACCGGGTAATTTTAAATTATACCAGAACTATCCGAATCCTTTCAATCCGTCGACAAAAATTAAGTTCGACGTTTCGAAGAACGCTTTCGTTACTTTAAAAATTTATGACATACTCGGAAAGGAAGTTGCAACGCCGGTTAGCCAGAAACTACAGCCGGGAACATACGAAGCGGACTGGAACGCCTCCGATTTCAATTCCGGAATTTACTTTGCGCGAATTGTCACGGAGAGGTTTTCGGATAGCAGGAAAATGATACTGGTGAAATAACGGCAAATACCGCAACAGTAAGCAGAAATGTAATTGATTTAAAAAGGGAGTTCGGAAGAACTCCCTTTTTTATGTAGTGTCCGGAGACGGAGATTGGAAACATATAAAATACGTTTCGATTAACAGGTACATAAATAAGGTCCCCGTTTCTGACGTTTTTCATCAAAAAATTTCAGACGTTTGCCGGCGCTTTGCCCTTAACGGTGTAATTTGAGGCAAAAAATGAATTGAAAGTATTTTTATTGGACAATTACACAGTAAATCCTGACCCTGATGAGTTCATAATTGGAGCATACAGCATCGGATGCGATACCATTTTCAATAGGCTTCAGGAACTCGATTTTAATATGTGGCACAGGTTTGTTCTTTTGGAAAAACCAGATGACTGTTAAATAAATATTAT
>AMWB02059175.1_pt1 | contig 11539 bp, 7 predicted proteins | sample 200311 | NCBI WGS metagenome assembly AMWB02 (sample SAMN02737377, study PRJNA173069) | bioreactor metagenome | biome: anode biofilm in microbial fuel cells | place: USA: California | collected 2010-12-16 | reverse complement strand
CGCCGGATCCGTTATTTGGATCCGGCGGTTTTTTATTCTCTAGACGGCAGTAACTTCATTTAATTTAAGCACTGCAGGTTGAGTATTATCCTTATAAACTGTTACTGACAGTACACCATCTGAAATAGAAAAAATTACTTGCGTGCGTATAGCAGTCTGATTAGTTATCGCATATAACTCGCCATCTCGCTGCCTAGTTAAGGCCACTCCTGACTGACTGAATAAGGCTATTGAGTCACCTGTAATAGTCAAGCTATTGTTGTATCTAGAGTGTACTTCAGCCGAATCATAGCCAGTGGTTGGTGCTACTGAAGTAGAGATAGTTCTGTTCAAATCTATAGCTGCACCAACGTCGTAGCGGTTTGTATCGAACAATAGAATAATACTGTCTGTTATAAAAGTAGTAAACACTTCATTGAAAACTTGAAACACAAACCTTCCAGCATACACAGCGTATTCTTTACCTGAAACTGCATCAGTAATTATCTGGATAATTTTTCCCTTATTTAGAGCCAGTATATCTGTAGTAGAATAGCTACTAGCATACGGAAGCTGTACAACATATTCTGGTCTTGGCCAAGTAGGTAGTCCCCTAACTGCCCAGGCTAAGTCGAAGTATATAAGCGGCCTAACCCAGTTTACTGGAGAAGATGTACTACGCCAGTCAGCTATGAGTAGTGAGCCGTACTGCGTATCACCTTGATTGTCGTACTGAGTTACTAGAAATTCTGTGTCTTTTAAGTATTCCGCCCTATTGCCTCTAAGCATAGCTGTGTGTTTAGCTACTACACTGAGATTAGACAAATTAAGAACGTCTAATTCTAACACATTTACAACCGGAACTACATCCCATGAACCTGGCGGTATTGTAATAGGCGCGGGATTCCAGTACATAGAATATCTAGTTAGGTATAGCGTGCCTGAGGCAGTTTGCTGGCTCAGCTCTAGAAATAATCTTGACCCTACAGTGGTCAAACCGTCCAGGCTAGATAATATACCTGGCTCGCTGTACATTGTTGATGTAACCGTAATGCCGGTCGTATCTATTACACACGTGTAAATACCAAATGGTGTACAAGTAACTTTACGGGACACTGTATCAATTACAGAACCTTGCTCCCATATATCTATGTTGTTTAGAGTACCTATAGCCGGTACGTCAGCGGTTTTTAACATTACTACTTTGTCAGTCATGGTGTCTATAACAATGTCTAGTATACCAATAGCGTGGTCTGCAGCCATTCCACCGACACTAAGCCAAGCGGAGTGGTCTGCGCCTGGAAATCTAATACTATCCCCGGTTAAAGTATCTAATACTATTAAATCAATAAACAAGATTTCTTTAGGGTACCACAGACCAAATAGGTCTGGTGCAGCGCTAAAAGTAGACCATGCAACTAGAATATAACGTAACTCATTATGCGCCACGACTCTAAATAAGCTATCACGAATACGCCATTGTTTATACAGCTTTGTACCATTAGGTACCAAAATAGCGTCGTCTTGTTCATTTTCATCTTCTAGAGTTAGATGCTGACTAAGATTAAATTCTGTTGTTTCTCCAGCGGCGGTTTTTTCAATCCAAGTTACTTTATCCTCAGCTAGATAGCCTATAGAATCGTTAGGGAGAATATACACAGGTCTGTCTATAGGTACTGACTGTTCTGTTTCTACTTGCAGTATACTTTCGTCTGTATTGAAATTTCCCAAACCCGTGTCTACTAACGTACTGCTAGCCTCTAATACGGTACCAAAACGACTTGTGATTTTACCCTCAGGATAAGTTTCATAAGTTTTATTTCTGGGCAAACTACCTGTAAACTCGTCTAAGACAATATACCTAGAGCCTACTTTTCTGTATGGTAAGACTGCGCCATACTTTAAACTATACTGATGTTCTATAGGCACAGTAAAACCGCAGTCTAGCTTACCTAGTGGTGGAACCACACTAGTCACAGTAAGCATTCCTTTATTAGGCTCTAATAAGCCGTTCGTTAGCTTTTTAATACCTAGTTTTGCTAATTTTCTAGCCTCCTCTATACGAAAATCAATTATAGCGTTATGAATATAATCTCTAATAGACCTGACGGTTTTCTTTGATGTTTTAGCAGTAATATTCTGCTTTAGCATAGTATAAACTGTAGTGTCCAGGGCTGCTCTTACTGAACTTGTTCCAGCACGCCTACCGCCAGCGGCTATGGACTGTTTAATTGCAAGCTGTAGTTTATCTGACAACATAAAGCTACTCCTTAAGTTTTAATAGAGCTGTTACAGACACACTACAGGACGAGCCACTTGCTGTCATAGACACGCTTTGTATAATACCACAGTCTCCAGAATAGCGTGCGCTGATTTCAGGTATACTAAAGGTATTAAAAGGCAGTGGAAGCACGCTGTTGTAAATAAAAACACAGTTTGTAACTAACAATCTAGTGCCTATATTAGACAGTTCAGCAAAATGACTTACGTCTAACGCTACGGCTTTATCAAACAGCTCTTTTAACTTAGACTTGTTAACGATATTAAATTCATGTTGTCTATCTTGTTCACGTCTGTATGTAGCCCAGGCCAACGCCGCATTCCTTATTCCAACAAGCAAACTTTCAGCGCTGTACGCAGTTAGTGCTTTCTCTAGACAAGCTGTTTTGTTAGCTGTAACCTCTGCCTCTAACTCCAATGAAGCTAGTCTGTCTTTTAAGTCGTCTAATTCTTTATTTAGCTGCGCTTCTTCATCAAAAGGATCGTCTGATAAGTCTGGTACTATCCAAGCGTCTGGATTAGACGGATCGAAATCGCTATAGTCTATACCTTCAACACTAGGAAGTTTATTCAGTAAGCAAATTGTTATTGGCTCATGTTCAGGGTCAGAATCGTCAAAAGCGTCTTTAAGATCTTTATCGTGATCAAAACCAGGCCAGTGTTTGTATTCATAATCTCCCCGTATAAAGCCTACAATAGGACCTTTTGATGAGCCTCCCTTAACTAAGACTCCATCTATTAAACCAGTATGATTAAGCTCTAAGTCTTTAACTGATTTATACGATACTAAACCAACTAATTTACCATTATCTAGAATGCAGTTTGCGCCGTCTTGTACCGGCCCTAGCAATTGACCACTATTCTCTGCTTCGTACAATAAATCGCCGTTTATAGAGTATACTGACGAGTTCGGGTGAACATAGCCCACACACTGATTATCCTTAACTAAAGGCCAGTAAGTTAAACTTATCTCACCTATAAATTGCCACGGTTGTACGTTTGCTACGGCATATTCTACTGTAACATTCAGTCTGTATAGTTGTTGGTCTTTAACTGCAGGACCCACGTCCTGTGTGACTTCGTCTATAGCTACATAGCCCTTCGGCAATGAAACAGAGAAGGCTAAGTATAGTCTAGTCTCATTTTCTATAAAACCGTTAACAGTTTTTCTTGTAACTTTTTCAACTGTTTTAACTGATGTCCAGGTTGATGCATTGACAGCTTCTGAAATATTGCTAGCTGTCCCCCGCATAAAGTATAGTCCTGCTGTATTAGACGGCTTTTGAACTTCCACCAGAATTGTTGCACCAAATAATGAATAACAGCCTTTATACTTACCTGTAGGCCTATTGTCAGTATCTACAAGCTCTACTATTTGGTAATATTTTCTTTTAGGATTATCTGGGTTAAGGTTGGATGCTGCCTTAGGCGTCCATACGTCCCACTTACCACCATCTATTGTACAGCTAGAATCTAGCTGTTGTAGTGCGTTACCCTTATGACCGAATTCAAAACCAATATCGGCCAAAAATGCGCGCCTGTTAATCATGCTTAGATCTTTTATATCTTCTTCATTTTCTTTAGCTAACTGCTCTTCTATTTTATCTATAGCTTCCTTTAGTTCTTCTATATCATCCACTAGCTCATCTGCTCTTATGTAAGCGTCTTTCAAATCACTAGAATTACTAGCTAATTCGTCAAGAATATCTCCGTGTAAAGACTGGTCTATAGACACTAAGTCTTCTGCACTGTCAAGCGTGAAATCGCCTACACTAAAATCTTTATCTGCTATAAACCAAATGCCGTTTTGTTGTAAAAATTGCCCGCATAACGCGTCTGCAGCAGACTCTAGACCGGAGATAATTCTACCACTGTAACTAAAAGATACAACATTTACATCAGGCACGCCTATAGTAACAGTAGTACCAGCTTGTGCGGCCATTTTACCGACCACATCATGCATAGAATAGCCCGTTCCGTCTTCTTGATCAGCAAAGTTAACACTTATGAATTCTTGAGTTAACGTCGGCCGTATACGACACTCTACTTTAAAACCAGAAGAACCATGTGCCACTAAGGGCCCAATACGCTCAACTTGGCAGTCTAGACCCTGGATGTTTATGCTATCTTTTATAGAGTAATTAGGCAGTTCTGTCAGTGTGAATGACACTGTGCCTGATACCTTATCTAAATTTAAAGTAAAATCCTGTAAGCTAGAGGGGTCTAAAGAAAGTGCTATTTTCCTAGTTAATCCTGTCACTTTATACTCCCGGCTCAGGGTTTATACCCGGCATCATATTTGGAGCCAAGTGAACCACGCCATATTGCGTATCCACCCTAAGCCCAAACTTATTAACTACAGCTGCTCTAGCGAGCTGTAGTATTTCTACCTCGGTAGAGTAAGATCTTGTTTCTCCAGACAGCGTAAATGGTTTAAGTGTATACTTTTTAAACGGGCTTAGACCTACTATAACTCCAGAAGTACCATACCAGACACGTGTCATTAATGATCTAACTATATCTTTAGTGGTGTTAGCTACGGTGTGGGTAGACTTATTTAACTGAGCCTGACGCTTAAGTTCTAGTTTAACTTTATCCGGCGCCGCTAAATTGTCTTCCAAATAGCAAGCTATCACACCAGCCACAATTGGGCAGGCCATTGAAGTACCAGACAAATCACCTATGGCACCGTCTGGAAGAGTTGATGTGATATTAACCCCTGGCGCCAGTATATCAACTGCTAAACCGAAATTAGACGTTCTGGCTAGGGCGTTAGTAATGTCTGTAGCTCCGACTGTAATAACCTCGGACATTCTGGCTGGCGAAGTATTACCAACATCTACCCCATTATTGCCTGCTGCAGCAACTACGGTTAAGCCATCCACAACTAAAGCAGCCACTGCCATCTCTAAACCTATGTCCATACCCCCGCCCATGCTCATATTTACTACACCCGGTGTGCCAGCAGGATGATTTTCTATAATCCAGAGTAAACCCTCAGTGACATAATCTGCTGGTGTAGCGTCACTAGTAAGTACACGAATGTCTATAAGCTTAGCTTGTTTAGCTACGCCGTAAGTTTTACTGCCAACTGAACCCGCCACGTGCGTACCGTGTGAAGAGTATATAGGTATATGACTAGCTACATCAAATTGTCTAACTGCCCTCCCTTCAAACTCAGGATGTGCTAAATCTATACCGCTGTCTACAACGTATACACTAACACCTAAACCTGTATTTTCATAGTTATACCTGCTATCGCTTCTTCCACATATATTAGCTAGGGCCCAGTAAGCATTATCTTGTATAAAAGCCGGTTGCATTGTAGTAACTTTTTCTATACTTAAAATTCTAGGATCCTGCTCAAGTTTTTCTGCTTCAGCTATATCTAACTTAGCTACTACAGTGCCTATGGCCTTTAACTCTCTGGTAATTTTATAACCTAGTGCGTCCTTAAGCCAGGTCCAACAGTCATTAAAGTGCTTATTTTCAGCCTCGCTACCAAACTGCTTAACACCTTTAGGCCTGCTACCAGCAACCAAAACAATGTTATATAGAACTTGCATAAAATTCTACTCCTCCAGGTGCAGCAAGGCTAACAACGATTTCACCTTCTTCATTTAGACTTAGCGCTTGACTATTAAATAAACTTACAATAACTAGCTCATTTTCCACTAGATTAGCCACGTCGTATGCCGTAGTTAAATCGCTCTTAAAAAACAGCTCTGTGCTGCCAGAAAACTCTACACAACGTTGAAAATTATTACCGTCAGTAGACAGTAAAAGATTTCCTACTTTATCAGTTATAATATTCCTACTTAGGGCGTAGCCACTTCCTCCAACAAGTAAAGAAGCCGTGCCAGTAGCGTATAAAGTATATAATTCTTTTGGTAACGCGACTATCACTTCACCGGACAAAGGAGCTATATTAAAAGTTATTAACTGCTTGTATAAAGTTAATTTTGTCTGTTTTACATTATTAATGTATACAGCTGTAGGACTAAAATTGCATACAAACTTAGTAGTGTAACCATCGCCAATAAGCTTTTGTGCAAATACAGGCGTTACACTAAATGACTCATCGTAATAAAAACCTGGTGGTATTACAAAATATTTTACTACACTAACTTCGTCTAGTAGCATATTAAACTCCTAAATAAGCTAAAGCCGATAGACTAATGGCTGTGTCTATGTGCCTGCCTCTTGAAACAGCTTTAGCTCTAAACCATATTTGGTCTGGCACAGCCGAGCTTTCTAAAGTTGTGTTCCAAGGTCCAATACTTTCAAATGAAAACTCAAACAAGCTAGAAGTACCTCCTGATAGAGCTACACTACCAAGTTGAAAGTCACTATAAATGAAAAAACGGTTACCTTGTATAAATAGCTGTTTTGGTTTACCCGTACAGCTACTTAACTGTATATAGCTTAAGCTACGTTTAGACAAGAGTAAAACTAGGCCTGTAGGTGCATTGCCAAGTTTAACTATATTGCCAGTAACTTTATAGTTAGCTTGACTTTGCCATACACCGTTAACTAGTTCGTATACACCGGCTAACTTTTTAGGCTGAAAATTTGTTAAAGTATATGCTACACCCGACGGTTGAAATACTTGCGGTGTGTCTATTACTTTAGTGTAACGACTGTCTTCATATAACTTTAAACCTATATCTGTTAAAGAATTCCTATCTAAACTAACAGCCGGCATCTTAGTCTCCTAAGCCGTAAAAAATTGCTATTTCGCCGCCTTGGAAAATAGCACCAACTGCCACAGTTGACAAGTCAGGTGTAGACGCAATGCAGTAGCCAAAATAGTATTGTTGTTCTGCTGTAAAAATCGCCTCTAGTTTATTCACAGCTGTCCACGTGACTTCATTACGTTTAAGTGTATAAACTTTTCCAAATTCGTAATCTGCACTTCTAGCTGAAACTAATAACGTGTTTTTATCAGCAGATAAGGCTAGGCTTGATCCAAATAACGCTAAAGGCGCGGCATCATAGGGTCTAAATATTTGCTGCTCAATCCAACTATTGTTCGATTTTGTACAGATATAAATACAACCACTTTGCTCTAGGTCAAAACTGCTATTGCCAGGCGCGGAAATAACTAATAGACTCTTATCCGCGGATAGTGCTGGCGCACACCAGCCTAAGTCTTGTTGGTCTGTATTGGATAAAACTAAAATAGGCTGCTCAATCCAAGTATTACTAACGAGTTCAAAAGTGTATATTCTACTGCCAATATCAGTAGGTACTACCAGTGTTTTGCCGTCACTAGACAGGGTAAAGACTCGTGAGAAACCACCCCACTGCACTGCAGGCTTTATCATATGCACATTAGTCCATACGTTATTAATAAGATAAAAAGTATATATCCTATTAACGTTGGCTGCTCCAACTAGTATAGTAGAATTATCTGCAGAAATAGCTAGGCCCTCACCAAACCGCCCACTTCCAGGCGCGTCAGGGTAGCTTAATAGCTGTATAAACGTCCAGCCAGTGGGGTTATTTGCGTCACGTGCATAAACGTAGGCATTTCCATACTCATAATGTGGCACAGCGTAATAGGGATTACCTACTACCATTAACTGACCATCCGACGATAAAAACACGTTGTCAAAATTAGACCCTACTATGTGCTCAGGCGGTCTCAGTATTACTGCAGTACCAGAACTCCACACACCGGCAGTTTTTGTATGCGTAGTTATAAACTTAGTAGCTATACTCGCTGTTGGACCAGCTATAGCTACCATTGTGTTACCGTCTGCAGATAGCTGTATATGCTTTCCATACTCACCCCAGCTGTACGTAGGGTCTACAGTGTAAAAAGGAGCTAACGTCATTTGTGAACCAACTATAGGCAAATCAGGTAGAGGGGCCACTTCATCTCCTAAAACTTGAATTGTTTGTTGTATACTAGGCGCAAATGCTTTAATTACAGTTGTATCTTTAAACCAAAAAATAAATGGTTCGTCAGTCTCTATAGCAGCAAGGCTAAGCACAGGATAGAAAATATCAGGAGACCCGCCCATTTCTACAGCAAATTCACAATTGGCTATGGAGTAAATGTATGCAGTAGTCAATTCGCCAGTGTAGTAAGACGGGTATGCCATTTTAATGGTAGTTTCTGTATTACTTGCTATAATGCCTCTATAAGAGCCGTCGTGTATAACTGCACAACCGATTAAACTATTGGGAATAAGCCCAGTAAAACCGAATCCTGTAGCGTTGTTAAAATAAACTTCCGCAGAAAAATCTAACTGCGGTTTAGATAGATCTTTAGACAGGATGTTTATATTTCTGTAGCTATGTTCTGAGTTACGCTGTAAAGACATACGTTGAGTAGTTATAACTATATCATTTAAACCCGCGTCAAATTGCAGCGCTAGATGGCCTACAGGAATAGCAGCCAATGTTTGGCTTAGCGTTAATGCCGTAGTGAGCGTTATTGTATTACCACTGACGGTATAGTGTTCTGGTAATGATAACTTAACAGGGTAGTCGTCTATCTTGTATAGCTCATGTAAGTCTTGGCCGGGAAAAACAGTAAGAGTAAAAATAGCCTTGTCAATGCCGTCAACGGGTTTAAACAGCTGGTAAGTCTGTAGTGGCGTAGCTATGTCGCCATATATTTTTAACATACTGTCTCCTATAGCTCAACTGGAATGTCATTGACAAAGGAAAAAGAAAATGATGTAACTATACCTGCTATAAACGAGCTCAGCTGGCAAGAATTACCCTCTGCAAACAAGACGTCGCCAGAAAAAAGTGGCGCTACCAAAGTTAGCTTACTTCCAGCTGCTCCTGAATCAAGCGCAGTTAAGCTTGAAATCAGCGCTGCAACTTTTGTTTTAGTTATGTCAGAATCGCTAAGTCTTTGTAACAGTAATGTGCGCTTAGCCCAATAAGTTTGTGCTGCAATATACTTTGCATAGAAGTGCGCAGCTTGTCCCTCGTCTAAAACTGAGCCTGATATAGATACTGTTCGCCTTAACATTTTTGAATAAACTTGGTCCAAGCCTGCGTCATTATTCATTGGCACAGTAGGCATATGTAGATAGTTTATTACTATCCGCTGGCCATAGATATTAGTCATCTCGAAACTCAGAGAGTCGTCAGACTCTCTGAGTTTCATAATAAATTCCCGCGTGAGCCAAGGTCTAGACCAGTCTACAACCTCAACTCCACTGACGCTAAAACCAGAGTCATTTATTTGTAAACCTACGCCGTCTAGCTTTACTGGCGAGTTAGAAATGTTTACTGGGCTTATGCTCATCTGCCCTCCTTAGGCCGGTAGATTGTTGAAGCCTTCAATTATTACATTCTTCATCTTAGTGGTCATTTGCTGACTATTAACTATGGTGCTAGTAAATAATTCAGTAGGTGAAATATCAATTGTAAGTGAGGTTTGTATTTTCATAGCTTTTTCTTCAGAATCAGCTTCTTTAGCCTCACTATCTGCTTTAGTATTTTCTTTAGACTGATTTAAACTTTCAACTATTGAGTTTAAATTTTCTGATAAAGCAGTAACTATAGAGCCTAGTTTTTCATCTATAACAGTTACCATTGCCGGGGCTACTTCTGATAAGTCTGTAGTTAACTTGTCTAATTCAGTTATTCTTCCTTCTAAATCTTGCCTAGTCAAATCTACAGATTCAGCTAAAGTTTTTAGCTCAGCAAACTGGTCTTGACCTTCTGGTTTAAACGGGATATCGTCTGCGGCCGAGACTTTGCCGTCTGCGGTTTTTTTCTGCCCAGTCCAGCCGGTTTCTTTATTGTAGTCATAGTTATAAGTTACACCGTCTTTGGTATAGCTAGCTTTGCCAGAACTGCCAGAACTACCAGAGCCGCCAGACTTTATAACGGTGCCGTCTTCTTTTGTTATAGCAGCCGAGCCATCTTCTTTTGTATACTTAGCTAAGTTATCACGCATTTGACTTAGCAATAAGTTTGTTTCTTCTAAAGCGGTCTTATAAGCACTGACCTGTGTTTCATATGTGAAATCAAATTTACTAATTTGGTCACTAGCTTCTTTAGTTGCCTTTTCCTTATCTTCAATATCTCTATCACTAGAAATTATTAAACCAAGTAAGCGCTCGGCTTCGCTTTGAGCGGCCTTAGCGGTCCCGAATTCGCCACTTTTTACAGCCTCTCTGGCTTTTATAAACTCTTTTTTAGACCTATTAATTAGTTCATCGGTATCTTGATTAGACTCAGCGTAAGGACTATCTGTGGCTTCATAGCCTTGTTGAACTAGCCGGCGTAAGCTGTTTGTAGAATCAAATTTAGCTTGTTCAGCTGTAGTCAGTCGCTCTAGCTGCTGCGATCTTAATGCTTCTACTTCTTTAATTGTACTTAATTGTGTTTTCTTATACTCTAATTCTAATTGAGTTAATTTGCTATAGAATTCTGCTATAGCTTGGTTACGTTGATCTATATTAGGCGGTAGTCCGGTGTCGCCTAATTTTTTCATCTTAGCGGCGTGCTCAGCCGCTAGAGCCTCTTTTTTAAGTTGTAGCTGTCGTTGTTCAGCTAGTTGTTTTTGTTCTAAAACTTTCCGCGCTGTACTTATTTTATCTCTTGCGGCTGTATCTTGCGTGTAGGCCGGTACGTAGTACGGCTCAGGTCTCACATCGGGAAATTCTTGACGTGGCCTTAAACCCGTAGTACCTGTAGACCAGTATTTATCCGTAGTTAAATTCAAATAGCCTTTTGTGGTTAAGTCATTTACTTGACTACCGGCTACGTCTTTTAGTAAGCCGTCATATAAGCCAGGAATAAAACTACGTTTAGTTTCAAGAGTAGCGCCTTCACCTTGGATAGCGTCTAAAGTTATATCACTAGCTAAGCCTACTTTTTCTTGTTGAATATTTCTAAGTATAGAGCTTATTGCTTCACGTTTTTCAATCAAGTTAACTATAGGCTTAAAAGCGTCATCAATAGCTGCCTGTAAAACTTCGTCTCTTTTTATATCATATTTTAGTCTAATAGCTAATTTTATTTCTTCATTAGTTTGTAGCTCTTTTGGTAGCTGATTAAACTCATCTTGTTGCTCAGTAGCTAGTTTTTCAAGCTCATCGCCTAGCTTGGTAGTTATTATAGCGGGTATCTTTTTAAATTGTTCAATACCTTGTTTATCTAAAGTTCTAGAACCGTCTTCTGTTTTAATGGTGATTAAATCAAGGTACTGATCAATTAACTTGATAGTAGCGGGTGTTTCACCCTCTAAACCAGTTAATAAACCAAGCCGTTTATTAGACTGTAAAGCGCGTTGTTTAGCTGC
>AMWB02129963.1_pt1 | contig 11543 bp, 13 predicted proteins | sample 200311 | NCBI WGS metagenome assembly AMWB02 (sample SAMN02737377, study PRJNA173069) | bioreactor metagenome | biome: anode biofilm in microbial fuel cells | place: USA: California | collected 2010-12-16 | reverse complement strand
CGGAGCCTGAGAAGCAGAACTAAAAATACATAAAATAAATAAAAAATAAGAGCAGCGTAATGCCGCTCTCATTCCCAAGCTCCGGCTTGGGAATGCAAAACACAATCATTACGGCTTCCCTGACCGGAGCCTGAGAAGCAGAACTAAAAATACATATAAAAAATCAAAAAGATGGAGCAGTATCTGTTAGCAACGAACCCTTTATTAATTTTTGCTTTTAATTTTTTATTTTTGATTTTTGATATTTGATATATCATATAAAAACCACAATCAACGCAAAACAATTTATTTGTTGTGCTGCGCCAGTTCCATCAGCACGCCGCCGGTTGATTTCGGGTGGAGAAACGCGATTAGCATTCCCTCCGCCCCCGTTCTTGGCTGCTGGTCTATGAGTTGAATTCCGTTGCTCTTTAATTCTTCGAGTTTCGCCGCGACGTCAGGAACCTCAAACGAGCAGTGATGAATTCCTTCGCCGCGTTTTTCAATAAATTTTCCGATGGGGGATTCGGGTGATGTCGGCTCGAGAAGTTCCACGTCGAAGTTTTCAAGTTTGATTTTTCTCACGTTGACTTTTTGTTCCGCAACATATTCCTGTTCGCCCGCTTTCACGCCGAATATTTTTTCGAATACTGCAACCGAATTTTCAAGTGATTTTACAGCGATGCCTAAATGTTCAAGTTTCATTTGTGTTTTTTAGTTTGTACTTTAAAATACAAATAATGAGCGAGGCATAAAATTCAAATTTTTGTCGGCGAAAACCGCAAGTAAGCGGGCAAAAGAATTTTTCGCAGTCCGTTTTCAATTGATTGTTTTCTAATTTATTGTTTTTTTTGCATGAACGTCTTTATAATTTATTGATGATTTCACTAAAATTTCTTTACACAGCCCTAAACACCGACCCGTTTACACCGCATTCGAAAAATTATTTTGAATCATTAAATCACATACACCATGTTTAAATCCTTCATGCCGAAGCAGCCGAAGTTTTTCGAAATGCTTGCTACGCTTACAGAGGAAGCGCACAACGCGGCAAAGATATTGAATGATATCGTGCATAATATAGAGAACTTGGACGAATACGCCTCCGAAATCCACGTCATAGAAAATAAGTGCGACGAAGTAACACATAAAATCGCAAACGAACTTAACGAAACATTCATAACTCCCATAGACAGGGAAGACATTTTCGCGATAATGAACGCGCTGGACGACGTAACAGACGGCGTCGACAGAATAGCGTCAAAAATGAAATTGTACAAAATAAGGAAGCCGCTGAAATTCGGTCCTCAGTTAGCGGGTATCCTCTTCAGGCAAACGGAACTGCTGAACGAGGTCGTTAGGAGCATGCAGGGCGACTACAAGCAAACTCTCGAAAAACTGGTTATAATCAGAAATCTCGAGACCGAAGGAGATTCGGTTTTCAGAGACGCGATAACATATCTTTTTGAAAACGAAAAAGACGCCATCGAGGTAATAAAGAGAAAAGAAATTCTTGAGAATTTCGAAAAGGCGGTTGACAAATGCCAGACGGCTACGATTGCAATCGAAGGAGCATTGATAAAGAACATATGAACATGCTTGAAATAGTTCTGATTGTAATTTTCATCGCTCTCTTTTTTGACTTCCTGAACGGGTTTCACGATTCGGCGAATTCAATCGCGACAATCGTATCGACACAGGTTCTGACTCCACAAAAAGCCGTGCTCTTCGCGGCTTTTTTTAATTTCGTAGCGGCATTCACTTTTGACGTAGCGGTCGCGAAGACAATAGGGAACGGTCTCGTGCACATTTCGGATATTGACATATGGGTGCTGACCGCTGGACTTCTCGGCGCGATTTTCTGGAATCTGTTAACCTGGTATTTCGGAATTCCGGTGAGTTCGTCGCACGCGTTGATAGGCGGCTACGGCGGCGCCGCTGTGATGAAACTCGGCTGGGGAGTATTGATTCTTCCCGCGTGGATAAAAGTGGTCGTGTTCATAGTTGTCGCGCCGCTTCTTGGACTTGTGATCGGTTATTTCAACATGGTTGTGACAACCTGGATAGTGAGAAACAAAAAACCCCGCAAGGTGGACAAGACGTTCAGAAAACTTCAACTTGTATCCGCGGGCTTCTACAGTTTCGGGCACGGCACTAACGACGCCCAGAAGACAATGGGCATCATAGCGGGCGTTCTCTTTTCCGCGAAGTTCATAGATTCGTTCTACGTTCCGTTCTACGTTGTTATTTTGTGCCATGCGGCTATCGCGCTCGGCACCATGTACGGCGGCTGGAGAATCGTCAAGACGATGGGAATGAAAATAACAAAACTAAAGCCCATCGGCGGATTCTGCGCCGAATTCGCGGGCGCAACGACGCTTCTCGGAACGGCTCTTCTCGGCATTCCGGTCAGCACTACGCAGACAATCACGGGCGCAATCGTGGGCGTAGGCAGCACGCAAAGGCTTTCCGCCGTAAGATGGGGCGTGGCGGGAAAGATAGTCTGGGCATGGGTTCTGACAATTCCGCTTTCTATGATTTCAGGCGCGCTGTTTTACTGGATAATTTCCCTTTTCCTCTGATTTATAATTTATGATTTTATGATTAGCCGAAACGTCATTATTACGGGCGCGACATCGGGTGTCGGAAAGGCTCTGGCGCTCAGGGTCGCCCAAAAGAAAGCGAAACTCATAATGTTTTGCAGGGACAAGACCAAGGCCGAAAACACAAGAAACGTATTAATTCAAAAATCGCACAACGAAGACATACACATAGTGATAGCGGACCTTTCGTCGATGAAATCTGTCCGGGAGGCTGTCGCAAGAATAAAAAGAACATTTCCCGAACTGTACATGCTCGTGAACAACGCGGGCTGCTCCGTGATAAAACGGACAATCACCGAAGAAGGAATAGAGAAAACATTCGCATCGAATTATCTGGGGCATTACATACTCACGATGCTTCTCGTTGACCTGATGCGGGAATCCGCTCCCTCAAGAATAATTAACGTCGCCTCTCAGGCGCACGCTAAAATCGACTTTTATAATCTTTCGGGAGAAAAAAAATATAACTACTTCATGGCGTACAAATACTCGAAAGCGGCAAACATACTCTTCACGTTCGACCTCGCTGAAAAACTTAAAGACACGGGAATCACGGTCAATTGCGTTCATCCCGGCGTTGTAAGGTCGAACATATACGACAACATTAAAGGAATAAACAAACTGCTTATAAAATCGATTTGGCCGTTCTTCATCACCCCCGAAAACTCCGCCGAAATTATAATGCCCTTGCTTTTATCGAAAGACTTCAGGAACATAACAGGGAAGTATTTTGTAAAAGGAAAAGCCGTGTATCCGAAAAAAGATGTTGATAATGTTTCGGACAGAATGAAACTCAGAGAGTTGAGCGAAAAATTAACCCAAATAAAATTATGAAAACACTAAAAGTACTCGCAATAGTTTTGACCGCGCTTATTATGGCGGGGTGTTCCGCGCAAAAACCAACCGATACGACAAGCGGCAAGATGCTTATAAATGACATCTGGGCGCTTACTAAAATAAATAACACCGACATCGTTAAAGTCACGGGAAAAACACAACCGATGATTGAGATTCATTTAAACGGCAACCGCTTTCTCGGGAACACGGGATGCAACGAGATGAGCGGCACGGTAGTAGTAGGCGACAAGTCGATTAAATTCTCGGACATAACACAGACGAAAATGTTCTGCGACGACTCTCCCGAGATTGAATTTCTTAACGGTCTGAAAAAAGCCGACACGTGGGAAATCAGCAAACTCACGCTTTACCTGAAATCGGGAAATGACGTTGTTCTCACTTTTAAAAAAGTAGATTAAAACTTATTTTGTTCATTTAAAGCAAAAACCAATAAATGGACATCACAGGAAAGATTCACGAAATATTCCCGGTTCAGACTATAAAGAGCAGTTTCACGAAAAGAGAATTCATTTTGCTGGACGACACGAACGACCAGTTTCCGCAGTATATAAAATTTGAACTCGTTCAGGATAAATGCTCGCTGATAGATGATTATAAACCGGGCGACGCGATAAAGGTTTATTTTAATCTTCGCGGACGCGAATGGATAAACCCGAAAGGCGAAAAAGTTTATTTCAATTCTCTCGGCGCTTGGAAGATTGAACCGGCTAACGCAGGCGCGCAGCACGATTCTCCGCCTCCTGATTTTTCTCCCGCGGATGACGATATGCCGTTTTGACAATTAGTAATTAGTAATTAATAATTAGTAATTAGTAATTAGTAATTAATAATTAGAAACTAATAGTATCTGTCAAATAGTATATGGTCGGTAGTATATGCCAAATAGTATATGGTTAGTCGATTAAATGCAAACCATAATTACTAATTACTAATTGAAGAGGCACCCCCTCCAAAGGGGGACAAAGTTTTTGTTACTGCGAATCGCTAACCGTTAATTGAAAACAATCTGCTCTCCCACGCCGAGAACTTTCACGCGCCCTCTCAAATCCGAAAAACCTTTATCGGGATCTTCGAGAATCTGCATCATTATGTCCAGCGGGCGGTTGGGGTCGGACATATACCTTGCCGCTCCGTAATGCACGGGTATCATATATTTCGCTTTAACGTCCTGAAACAATTTAAGCGTTTCGAAAGACGTCGTGTGATGCCAGAAACTTGATGAATCGCAGTTTCTGCAGGGTCCGACCGGTATTATTGCGAGGTCTATATTGAAGGTGTCGCCGATTTTCTTGAAGGCATCACTGCGGTAACCCGTGTCCCCCGCATAGTAAACCACGGCATCTTTATATTCGAGCACGTAGCCTGTCGCGCCCTGCTCCAGCCAACTATAAACATCTATCGCGTAACGTCCGCCCGAATGCAAGGCGTAAACCGGTGTAACTTTCATACCGTCAATCACAACGCTCTTTCCGACAAAATCGCCGTGCTGCGAGTCGTAATTTTCGAGCCGAATCATCTCAAGGTCAAAACCGGGCATATAATTTTCAACTCCTTCGGGAAAAACAAGTTTTGCTTTCGGAAACCTGCCGGCGAAATAATCTATTGTCGAAAAACTGAGGTGGTCCATATGCGGATGCGAAATGAAAATGTAATCGAGTTTGTTGAGTTTTTCCGGGTCGAGTCCGGGCTCGTATTGTCTCATCAGCAGCCCTCCAAACCTCTTGTTGAAAAACGGATCGAAAAATAAAACCTTGTCATACATCTGAACGAGAGTGGTCGAATGTCCGACCCATAACGCCGAAATCTTGACGCTGTCCTTGACGGGATTGTCAACCTTCGCAACTCTTACGGGATTTGAGGAAATGCTGTCGCCGACGTTATTCAGCATTATATTGAGGTAACCGCAGGAACTGAAAAAAACTGCGAAAAGAAAATACGTGAATATTTTTATTGTTTTAATCGCCATCAGTAATATTTGAAATACAGCGAAGCCGAATAGAGATTATTTGAATTGAAGTTTTTTGAAAACTGCAAACCGAAAAGACCGCCATGAAATATACGCCCGCTTCGACACCCGCATATCCGTTATCGCCCGACACAGAGTTCTTTCTGAACGTGTATTTTCCTCCCAGTGAAACCGCGATGTTCTCACCCATTTCCTGCACCGGAATAATCACCCTCGCTCCCGTATTAAATCCGAGTCTGTCGAATCCCGAGTATTTAAAAGAGGACGTAACAACCTCGGGCTGAATGAATAATTCCGCCGAACCGGTGAACCGCCTGACGGGATTAATCATGAAAAACTGCACGGGGCTCACGTACTTGTTCGCCCTGAACGAAATATTCAAAGGCGTTATCTGCCATTTCAAAGAAAACTGAACACGCGCGTTGTCGTCGTTCGCGTCGCTTATGATTCCGGGCGACGGAATAGCCTGAAGAAGCAGCCACGTTGAGTATTTCGTGAACGGCTTGCTGCGCGTGTCTTTTACCTGAGAGTAAGAGACCGCGGAGCACAGGAACACGATGCCGATAATTATTTTTACAATCCTGTTTATCAATTCTAAAAAGCGCTGATTTTTTATTTATACATAAAACAACATTGCCGCGATAAAGATTTTATTTGAACAGCACGAACATATCGGTAAAATTAAAGGTCATCGATTCATAATTTTTGAAATAATCCTGTCCGATATTTCCATGAAAGTATTTATCCTTGTTCTTCGATAATTCCGACAGGAGCGACACTTTTTTTATTGTCCCGTTTTTGCCGTTCACTCCGAGAACAATCTCCGGAATGTAATATCCCTTTACGGTTTCGATTCCTCCCGCTCCCCCGAGATTAATGTCCACCTGCTCGAGTTTTCCTTCTATTTCTTTTCTGTATTTTTCAAAATAAGGCCTGTAAAGTATTGTTGACATCGCTCCCGAATCAAACGTAAACCTTAACGTATCCGCGCCGCGAAACACCTGTATGACGGGCGTAAATCCGTGAAACGCGAGATTCTGCACGGGTCCCTTTGAAGGTAAAGCGGGTATTGTAAGCAGGTTGTCCTTATTAACCGTTATCTCTCCGAAACTTCTTATAATCGGGTTTCCGATAATTCCGTATATTTTGTAAAAACCAAAACTGAGAGTCTCGTCCGGAAGCACGAGAAACACGACATTGTTCACCGTTACTCCGCCTGTTTTAAGAACAGGACAGACAGCGACTTTCGAATCTACCTTTTTACCCGTTATTGTTCCGACTTTAAGTTTCGTATCAATAAGTTTTAATCCGAGTTTTTGGGCAACAGATTCAACTATGACTGAAAAATTCGCTCCCGTGTCAAAAATAAATTTGAACTCGAGTTCGTTGATTGAAACGGGTATGTTCCAGAGATTGGCGATGTCGCGCTCCATTTGAATTGTTACCTCTCCGCTCCTTGACATTGTCTGGGGTTTCGCATCGGTAACGGCTGTCCAGAGATTTATGTCGTCGATTAAATCGTCTTTTTCTTCCTCGTCAAGAAAAGCGGAATAACTTTTGGATACGAGAAGGTCGCACTCAAGGGCGTCTTTGTACTCGAAAAGATTCACGTGGTTGTTCGATTTTGCCTTGTACAGTTCCGCTTTCAGCGAATCGTCAAGACCTTCGGGATTATCTTTTAGGAGTTTGCCGACAAGCGTGTTGGAGCCCTTGAAGTCGCAAAACGCGTTCCGGCTGAGCGACTCCAGATATTCTTTCTGCCAGCCGGAAGAATATTTGATGTTCGGTATGGCGTCCCGTAGTCCGAAGAAATCACGCCCCTTGTAAAGCCCGAATCCGTAACTAAAATCCTGCGCGTTCAAAGACGGCAGCGCTAAAATCAAGACGGCTGTTAAGAATAAAAATCTTTTCGCCCGCTTATAAACGGAACCGCCGTCAATGGTTATGTGGAAATTTGTTTTCATCTGCTTATTTAATAAGATTATATTCTTGTTTCAGTTTTTTCGAAAGGCTTTGAACTATCTGTTCGTAAGAGTGGTCAATCATTTCATAAATAAGTTTTCTCGGTGTTGACCCGTCCATTACGACGGTGTTCCAGTGGGATTTGTTCATGTGAAACCCCGGGGTTATCGCTTCGTATCTCTCCCTCAGTTCGACAGCCCGTTCGGGTTCGCACTTGAGGCTTAATTCAAACGGCACTTCGAAGTTCATCATCAGAAAAATTTTATTCATTACCTTGAACACGAGAACGGAATCACCGAAAGGCATTCCCTCCGTCGCCGCTTTTTTCGAGAGAGCGTATTCCCTTATCGTTTCAAAATCCATTTGTTTTTATATGAAGGAGTTTATTTATCAGAGGCTTAATCCCCTGATTGTTTTATACGAAAAAACATTGCGCCGTGTTTATGTTAAAACACAGACTTTCATAAAATGACGAGAATATTATTATATTCCAATTGAAAAAACATCTCTTCGACAACCATTAAATTCGCCGTAAGGGATTTACCCGTTCGTTTATACAATTCAGTCCGTTTGAAATAAGAAAAGCCCGGAGCATCGGCCGTATTCCTCGTGTTTGCCCCGCCGCGGGATATTCGACAAAACACCTGTTTTTTCATCCCTTAATGTTCAGGAACAATCCGGTTGTTTTTTGGATATAAATGATATATGAATTACTTGCTGACCGCATTTATTCATAAATTTTTAGGAATATTTTAGGTAAATTTCCATCTAATATTATGCCTGATTGGATTATAGACATACTGATTACGCTTGTTAAAATCGTGGTCGTGGAAAGCGTGCTTCTTACTGCCGTGGCGTTTACGGTTTATGAAGAAAGGCGAGTGGCGGGTTTCATTCAGAACCGCCTCGGACCTAACCGCGTCGGCTATCAGGGGCTTCTTCAGCCGTTCGCCGACGTCCTTAAACTTCTATTGAAAGAAGACATCGTTCCCGCGAATGCTAACAAGTTCGTACATTCGCTCGCGCCCGGGATTTCAATATTCGTGGCGCTTTCGACAATTGCCGTGGTTCCTTTCGGCGACAAAATTATGATTGCCGGAAGGGAAATAAAACTTCAGATTGCGGATGTAAACATAGGCATTCTCTACATTCTCGCTTTTCTGTCGCTTGGCGTTTACGGCATAACCCTCAGCGGCTGGTCGTCGAACAGCAAGTACTCGCTTCTCGGCGGTCTGCGCTCGTCGGCGCAAATGCTGAGTTACGAACTTTCAATGGGACTCTCCATAATCGGAATCATACTTATTAACGGTTCGTTTGAACTCGATACGATTGTGCAGAATCAATACGGGTGGAAGTGGAACATAATTCTTCAGCCGGTCGGTTTTCTTACGTTTCTCATCGCTTCGTTCGCCGAAACCAACCGAACTCCGTTCGACCTGCCCGAAGCGGAGCAGGAACTCGTTGGCGGTTATCACACTGAATATTCGAGCATGAAATTCGCGATGTTTTTCCTTGCCGAGTACGCCGCCGTAATAGTTTCGTCTTCGGTAATTACAACGTTGTTTCTCGGCGGCTGGCAGTTCCCGTACCTTCAGACCTTCGGTCTGCCGCCTCTCGCGGTCAGCATAATACAAATTCTGACATTTTGCGCCAAGGTCGCTTTCATGGTGTTTTTCTTCATTTGGGTCAGATGGACTATTCCGAGATTCAGGTATGACCAGTTGATGAGAATCGGCTGGCAGGTAATGCTGCCGCTTGCCCTTTTAAATCTCGTGGCAACGGCGATAATTGCGGCTATCTTAAAAAATTAATTATACTGAAATGAAAAAAGCAGTTTGTATTTTTCTTTTAATGTTCCTGTTCGCGGGCGTTTCTAAAGCGCAGATGTACACCGACTTTACGCTTCCCGACGTGGACGGAGCTGACGTTACGCTCAGCAAAGTTCTTGATAATTCCAAAGGCGTGCTCGTGGCTTTCTGGGCTACCTGGTGCACACCCTGCAAGGAAGAAATGAAAAAACTCGAAGATGTATATCAGAAATACAAAGACCAGGGCTTCGAATATCTTGCAGTAAATGTTGACAATCAAAAATCGTCATCAAAAGTAAAATCGTTCGTTACCGCCCAGAATTTTTCTTTCAAGGTTCTGATGGACCCCGAAAAGAGAGTTTTCGAATCTTACGGCGGCAAGGATGAAATGCCGTATTCGCTGATGATAAACAAGAACAAGGAAATCGTCGCGCTCCATATCGGATTCAAGACGGGCGACGAGGTTAAAATAGAAGAAGAAATAAAAGCAATGCTCGGAATAAAATAGCATTTTTCCCCATTAAAAAAATAAAATTTTGATATGAAGAAACTTCTGTCTCTTGCACTGCTCTTGCTGGTCTCGTCTATCGGAGTTGCCCAGATTAAACTCGACGTGAAGGCTTCGCTTAACAACGTTATGAGGTACGGAAGCGGCACGGAAAGAAACAACAACCTTGAATACGGAAAAGAATATTTCGAAAATCTGTCGGACGCGCGTCTTTCGGTTAACGACATAATTTTCGGAATGCGTTATGAAATCAGCCAGCCGATTGAATACGGCGTAGATTATAAGGGAATTAGAAAAAGATTCATAGAGTACAACAACGTCAAGGAAGGCATTAACGTGCGCGCCGGCGACTTCTGGGAAGTTATTTCCCGCGGTCTTTCGATGAATGTCTTTGAAGACCGCACGCAGTTTTACGATACGGGCATCGACGGAATCAAGGCGTTTTACAAGAAAACAATCGGAGAAAAAAACCCTGTTAAGGTTAAAGCGGAAATGTTCGCCGGGATGCTTGAATACAACGACTTTGCAAACGTTACGAGGAAAGAAGTTTATAATGTAAGGGACGCGAACTTCGAGATATCGCCCGTGAAACTTCTTAACATCGGCGCGAACTATGTTTACGCTTACGGAAAAGTACCGACGAGTTCCGACACCACCTCTATTAAGGCTTACATTCCCGAAGGGTATCTGAGTTTCAATTATAAGAACCTTCAGTTGTTCGCTTCATACGCGCACAAGCACGTTAGCACCGACGCGAACACATCGTATCCCGTTCCCATCTCCGCAAAGGGCGACGGTTTCTACGGTTCGCTTTCATACTCAATGCCGAAACTCGGCGTCACGGTCGATTACAAGAACTACAGATTCGACATGACGAATCCCGACAACAGAAGCGCCGACAGGCCGACGAAGATGCTTCCGTTCCAGAATCCGCCTACAGTGGTGAAAGAGCATTCGTCAACGCTTATTTCGAGAAACCCGCACGTGGTTGATTTTAACGACGAAGTCGGAGCGCAGATAGACGTCGTCTATGCGCCAAAGGACAACGTAACTTTCAACCTGAACGCGGCCGTGGCTTCAAGACACTTTGATTATCTGAAAACAACAGACGGCGGCAAACTTATTTACACGCGGATTGAGAGGGACGGAAATTACCTGCCGTCGCTGGACAAGCAGTTCTCCCCGTACTGGGAAGTTTACGCGGACGGAGAATGGTACGTAAACGACAAACTTTATACAAAGGTCGCGTACGACAGGCAGAACGCCGTCACTTACAATTACATTAACCCGAACGCGTCGGAAATATTAAAGGTTAATACAATTCCCGTCGAAGTCAGGTATTCACTGACGAAAGAATATACGCTTAAATTTATAGTTGAAAACCAGTGGGTTGAAAACAACATAAGGGTCGGAGAAAAATCGTACATGAACAACCTTTTCTCCGTAAGCCTTTCGCGTTCGCCGAATATAAGCGCCACGTTCAGCGCTGAGTTCACTAATGACGAGGAAGAACCCACGGGAAAAAAGAACTGGTTCATAGGAGAAGTATCGTATAAATTCAATTCAGCCAATTCGCTTACCGTTTCATACGGAACGGAAAGAGGCGGTCTGAAGTGCACGAACGGAATCTGCAGATTCGTAAGACCGTTCGAAGGCCTCAGGCTGACACTGAACAATAAGTTTTAATTGGTGTAATCATTAATTATTTTAAATACTTTAAAAATGAAAAAATTCTCTTTATACATAATAATACTTCTTACGGCGGGATTCTTTTTTTCCTGCGAAAGCAATGACAACCCTCTCGTGAAGGGAACATCCGACTTCAAGGCGTCAAGCAAGGTTCTCGTGGAGTTTTTTAC
>AMWB02120029.1_pt1 | contig 11561 bp, 11 predicted proteins | sample 200311 | NCBI WGS metagenome assembly AMWB02 (sample SAMN02737377, study PRJNA173069) | bioreactor metagenome | biome: anode biofilm in microbial fuel cells | place: USA: California | collected 2010-12-16 | reverse complement strand
ATATATCAATGCAAACAGTGCCACAAACAAACTTCATTGATTGCCGGTACTATATTTGCTGCTACCAAACTTCCTTTAACAACTTGGTTTCTTGCCATATTTTTCATAACCCAAGCAAAAGAAGGCATGGCAGCATTAAACCTCCGCCGTTTTCTTGGTATTTCTGATCGTGCCGCCTTGCGCATGAAACACAAATTGCAACTCGTTATGAAAAACGATGATGACAAGCGCAAACTCTCTGGTCTCATTGTCGTCGATGATGTTTACCACGGAGGAAGACGCCAGGGCGGCAAAAGAGGTCGTGGAGCCCCCGGTAAATATCCGTTGATTGCCGCTCTGAGTAGAAATGAAAAAGGTTTTCCTATTTATCTCCGCTTGAGCCGGGTAAAGGCTTTTTCCTGTGAAGCTGTCAAAACCTGGGCTGAGCAACATCTTGAACCTCAGAGTCTTGTCATTTCCGATGGTCTTGGCTGCTTCCGTTCGTTCACTGATGGCGGTCATATTCATTTTATTAGAAAGACCGGCGATAGTCGTGATCCTGAAAGAATAAAACCTTTCAACTGGCTCAATATCGTCATTGGCAACGTGAAAAACGCTATTCGAGGCACCTATCATGGCGTCAGCAAGGAACATATATCTCGCTACCTGGCGGAATTCAGTTACCGTTTTAACCACCGATTTCGTCTTGAGCTTATGGTTCCTGATTTAATTAATCTTTCGGCCAAATCAAAACCTATCCCTCAGCATCAATTGAGGCTAGCTGAAGATTGGTCGTAATCAGAATATTTAATGTCCTGCCAAAGGACAAGTGCAAACACAGAAGTTTTTTTCCTTCTTCTGCCAAAGAGAAACGATACCATTTTATGGGCTACTGAGATTTCCTGCATAAAACTATCTGTATCAATCTGAAGAGTAGATCGCCATGAAACAAAAATCTCAAAAGGAAATCTTGATTAAGTGGGAGCTTTACACGCCTCAACAACAGGAAGTCATTCTAGCTGAATTCGGTAAAAAACTTCCCGATGATTAATATTGCAAAACTGCTTTATGCAATTTCCTCAGAGAAAAACTGACGATCAGGGAACATCAGGAAGCAGTAGAGAGAAGAATATTTTTCGGCGGCTAACTGGTTCAAACTTGTCAATTCCAAAATTTTTTTTGACAATACTCTTGATTCATCTTGGATTTGACCAAGTTCGGAAAAAAGTTGAGCGATGGACCAACTCGTGCTCGAAATTCAGTTACTATCAACCACGTTGCCTAACACTTCTGTCGGAGTGATCAGCAAATACTTTCTGGAAGCATCAATAATTTCAAATGCTCCATTTACTGCTACTTTTATGGCAAATTTTCTTTGGTTTTCCTAAATGCAGAAATGCTCTATTTCGGGCATGTTCTTAGTAAAAATTCAGGTGAAAATTATCAGGAGCAGCCTTAATTCCTGAAGTGCGTTACTAAACCGAGGCTTGCCAATGGATATCTTTTCTCCTTAGAATATTTATTTATTTGCTTAAAAAAACAGACAGCGCCCTTTACTAATCCGGAACAGAGTTTTCAAGCAGGTTGTCTTTGCTATTTCTCTTTATTTCGTGGACCCTTGTGGAAAACATTAATGTTGTTATAGTATGTATATGTGAACACATGCTCATATACTCACACCCAATAAGAGGGGGAAAGAGATGCAGTTGCAAACGGTCGAAAGTGAATTGTGTGGTTGTCGTTGTATTCATGAGGAGCGGGTTGTTCAAGCTAATTTGAATCAATTGCCAGACATCGATGTTGAGGAGCTCGCAAGATTGTTCAAGACAATGGGGGATCCCACTAGGTTGCGGATTTTGTGGGCTTTGAAGGAGTCAGAGATGTGCGTCTGTGACATTGCGGCATTCCTCAAGGTCAGTGAATCTGCTGTTAGCCATCAATTGCGCAATCTTAGAATTTTAACACTTGTAGCATCAAGACGCGAAGGGGCTATCCTCTATTATCGACTCGTCGATGAACATGTCAGTCTATTGTTCCAACTGGCTTTGGAACATATCCATGAGTAGCTAGTATACCAGTCCTCTATTTTTTATGAAAATAACATCAAAATCTGTGTGATGAACATGCAAACTTTTCTAATTAACACTCTTCAGGCCTCTTGGGATCTCTTACAACAGGCTTCCTTATATATTCTTTTTGGACTGCTGGTCGGTGGCCTGCTCAAGGTCTTTCTTTCACCGGCCTATGTTGCGTCCCATTTAGGCTCTGGGCGGTTCAGTTCAGTCTTCAAGGCTGCTCTTTTGGGCATTCCCATTCCACTTTGCTCATGTGGAGTTCTACCAGCGGCAGCTTCTTTGAAAAGACAGGGAGCCAATAACGGCGCTACCACGGCATTTCTCATCTCCACTCCCGAGTCAGGCGTAGATTCCATTTCAATCACCTGGGCACTGCTTGATCCTATCATGACTATTGCCCGACCAGTTGTCGCCTTTCTTTCGGCCTTTGTAGCTGGTATCAGCGTGAATATACTTAACCCACCCACGTCGACTGAAAAGGGCGATGCCGACCTTTCCTGTCCCATCGATAACTGTTGCGATGGGGATGATTGTCTTCCAGAAAAACATGCAAGACATCATGGTTCTTTTGAAAAGCTCCGTGTAGGGATTAAATATGCGGCCACAGACCTGTGGGGTGACATTGCCGGCTGGTTTTTCATTGGTATCGTGGTGGCCGGGGTGATCACTGCTCTGGTACCGGAAGACATGTTCAGTCGATATTTGGGCGGTGGACTTTCGTCCATGCTGTTGATGCTCGTCTTCGGTATACCTCTCTATATTTGTGCTACCGCATCTACTCCCATTGCAGCAGCATTTATACTGAAAGGAGTCAGCCCTGGGGCAGCCTTGGTTTTCTTACTGGTTGGACCTGCGACCAATGTTACCTCTCTCACGGTTTTGTTCGGTCTAATCGGGAAACGCGCAACGGCTCTGTATCTACTCTCCATCTCAGTCGTCGCCGTAATCGGTGGATTGATCGTTGACTTGGTATATTTTTCTCTGGGGATATCAGCTGTGGCTATTGTCGGCCAGGCGGCGGATATTATCCCAGAATGGTTAATGATGACTTCCACCTTATTGTTACTGGCATTATCAGTAAAACCACTTTTCAAAATTGTGAAAGGTTGGTTCAGTATCCCGATAGGTGACTGTGGCTGTTCTTCCTCTGACTGTTCCACGTTAGATTCCGATCATAATGAGCATCAACAGGATATGCCTACATGTGGTTGTGAAGAAGGTTGTACGACATCCGGTTTCATTCAAAAAAATCACACCACAAATCTGAAATAAAAAAAACCTATACGATTACCTCTAAAAACAGTGCAGCTATTAATGGTGCTGACAAAACATATCACACTATATGACTGTTAATTGGTGTGAATATCGTACTTCTTGATTTTATTATTCAATGTGGTTCTGGTGATATTGAGCTGTTTCGCAGCTTCGCTTTTGTTTCCCGAAGTTTTATGAAGTGTTTGGGTTATGGCTTCTTTTTCGATCTCTTCGAGTGGTAAACCTGCCATTCCTTTCGATAGGTCGCTTGTAAAATCAATGTCATCGAAGGACTTCGTTATCGAAGGAGGCAACTCTCGCTCGGATATATAATTTCCATTACACAAAACTACAGCTCGTTCCACAGCATTTTCCAACTCGCGAACATTCCCAGGCCAGTCGTATCTGGTAAAGTAGTCCATTGCCAAAGGAGTAAAGTTCACAATACTTTTTCTGTTCTTCTTCGAAAGCTTATCTAGAAAGTGTTTTGCTAATATCGGGATATCTTCAGGTCGGTCGCATAATGGAGGTACTTCTAAAGTAACAACATTGAGACGGTAGTAGAGATCTTCACGAAATGTTCCTTCTTTCACATTTTCCAGCAATTGCCTATTTGTCGCCGCGATTATTCGCACATCTGCATACAAGACACTATCACTTCCGACTCGCTGAATCTCACGGTCCTGAATAGCCCTTAAGAGTTTGGCTTGCATGGGAAGGGGAACTTCCCCAATCTCATCAAGAAAAATGGTTCCTTTATTTGCCTGCATGAAACGGCCTTCTCGTCTCTTATCTGCTCCGGTAAATGAGCCTTTTTCATGCCCAAATAATTCAGACTCCAAAAGTGTGTCGGTAAGAGCTGCACAGTTGACAGTAACCAGAGGTTTACTATTTCTGTTGCTGCAGCCATGAACCGCTTTGGCAATCAACTCTTTTCCTGTTCCACTTGGCCCCAAGATGAGAATTGTAGCCTCAGATGGAGCAATAGTCTGGATCATTTTTTTTAGTTCTACCATCGACGGGCTTGATCCAATGATAGATGTAAGTTCGTCACTGGATGCCAGCAATTGTTTTAGAGATTTATTCTCTTTTCTTAGAGCTGAATGCTCAAGAGATCTCTCGAGAGTGAGCTTAAGATCATCAAAGTTTAGTGGTTTGGTTAAATAATCATATGCCCCTAACTTCATGGCTTCAACAGCTGTCCCCACTGAAGAGTAAGCTGTCATAATTATGATAGGAATGGCCGGGTTAAGCGTTTTAATTTCTGCTAATGCTTCAATCCCTCCTATGTTTGCCATGCGAACATCCATAAGAATGCAATCAAATGGTTCGGTGCGTACAGCAAGAATGGCTTCAGCCCCATCCTCGGCCTCGGTGGTTTGATATCCCCATCCTTTTAGTACCGTCGTGAGCATTGACAGATGCGCTTTGTCGTCGTCAACGATTAAAATTTCACCTTTCATGACAATCTTTAATTATAAAGTATTTGGTAAAGTAATTGTGACAGAGGTACCTTTTCCTTTCTCGGAACTGACCGCTATCACACCATTATGGGCTTCGACAATCCTTTGCACTATTGCGAGTCCTAAACCCGTGCCTGTTGTTTTAGTTGTAAAATAGGGGTTGAACATATTGCTCTTTGTCTCATCTGAAAGCCCTGTACCTGTATCGGATATGGTTATTACTACCTGATTGTGGACTTTAATCACTTGGGTATGCAACAGCCCGCCTTCCGGCATTGCTTGTATGCTATTTAAATAGATGTTCATTAAAACCTGAGTGAATCGGTCAGGGTCAACGAATATTTGCTGTACCGTATCAGCGATTTCTGAAGTGATTGTAACTTTCGAGACTGTTTCTGCGTCTGGTTGCATAAGTCGAATGGTCGTGTTGATAAGTGACCGCAGATCAGTTTGTTGAGGCTTAATGTCAGATGGTCTCGACATTTCAAGTAACTCTGTTATTACCCGGTTGAGCCTTTCTGTTTCATTTATGAGTATTTCTGCAGCTTTTCTGTTTTCGCTATCTTCAGAGAATAAACTTTTGAAATATGTAGCATAGCCTTTGATGGAACTTAGGGGATTACGCACTTCGTGTGCTACACCAGCAGCCAAATTCCCGATCACCGCTAATTTATCTTTTCTTTGAATTTCGAGTTGCAGCTGTTTGAGAAGAGTTAAGTCTTTGAGAATGTACATGAGCCCGACAAATGTCCCGTCTTCGGTTATTACTTTGGTAGCAATTACTGATAGGGGTATCACCTTGCCATCAATTTGTCTGATTTCTGTTTCGGTCTCAACAACCTCACCATTAGTCGTGGATGTACTCATTGCTCTAATATTTGGGGGTAATATGGCATCTGAATGAAGGCCTACAGCCTCGCGAGTATCAACACCAAGCAGTTTCGAGGCAATCTGGTTTATGTAGTGAACTTTAAAATCATTGTCTGTGAAAATAATCCCTTCAGGTAGATTAGCGATCATTTCAGAAGAAAACGCACTGACATTCCTCAGTAATCGTCTTGATCTTGTATAGTTTTGAGCCCAGAAAAGCGAAACAACACCCGCCATTCCTAAAAGTAAAAGTATTCCAGAGATAACAGCTGTGAATTTGATATCCTCATGATTTGCTTCTTCAAAAGGCGAGATATCCATTCCAATAATAATAATGGGGCGTTCATTAGGGTCAAGCAGTTTATCCTCATGTAGACCTGTCATCCATAGGGGGTCACACCAAGCCCCCATGCGGGTTTGCATCATCTTCCCTCTTTGTTGCATCATCTGTGTTCGGTTTGGTTTAGGCAATACCGGCAAAAAGAGCTTGTACACCTCAAAAGCTTCAGCTGAATCAACATTTGTAACAGCCCGCCATTTGACTTCTGACGTTGCTTCAAGGCTTTTAAAGCGATCAGAGGCGAGAAACTCTTCACCGATTTTACCTGTGATGTTATGGGCCAATATTATACCGGATGAATCTACAATAGAAATATAGAGAATGTCCGGCTGCATTGCCATTTCCCGTATCAGAGTATCAAGTCGAGGCGATGTGCCAAATTCGCCCATCATTCCCGTCCGGGCCCCCGCTTCAAAAGCTCGAATAAGTGACGCTCCTTTCTCACTCAGGATTTTCACCATATATTCTTTTTCTCGGTTGTAATTCATCATTGCAAGGCTCAGCACAACAACAACCAATATTCCGCTCATCCCAATAACTAACCAAGCAGAAACATTACCAAAATATCGACTAAACCTTTGCAGCATACCTTGTCCTTTCAGTAAAACCGGAATAACAGAGTGGTTAAAAATCAAACGTTTCTCATGCTGACTGTCTAATAATTAATCACTTGTGAAGCGTCAAACAAGAAAACATTTCCTAGTATGACAGAGTTATTTTTGTATCACACTGTAATTATGTCTTAATTTTTACGGTTCATCTTCTGGCATAGTTAATGCTTTAAAGATTGTAAACAACAATATGAGACAATCAAGTCTCACAAAACACCAGGAGACAGTAAAAATGAAAAGTAAACTTATTGCAGCAGTGGCAGCATTGGCAATCATAATTGGTTTTTCAGCGATGAATGCATCCGCATGGAACAACATGGGCCCTATGATGGGTAATGGGTATGGCATGATGTACGGATCAGGTGCTACAGATGCTGCAAGCCAGAAATTTCTTGATGAAACAAAAGGGGACAGGCTCGCAATCGCAGCGGATCAGGCAGAACTAGCTGCTATAGTGGCCGGACCAAACCCCGACAACAAGCGTGTTCGTGAATTGTCTGAAAACATAGCAACTAATCAGCTGGCTCTTGAAGATAAATCTCGTGGCTATGGTTATGGTAGTGGTAGTGGTCGTATGCACGGCAATCATATGCGAGGCCCTGGAATGATGAACGATGGACACTACAATGGTTGTAGTTGGTAATCGGGCAGCAAACGTTAAAGGGGAACTTTAGCTCCCCTTTAACAATTGTTTTTAAATTCAGAACTATGAGCTGATGATGTGTCGTTCGACTAGCGGGTGCATTTGAAGTGATCGTGTAACCCCACCGAAGAGGAAAAGAAATGAAAGCAGCAATTTTAATTGTGTTGATATTTACAGCGGCAATCCTTTTCACAGGATGTGGTCACTATGGCATGCACCGAAACTATAATGACAATTGGCATAACCGTGCAATTCCTGGTTTCCACAACATGAATGGTAACAGAATGGGACATCAGGGGCTCTATATGAACGGAAACGCCATACAGAGTCAAGAGACTTACGGGAGATAAAGGCAGGCAAGGAGTCTGTCTTTATTACTCCCTGGAAGGAAAAAACCATAACTGGAGATCCAACAATGAAAAAAGAAATAAATAAAATCGTAATCGCATCAATTCTAGTACTCGGACTTTTTGCAGGTCCCGCTTTTGCCCAGACCAGTGGTACTACGCAACCACGGCAACAGATGGGTGGAGGTATGCAGAGTGGTATGATGGGCATGCAAGGTGGTATGATGGGCATGCAGGGCCAGGGGATGATGGGTGGAAATCAAGGTAACTGGGACGGAATGGGCTGCAACGGCATGATGGGTGGAGCCATGATGAACAAGATGACACCTGGTCAGCAACAGGATTTCATGAATCAGACCACTGAACTTCGCAAAGAAATGATGGATTTGCGCTTTGCCTACGGGGAAGCCATGCGTAACCCAGCAACCACCCCAAAGGATTTGGCCAATATAGAAAAAAATATGCTTGAGTTACGGATTAAAATGATGGGCAAGATGCAAAATCTGCAGACCCAGTAATCAGCTGGTTCTTGAAGAAAAATCTCGTGGCTATGGCTATGGTGGTGGTCGCATGTACGGGAATCATATGCGAGGCCCCGGAATGATGGCTATTACGGTGTTTGGTGGTGGTAATCGAGTAGTAAACGTTGAAAGGGAACTAAAGTTCCCCTTCTTCAATTGTTTTTAAATTCAAAACTATGGGCTGATGATGTGGAATTGTAATAGTTGGATGGGGGGAGGGCCGTATGGTATCGGTAAAATTTTTATGGGATTTGGTCCTTTTGGGGGCCTGCTCAGTTTACTGATTTTTATACTCGTCATTTATTTATTGTTTAAAATCGTTAGGTCATTTCTCCCAACCTCAAAGGCCACATCTGATAAAAATGACTCTCTTGGGATTCTAAAAAATAGATTAGCAAAAGGAGAAATCACCCAGGAAGAATATCGCCGTATGCATGAAATACTGAAGGTTTAGTGGCGCATCTCAACACATCATTTGAAACCGTGCCTCATTGATCTTTTCGAAGTTCTATCCATACATGAGTATTCACCCTTAATTACAGCTAATCACGCCAAGAGCTAGCAAACCGATTAAGCTGGATTACCACTTAAACAAATGATGGCAACCTGCAAAGACACATTGAAAACCGGCGATGTACTTGATCAGAAATGGGTCATTCTTGAATTCATTGATAGGGGAGGAATGGGCGAGGTGTATCGAGCCCATCAGAATAACCTTAATCGCGAGGTCGCGATAAAGGTTATTTCAAGAGAATGGCTCCAAGCTACTGACAATGGTGACGAAGATGTCGAAACTTTAGCTCAACGGTTTAGGCGGGAAGTGCAATCAATGGCACAGATTAGTCACCCAAATGTCATACAGGTCTATGATCACAATTCCATTACCGTAGAAATGTGCGGTGTTGATACACCGGTCGAATATATCGCCATGGAATATATACCGGGAGGAACTTTGCGGGCAACGATGTCCGAGGAAGGTTTTTATCCCGAAACGGATGCTCTCAAGGAATGGATTCTAAAGTTTTTTTTGCCGATACTCTCAGGCGTTCAAGCTTTGCATGATAGTGGTCTCGTACATCGAGACCTGAAACCAGAAAACATCCTGATGGATCGTGACACCCCAAAGATAGCAGACTTTGGGTTAGTGAGGTCACACCGGTCAAAGCCGATAACCCACTCTATCGCGGTAAAAGGTTCGCCTCACTACATGTCCCCAGAACATTTCCTTGATTTTAAGAGAGCTGATCACAGATCGGACGTCTATTCACTTGGAAAGATACTGTATGAGGTGATTGACGGAAAAATAAAGACCAAGACTATTCCATTTCATAGTGCTCATCTTTCACAAACTGAGTCTTCTTTTTTTGAACGACTGGATCGAATCATTGCCGGAGCCACAGAAGAGAAGATTGCTGAAAGAACAAAGTCAGTAACAGATCTACAAAATCAACTTATTGAACTATTAGATGAGGAATCTGTAGAAAAACAATCACAAACCACCGAAAAACAACAAAACTCTAAGTTCTTTTTAAATCCAAAGTGGATTTGGGTGGGCATTACCACAGCAACACTATCAGTTGCACTCATGACCCTCTGGCATATTTTTGGTGGTACAAGCCAACCTGTAGGCAGCAAACATCCGCAAGAAATTATTCAACTAACAAAAGACGGTAAGGGATTAACAGCTAATGTGGCAAGCAATAGTGAAAACAAAGAACACATGGGGGAACAGCACCTTATACCGAAAGGTAGGCTTGTCCTGCCGACAACTTTAGAATCGGTCTCAGGCCAGCAGGTTGAGATAGCTTCGTTTTACATGGATGAATTCCTGGTAACCAATCAGCAGTTTGTTGAATTCCTGAATCACAATTTATCCAGAATCAAACTGGAAAATGGTGTTGTAAAGGGTGACGGTGCGAATTGGTACCTTTTAGGTGAAGTGTATGAAAGCTATGAACCGATTAAATACCAAAATGAAGTGTTTCATGTAGTTGACTCTGCTTACGCTTCCAGACCTGTTCTTCGTGTGACCGGATTTGGGGCAGCTGCTTTTGCCAGCTTTTTCGGCAGACGATTACCGAACGAAACGGAATGGCTCTATGTAACTATGAAAGGAGCTGCCAGACCTCAATCTAGTTTGAAGGGAGCAGCTGCCGCAACTAGAGGTTCGGAATCAAGGAATATGGAAGACATGATGAACAACATGATGGAAAGTGCTTGGTCTAAGGATAACTTAATTACCGGCCAAAAGGATCAAACCGATAGTGAGATCTCAAGAAGCACCGTCAACACATCGCGAAAAACCCCGCCTGCAACATTCTTCGAACAGAATGAATTCGGTATTCGTGCTCTAAACACGGGCATCGGCGAATGGGCGCTTCGAACTTTTTCCAGTACTTCAAGAGATAAGTTACAAGACAATCATTTTATTGTTGTTGGCTCCTTGGAGGCCCATGTACAAGCTGAGAGCCCCCCCAAAAAAGAAAACTCTCCACCATCGGTGATATCCCGTTTCCCATGGGAAGGTTTTGAGGAAGTTGGCTTCAGGACAGTTCAGACAGCTATATCCGAAAACTGATCTAACTTCAGGGGATTGCCGATGAGAATAGCAGTGATGTCAGATATCCATGGAAATCTTGCAGCTTTCGAAAATGTTTTGGGGGATATCGACTATTCTGACATTGACAGTATTGTGAATCTGGGAGATAGCATTGGCTATGGCCCGGACCCAGAAAAGGTTCTGGAACTAATTAAAAAGCGAAACATTTTAAACATTCTTGGAAACCACGAACAGGCAGCATTGGACAAGACATTCCATTTTTTTTTAGAAAATGGTGCTCGTAAATCTATTGAACAAACTATGAAGCTTTTAACATCTGCATCACTTTCATACCTTCGGAAGCTTCCAGATTTTCGAGTCTTTAATAAGGCACTTTTTGTGCACGGGTGCCCTCCAAATTCATGTGAAACGTACTTGAATTACTTGTCTAATCGCGATATAGAAAATATTTTTAAATCATACCACAATACAATAGCCTTTGCTGGTCATACGCATAAACTGATCTTAATCAGCTATGATGGTAAAACAGTAGGCTTCCACGAGTTGAATGATCTTCCTATTAATCTTGCTGAAAATGTTCGTTACCTCGTCAACGTAGGCAGCGTGGGGCAGCCTAGAGACGGTGACTCAAGAGCGGGATATGTAATTTGGGATTCCGTCCAAAACAGCTTAGAAGCTAAACGAATTCCATATGATATAAAGTCTACCGCGGATAAAATCATACAGCGAGGGTTTCAGCAGAAAGATGCAGACCGTTTATTCCAAAAAACCAAATGACTGCGATGACTTATAACTGATCAATGGAAACCTCGATACGTTCGGGAGGAAAAACCGCGTGTTTAACACATCAAATATAAAAATCCTTTTCATAGTGATACTGGTGGGGGCTATAGCATCC
>AMWB02011542.1_pt2 | contig 11561 bp, 13 predicted proteins | sample 200311 | NCBI WGS metagenome assembly AMWB02 (sample SAMN02737377, study PRJNA173069) | bioreactor metagenome | biome: anode biofilm in microbial fuel cells | place: USA: California | collected 2010-12-16 | reverse complement strand
GGCGGCGGCGCACGGCGGTGATATCCAGAGCCGAGTCCGTGGGCCTCTTGCTGTTTATCGGTGCTGCTCCCCGACGATATAACCGCCCAGGGCTCCCGCGCCGGCGCCGATGAGTGCTCCGACGCCCGCATCACCGCCGGCGAGCGCGGAAACGCCCGCGCCGGCAGCGGCACCCATCACCCCGCCGCTCACGCTCCGCTGCTGGGTTTCGCTCATCCCCGCGCATCCCAATATGAAGATCATGGCCAAAATGACTGCTGCATATTTGATGGATTTCATATCAGCCTCCTTCTTTTTGACGAAACTGTAGAAAAGAATGTCGTGACATTCATTCCAGAGGACGTCCGCCGATGCCGGTCTTGATATTGGGACGGATCATCTCGTCCCAGACGACACGAATCACTGGAAGGTCCTGTTTTTCAGGGTTTGCCGCGTAGTAACGATCGACGGTCGCCACCACCTCGTTGATCGGCGTTCCCGCCATGCCTTCCACCACTTTCGCTGAAAAATCATCGCGCTTCAGTTCCGGCATTTTTTCCGCGATCGCCTGTTCGACGGTAACGACCTGTCCGACGCCCCATATAAACGCCACCTTTTCGTCCTGTGACATCTGCTGCCAGACGTCCCCTTTCAACAGTCTGACTTCACTTGCCGCAGCCCCGCCGGCCGAGACAAGAAGGACAAGACACGCTATCGCCGCCGTCATTATTCCCGCCATCCGTATGTCCTTCATATCCACCCCCAGACGTTGTTTTCGGTTCTTCAATTGGATGCAGGGAACCCACCGGTCATAAACGCAAAGAATCGGCGACGATCCCTGAGCTACATAGGCCGATTGTACTTTTAAGTTATACAGATAATCATTTTCCAATAAAAAGTCCATATGCCCCCTCCGACAGAAACGCGCTCTGCCGGTTGTCGACCCTTCCGAATCAGGGGCCTTGGCCGAATCAGGGACTTTTGAGCCGTTCGGGGAAAGAAAGCAGATTCCGGGCCCCGGCATGGAATGGTTTCATCCGCTCATCAAAGGGCTGTCTGTTCCCATCTTTGTAAAATTTTTGTAAAAACCGGCGGCGGCCCTTGTCAGGTCGAGAGGCCCACCGCTATATTTCCGGCAGCTCTCTCCCGACTTAGTAGAGATAGACTTTCAGATAAAGATTTTGGCAAAGCAGAGCGAGGCAGTCGCATAAAGTCAACCGTCAACGAGCGATAACGCAGTCCAAAATCTTTATCTGGAAGTCTATAACCGGATCAACTGAAAGCTGCAGGTATGCCGATGAATAAATCTCTCGTTTCCAATCTCCGCGGAGCCGCCTCCCTCTTTTTTTATATCGTCAATACGCTTTTTTGGGTCATTCCGATCTTCATGATGGCCTTCTTCAAGCTTCTGGTACCGTGGCGTCCGTTCCGGAAATTCTGTGACCGCGTTCTCAACGGCAGCGCCAACTTCTGGATCTGGTTCAACAATCTCAACCAGAACATTTTCGCCAACGTCACCTTCCGGGTATTCGGCGCCAAGGATCTGGACCCCGGAAGCTGGTACCTTGTCGTCTCCAATCATCAGTCATGGATCGATATTCTGGTGCTGCAGCGGATCTTTCACCGGAAGATTCCGTTTCTGAAATTCTTTCTCAAAAAAGAGCTCTTCTGGCTTCCCGTTATCGGGCAGGCATGGTGGGCTTTGGATTTTCCGTTCATGAAACGATATTCAAGAAGTTTTCTCGAAAAGAATCCCCATCTCAAGGGACGTGATCTGGCGGTCACCCGAAAAGCCTGCGAAAAATTCAAAACGATCCCGGTGTCGGTCATGAATTTTGCCGAAGGGACCCGCTTCACCCCCCGAAAACACGCCCGCCAGGACTCTCCCTACCGCCGTCTGCTCAAGCCCCGGGCCGGCGGCATCGCCTTTGTGCTGGGCGCGATGGGGCAGCACCTCGCCAGCTTCATCGACGTGACCATCGCCTACCCCGACGGCGTTCAGACCTTCTGGGATTTTCTGTGCGGGAGGGTTGCGGAAATCCGGGTGCAGGTAAGAGTTCTGCCCATCACCCCCGCCATGTTGGGGGATTATTTCAATGACGACAGCTTCCGCGATCTGTTTCAGACATGGGTCAACACCTTGTGGGAGCAGAAAGACCGGTGCATCGAGGAGCTGCTTTCTCTCCATCCCCGGCCGGCATCCGGAGATGTACCCCACGCGCTTTCCCCGGCCTGCGAACCGTTTCCGGTGTTGGAAAACAGCTTGATGACCAAGAGCACCGGTGCGGCGGCTTCCTGAATTCAGACACCTGTTGCCGTGCTTTTGATAGAACTATTCCTCACGCTTTTCATGGGTGACAAAGATCAGCCGCTCGGTGTCGAATCCCAGCGCGCGTGCGGTTTCGACCAGACGTCGCGTCGTATCCCCCCGGTCAAGCCGGGGGGTGCGCGCCAGTATCCAGAGATACGAGCGGTTTGGTCCGCACACCAGGGCGTGACCGTATTCCTCCCGGTCGAGCGCGATGACGTGGTATCCCCCGTAGAACGGACCGAAAAACGACACCTTGAGGCTGCCCTGCCGTTCACTGCCGGTAAAATACGCCCGGCCCCGGACTTCCTTCCATTGGTGCGACGCCGCATCGAATCCGCGGTTGAGAACATCTATCCCCCCGTCGTCGCGGGGAGTGTAGATGGCGGATACGTCGCTTAAGCCGCGCTCGAATCGATGATCGAGCCGGGCGATTTCGTACCAGACGCCAAGGTAGCGTTCGACATTGAAGTCCGCCACCGGGCGAATCCCCTCGGGCGGTCCGACACAGCCGAACAGAAGGCCCATCGATATTCCGGCCGTCCATTGCACCCATGTTTCAGGAATCCATGATCTGATTTTCTCCTGTAAAGCATGGAATCGGTCTCTTCTCATCTCTTGGCTCTTTGACCTCTATGACGGTTTCCATCACCCGGCGCCGGGCATGACGTTCCCATCGACGGCGCACTGCTGACCCAGGTTTTCATATATCCGCTTAACACCTTATATTTTATGATACATTCTTCTTGAATCCATTGATAAAATGACTTATAAGGTTGCTGATGCAACAGCGATGCGCCTGGTCCGGATACTGGCGAGGGCTCTTGAAAACACGGCTATTACCTGCAAAACAGAAGGAAAAAACCATGGAACGACCGGTTCACAATTTCTGGGAAATCCGCTTCGGCGATGTCAAAGAGGCCCTTCAGGCCAATCATTTCGAGGTATTCACGGCCTCGACCCTCGAGGGCGCCAAGAATATCGTCCTCGAAGACATCTTGCCAAAATCCCAACCGAAAATAGTTGCCTGGGGCGGCTCCATGACCTTCGCCGCCTCCGGCATCCTCGATGCGCTGCTGCAACATCCGGAAATTGCGATCATCGATACGGCGGCAGCGGATATTTCGCCCGATGAAAAGATCGAGCGCCGCCGGCAGTCACTGCTGGCGGATCTGTTTTTCACGGGCACCAACGCGGTGACCGAGGACGGGCAGCTGGTGAATCTCGATATGATCGGCAACCGCATCGGCGGACTCACCTTCGGCCCCAGGGAGGTGGTCGTGCTGGCGGGACGCAACAAAATCGTGCCGGACCTCGAGGAGGCGATGCTCAGAATCAAGAATTACGCCGCGCCCGTCAATGCCATGCGGCTCGACATGAAAACCCCGTGCGTCAAGACCGGCCGCTGTGAAGACTGCAAAAGCCCAAGCCGCATCTGCAACACCTGGACCATCACGGAAAAATCCTTTCCCAAGGGCCGGGTAAAGGTGATTCTGATCAATGAAGACCTGGGCCTGTAGCATGGGTATGCCGCACCGTCCGCGCAGGTATCGATTTTAAAACGACATCCCGAAATAGATGCAGAAACAGCTCACATTCGATTTTCCGAAACGGTCGTGCTTTTTTTCCGGACGGCCGATGCTGCAGCTCAGGCTGTATTTCCCGGAACCGCCCAAATGCATCCGCGGCATCACCGATCAATATCATCTGCCGCTACCGGCGGTATTTTTTCCGTTCATTGCCCCCGCGCGGCATATCCGGATGCCGCATTTACCGCCTGTCGACAAAAAAAACCGGCATCAGCTGGCTCTTTTCGATTAGGCGGTCGTCAGATGTTGAAGCGTTGCGATACGAAGCTATTCCCCTGCATTGATCTTTTCCCGCAGACGGCCGGAACACTTGAAGGTGACCACCCGCCGGGGGGAGAGCATCATGGCGTCGCCGGTTGCCGGGTTTCGCCCTTTCCGCTGGGTTTTTTCCCTGACCTGAAATTTTCCGAAACCCGAAATCAGGATATCCTCTCCCTTTTCCATGGTATCTTTCATGATCGACAGCAGGGTCTCGATGACTTCAGAGCTTTTGCTTTTCGTAAAACCGGCCGAGCCTAATTCATCCTGAAGTTTTTCAATGATCGTGGCTTTTGTGAGTGTCATAACCTCTGTCTTCTCCAAAGCATTAGGACTCCTGTCAGTTTTGAAAAATCATTGGAGTACCCGGGTTTGTATGGGGTAAGATGGGCGGCATGACCGTCATCCGGCATGCCGCCTTTTCAAAACCCGCCGTCCGCATCGTGCCGTATTCCATATCAATTGGGGATGTATCGTTTATGTGTATTTAAAATAACTTATATAGATCCATTTTGTCAAAGGCTAAATCCGGATATTTGAGCGGGCCTGTAAAAATGTTCATATCGTCAATGCCGGCGGCCGCCTCTCCAAGACGTTGGCGGTCGTGCGGGATCACCAAAATTTAACTGGATCGAACATCATTTTCAGTATAAAAAGCGATTGAAAAAAAATATGCAGCATCTTCGAGACGGTCGGAGACGTTCAACGCAAAGAACGCCGGGGGCGCGCCGTTTTGCACCATTGTTTGTTGGGCTTCATTGCATTCACCCCACCCTGCGGCAGCATTCAAAGAACCCCGTAGGTTGGGGTGATCGGCAGCGAAGCCCAACACCATCCCGGGGTTCGAAGAAAAGGTTTGTCTGAAAATGGGCGAGAATAAAAACAACGACAGCATGCGAACATGGACGGCAACACGGACCATGCAACACCGTGACGGCTTGAACATCAGATCGTTGGCGGCACTGCCCATTCCGCTTTTTCTGGTGATCATCCTGGCGGCGCATCTCGGCCTTTCCGAGGGATATTTACGCAGAACCGTATTCGAACCCTTATTCCTGCTGCCGATCTTGAATATTGTTTTTATCGGTGTTGCATCCTTCGGGGTAACGTTGCTGTCGGCAAAAAGCTACCTCAAATCAGGACGGTTCAGCCTGATCCTGCTGGGCAGCGGCACCCTGGCGTTCGGGTGTGCGGGGGTTTCGGCCGGCTGGTTCATCCACCTGCCCGACGGCGTGAACAAAGCGGTCACCATCTTCAATTGCGGCGCCCTGCTGGCCGGCATTCTTCATTTTTTGAGCCTGACCGCCGATATCGGGGAGGTTGCCCCGCAAAATGTCCCGGGCATCAAGAATATCATCCTCACCTCAGGATTTGGCACGGTTTTCCTGATACTGGCACTGATCACCGCAGCCGCCCTGATCGGCTGGACGCCGGTTTTTTTCGTGCAAAAGAGCGGTCCCACGATGATCAGACAGTTCGTCATGGGTGCGGCCATCATGTTGATGCTGCTTTCAGGCGCCCATCTCCTCCTGCTTTTTTATAGATCCAAAACCGCTTTCTACTTCTGGTATGGCCTCGGATTGATCGCCATTGCCGAAGGGCTGACGGGAGTGTCACTCGGACGGACCGTCGGGGGCATCCTCGGCTGGACGGGCAGGATGGCCCAGTATACGGGAGGCATCTATCTGCTGGTCGCCGTGTTATGCACCTTCAGGGAAAAATCCGCGGAGGATGTGCTGTCGGAGGTGTTCAGACAGCCGGGCGAGCTCTATGCCGCCATGTTCGGCAACAGCCTGGACGGCATGGTCATCGCCGTTCACGACGGCCCCGTGCTGAGCGCCAACCCCGCCGCGACCGCGATGCTGGGGCTGGACGTTGACGCGCTTCGGCAAATGGCGGTCAACGACCTCTTCGATAACGACCTTGCCGATCACCGGCGCTTCCGCGATGAACTCTCCGTCCACGGCAAGGCCCGGGCGGATATGGTGTTGGCCCGCGGAACAGGCAACGATTTTCCGGCGGCCTTATCGGCGGCCGTATGCAGGGACAGCGGCGGCAAAGCCCTGGAGATCATCACCTTCAGGGATATCAGCGACCGCAAGGAGGCCGAACGGGCATTGACGGCCGCCAACGAGCGCATCCGCACGATCCTGGAAAGCGTTACCGACGGTTTTCTGGCGGTGGACCACGAGTGGCGCCTGACGTATTTCAACGAAACCGGCGCCCGCCTGGTCGGGATGAACCGGGACGACATGATCGGCCGGTGCATATGGGATCTCTTTCCTTATGCCGTCTCCAGCAAATTTTTCAGCGAATATCACCGGGCGGTGGAGACCGGGATGCCCGTTCATTTCGAGGAATACTATCCCGGAACCATGAACATGTGGCTGGAATGCCACGGCTACCCCAACCCGGACGGCCTGACCGTCTTCTACCGCGACGTCACGGGGCGCAAGGAGGCCGAAAAGGCCCTGCGCGAAAGAGAGGAACGCATCAGCGCGTCGCTGGCCGAAAAGGAGGTGCTGCTGAAGGAGATCCATCACCGGGTGAAAAACAACATGCAGGTCATCTCCAGCCTGATCGCCCTGCAGGCGGATGGACTGCAGGATGCGGCCGGGCGTTCATTTTTCGAAGATCTCACGCACCGCATACGGTCGATGGCCATGGTGCATGAAAAGCTTTACCAGTCCAGGGATCTGGCGCAGATTGATTTTGCGGAATACGCCCAGAGCCTGCTCAACTACCTGTGGCGGGCGCATGCCGACCACACTTCAAATATCCGGTTGGAGACGGTGCTCGAACCGGTGTCGCTGCCGGTCCATACGGCTGTGCCGTGCGGCTTGATTCTCAACGAGCTGTTCAGCAACGCACTCAAGCACGCCTTCAGGGGCCGAACCGGCGGCCGGGTCACCGTATCGCTGCAGAGCTCCCCGCAAGGCCGGGTCCGCTTGAGCGTGCGCGACAACGGCAACGGGTTTTCACCGGAGTTTGACTGGGAACAGGCCGAATCGCTGGGCCTGCGCCTGGTCCGGATGCTGGCCGGGCAGATCCATGCCGCCATCGCGCTCATCAATCATCAAGGAACCGAATTTACCCTCAGGATCGAAAGACGCACAGATGCACAAATCCATACTCATTGTTGAAGACGAAGCCATCGTGGCGCAGGATCTGGCCGGCAAGCTGAGGCGGCTGGGATACGACATCGCCGGTGTTCTGGCCGAAGGAGAAGCGGCGGTTGCACTGGTCGGCCGCGCGAAGCCCGATCTGGTGCTGATGGATATACGGCTGGAAGGATCCATGGACGGCGTCGACGCGGCAAAGGTCATTCAGAGCCGATACGATGTGCCGGTGATCTATCTGACGGCCCACTCCGATCCCGCCACACTCGCCCGGGCCAAGCTAACCGGCCCGTTCGGATATATTCTCAAACCGTTTGAAGCGCGCGACCTGGCAACGCAGATCGAGCTCGCGTTATACAAGCACCAGGCCGAACGGCAGCTGCGCGAGCAGCGGGAATGGCTGCGCGTCACGCTGACGAGTATCGGGGATGCGGTGATCGCCGCCGACAACGAGGGCCGCATCAATTTCATCAATCCGGTGGCGGAGACACTGACGGGATGGACGGCGGACGAGGCGATCGGCCGGCCGATATCGATCGTTTTCCGCATTGTCAACGAACAGACCGGCCAGGCGGCGGAAGATCCGGTGGCGCGCGTTCTCAAGGACCGGTGTGTCATCTCTCTGGCCAATCATACCGCGCTCGTGGCCCGCGACGGCCGCATGATCCCGATCGAGGACAGCGCGGCGCCGATCTTCGATGCGGGGGGAAAGATCATCGGCGCGGTGCTCGTTTTTCACGATGTCACCGACCAGCGCCGCACGCAGGATGCCCTGTACGCCAGCGAAGCGCGCTACCGGCGGTTGAATGAAACCCTCGAACAGCAGGTGGCGGAGCGCACGGCGATCGCCAGTCTTCGCACAAAACAGCTCCAGGCCTTGACGGTCGCGCTGATCGAGTCCGAGGAAACCGAACGCAACCGCATTTCACAACTGCTCCACGACGACCTGCAGCAGATGCTGGCCTCGGCCAATATGCAGCTGCAAGCCGTCGTCGATTCACATCCCGCCGATCCGATGTTGACAAATGTTGCGGAAATCCTGCGGTGTTCCATTGCCAAAGCCCGCAGTCTGTCACATGAATTGAGCTCTCCGGTATTGAAACACAGCGGCCTGAGCGCCGGCCTGAAGTGGCTGTCCAACATGATGGAAGAACGGTTCAACCTCAGGGTCATGGTGGAGGTCAATGGACCGGAGTCGATTGAATATGAATCACTCAAGATATTCATCTTCCGGGCCGCCCAGGAGCTGCTGTTCAATATTGTCAAACACGCCGATGTGGACACGGCGCATGTCGCGCTCTCCAACGCCAATGGAGATCTTGTCCTCGAGGTCATGGATCAGGGGCGGGGATTCGAGGCCGGCGGTCTGGACGGCGGCGCACCTGAAAAGACCGGATTGGGGCTGCGCAGCCTGAAGGAACGCACCAGCTACATGGGTGGGAGCCTGACGATCGACAGCGGACTCGGCCGCGGCAGCCGCGTCACGCTGAAGATACCGCTATATTCCGACGCATCCCCCGGACTCTGAATCCGCAGGCGGCCGGCGGTTGATCCGGACCATGAAACATCAACATAGGAGGACCCCCATGTACCACTGGTTTATGGAAAGCCCCATTGGAAAACTTCTGCTCGAAGGAGACGGTGAACGCCTCCATTTCATCCATTTCGATAAAATGCCCGTGCCGACGCCCCGACCCGGCTCCATCAAGTTGAAAAGACCGTTCACGGAAGCCGTCCGTCAGCTGACGGCCTACTTTGCGGGAGATCTGAAGCGTTTTTCCCTGCCGCTCCACCTGGCGGGGACGCCCTTTCAGCTCAAGGTGTGGCAGGCGCTCAGGGAAATCCCCTACGGTCGGACGGCCGCATACGGCGAGATCGCCAGGCTCGTCGGCAACCCCAAGGCATCGCGGGCCATCGGCGGCGCGAACCACCGCAACCCCTTGCCTATTGTCATCCCCTGCCACCGCGTGATCGGCGCCAACGGCCGCCTGGTGGGGTTCGGCGGCGGCCTCGATATCAAGGCGGAGCTTCTGGCGCTGGAGCAGCGCCATGCCGCCTAGGGGAGGTATTTTCCGCGCTCGCCGTCCTGAAGGGCGATCCCTTCGGCGATCACGAGGCGTTTGCCGCGGCGGATGCCGTCCTGATGAACGGAACCGTCCTGTCGGACGGACTGGTGGCGGATTGTCCTGACGGAGGGATAGCGGCGGCGCATGTAGGTGTCGAGCTGAACATCCCTGATCTCCACGAGGGCCGTAGACGTTGCCGACCCTCTCCGACCCTCTTCGTGTGCCTGCAGTTTTGAACGGAAGCCGCGGATCACGCCCAGTGCGAAATCGGTCTTCCGGTAACGTCCGAGCGTCCGATGCTGCGCTTGCCGATAGGCCTTCCACTCCCGGTCGATAAACCGGCTCACGTAATCGTGAACATATCCGGCCACCCGGACGTTCCGCGCGGTGCCGCTGATTTCCAGAACCCGCCCCATCCTTGCCCGGTCCACCACATACGCTTCGACCCACAATCCCTGTACGTAATAGAAATCCTGCAGCAGATGGGCCAGGGCGTAGGCCTCCCTGAAATGGCGCAGGGCAGGTTTGCCGACGAAGACGCTCACGAAATCGCGCCGGGTTTTTTGGGCCAGCTCGGTGACGTGGTGTTTGCGCATCAGGTCGTGCGCCTTCGACATGGCGGCCTCGGCTTCATGCCGGTTATGGCTTCCGGCCAGGGCCATGAGCTTCCTGATCCGGACGAGGAGACGGTCCTCCGCGTTGAGGGTCGTTCGGGCGAGGCGCTCGTGAAGCGTCTCGTACCGGCCGGAGGCCTTGGGGTTGGCATGAAGCAGCCGGCACGCCTCGTGAAAAACCGGGCCGTGCGGCGGCTCGCCGCCGTTGCTCAAGAGGGCCTGCATTGCCGTCTGATGGGCCATTTCATGATAAAGCACCTCCCGGACGCTGTCCCATGGATGGTTCAGAACAAGATCTTTCGCCAGGACGATTTCGCCGTGGGTGTCCGACCAGTATCCGAGGCGGTTTTTCATGTCCGCCAGCCGAAACAGCGGTTTTTTCAACCGGAGACGGTATTTTTCCGCAAGCCTCCAGGCGGCGTGTTCCCATTCACAGGCCAGACCGTGAAGAATGCTGCGCTCCAGCGCCGACCCCAGCCCGTCAGCGTCCACATTTCGATCGTTGCCCTTTACCCTGCCCGCATCCGTTTCCATGGAAGTCCGCTCTTCACTTTTCATCAATTTCCAACCTGATCTTAGCACGCGCCTAATCGGCGTCGGCTGCACGCGTGTCTAATAATAAAAAAACACCTCTGGATCAAGGAGAATCCTTTGGGCGCCATCATCTTCTCGTTTGCCGGCATCACCGTCGGGGCCGAGTTCTTCAATTATGCCGGCTTGAAGCGTTCGCGGCCGGGATATGGCCTTTCTGCGCCTGACTACCGGCAAATGCCACTGCCACCATACGCCGTTCGCAGCAAGGTCACCGCTTCGGCGCTCTCCTTTCACGTGGTAAAGGAAAATATCTAAAAATACCTGACGCCCCTCCCTCAAAATAAAGTCTTTTCATCAAGCCGATGCATACTGTTGCCCATTTTTTCCTGCTCCCATTCCATTAAGATTACGTAGGGGACGTACCGGCGATACGGCGTGACCGTCGCCGGCACTCTTCTTTTCCGCAAGCGCTGATGGCCGATCTCGGGCCTGCCCACTGGTCCTGTTTTATAACGCATCACAGAGGAGCGATATCTATGAAGAATTTCACAATGGAAGACCTGAAGAAGTTGACGGCCGTGGAAAGCGAGATGTGCATATCCATCTATATGCCCACCGAACTGGCGACCGCCGCCACCGATGAACAGAGGATCCGCTTCAAAAACCAGCTGCGCCGCGCGGAAAAGACCGTCCAGGAAAGCGATGCAAAGCAGAAAAAAGAGCTGTATGCAATGATCGACAACGGGCGGCGGATGATGGAAGGTATTGAATTCTGGCGCAACCGAAGCGAGGGACTGGCGGCCTTCATCGCTCCGGATCAATTCCTGTTCTACCGGCTTCCCCTCCGGTTTGAAGAGAGATTTTCGGTATCGAACCGGTTTAACGTCAAACCCCTGATTCCGATGGTGACGGCTGATGGACGGTTTTATATTCTGGCGCTGAGCCAGTCGGAAATCCGCCTGTTTTCCTGCACCCGCCACCATGTCATGGAGGTCGAACTCCCCGGTGTTCCGGAAGGCATTGCAAAAACGCTTCAGTACGACAGCAAGCAAACCCAGCTCCAGTTCCATACCGGAGCCGCCGGCGGCGGCGGT
>AMWB02160937.1_pt1 | contig 11573 bp, 12 predicted proteins | sample 200311 | NCBI WGS metagenome assembly AMWB02 (sample SAMN02737377, study PRJNA173069) | bioreactor metagenome | biome: anode biofilm in microbial fuel cells | place: USA: California | collected 2010-12-16 | reverse complement strand
CAGTCTACAGTCTAAACAGCTGGATAGTTACACGATGATTTATTTTTTACCCATGGTCTTGCTGCCGCTGACCAGGTCATCAACAACCGTGGGATCGGCCAAAGTGGAGGTATCTCCGAAGTCGTCCTGTCCGGCCGCAATTTTCCGCAGGATACGGCGCATGATTTTGCCGCTTCTGGTTTTGGGCAGCCCCTGGGAAAACTGAATGATCTCCGGGGTGGCAATCGGACCGATTTCCTTGCGGACATGGGTGCGCAGTGCCTGTCGCAACTCATCGGACGGCTCAAACCCCGACTTCAGGGAAACATAGGAGTAGATGGTCTGGCCCTTGATCGGATGGGGCGCGCCGACAACCGCGGCCTCGGCCACCGCTTCGTGGGCCACCAGGGCGGATTCGATCTCCGCGGTTCCCAGGCGGTGTCCGGAAACGTTGATAACGTCGTCGAGGCGGCCCATGATCCAGTAGTAGCCGTCGGCATCGCGGCGCACACCGTCTTCCGGGTCGTAGATGCCGGGGTAGCGATCAAAGTAGGTTTTCTTGAAGCGTTCCGGGTCGCCGAAGACGCCCCGCAGCATGCCGGGCCATGGCTTTTTCACCACCAGATGGCCGCCTTCATTGACGCCGGCCCGATTCCCTTTTTCATCGTAAATGTCAACATCGATACCCGGCAGGGGCAGGGTGGCGGAGCCGGGTTTCAGCGGCGTGGCGTAGGGCAGCGCCGAAATCATGATGCCGCCTGTTTCGGTCTGCCACCAGGTGTCGACAATGGGCAGCCTGGAGCCGCCGATATGGGCATGATACCACATCCAGGCTTCGGGGTTGATCGGCTCGCCGACGCTGCCCAGCAGACGCAGCGAGGAGAGATCGTATTTCTTGGTCCAGTCAACGCCTTCGCGCATCAGGGCCCGGATGACGGTGGGGGCGGTGTAAAAAATGTTCACCTTGAATTTTTCCACAATCTTCCAGAAACGATCCGGCCCGGGATAGGACGGCACGCCTTCAAACATGACCGAGGTTCCTCCCAGGGCAAGCGGGCCATAGAGGATGTAGCTGTGACCGGTGATCCAGCCGATGTCGGCGGTGCACCAGTAAACGTCGTCGTCCTTGAGGTCGAAAACCCACTGGCAGGTATGGGCTGCATAGGTGATGTAGCCGCCGGTGGTGTGAACCACCCCTTTGGGTTTGCCGGTGCTGCCGCTGGTGTAAAGGATGAAGAGGATGTCTTCGGCGTCCATGCTTTCGGCCGGGCAGTTGTCGGTGAGTTCCGGGGCGCTCATCTCCTCGTGCCACCAGACATCACGGCCCTCCTTCATGCTGACTTCATTCCCGGCCCGTTTGACGATGATGCTGGTTTTGATGCTGTCGCATTCGTCAAGGGCTTCATCGGCATTGGGTTTGAGGGGGATTGTTTTTCCGGCCCGCAGCACGGCGTCGGCCGTGATCAGCACCTTGGCCTCGCAGTCCTGAACGCGGCTGCGCAGGCTGTGGGCGGAAAATCCGGCAAAGACCACGGAATGGATGGCGCCGATCCTGGCGCAGGCCAGCAGGGAGATGGCGAGTTCGGGAATCATCGGCAGGTAAACCGCCACCCGATCACCTTTTTTCACCCCGAATTTCTTTAAGACATTGGCAAAGCGGCACACCTCGCGGTGCAGCATCTGGTAGGTGTAGACCTTGACGTCATTTTCCGGTTCTCCCTGGAAAATGAGCGCGGCCTTGTTGCGGCGGCCGTCAGTCAGGTGGCGGTCAAGGCAGTTGTAGGAAATGTTCAGCTTGCCGCCCTGAAACCATTGGATTTCCGGCTTGTGCAGATCCGCATCGAGCACTTTGTCCCATTTTTTGTCCCAGGTGATAAGCTCTTCGGCCCGGTCAGCCCAGAAGCCGTCCGGGTCTTCCATGGAGCGCTTGTAATGGGCTCGGTATTCATCCATGCTCTTAACGTGGGCGGCTGCCTGGCGGTCGGCCGGGGGGTTGAAGATCCGATCTTCGGTCATTAGGCTTTCAATTTTGCTTTCTTCAGTGCTCATTTTGCCTCCCTGAAAAATATGTTTTGAAATGGAAAAAAATCACCGGTAATCTTACCGAAGGTAAACATACCTAGAAAATGCTTTCCTTGATAACCAATGGACTTGTTCGCGGTCAAGATAAAAAGAAGGTGTTATGCTGTTTTTTCAATTTTTGCCGGTTTTGCGAATGATTTTTAATGTTGAATGACCTTTTGGAGCATGTCAAGCAGAAAATTTTTCGAAAAAAATAATGATTGAAAATAGCAAAAAGAAGGGTGTTTGTGATATATTTTTTTCGTTTATTTTTCACGGGCGGCAAAGGGGGCTGCACTGCACGAATGAGAAGGAAATTGACCACAAAGCCTTTCAGGCCGATAACGCAAGGCTTTTTCGTGCTGTTTCTGTCCGTGCTGTTTGCGGTAGCGCCGCCCAAGCCCGTTCATCCCTGCGATGGCCTGATCCGCATGGAGCGCGATGAGTGGCCCTTTTTGCTCGATGATACAGCCCCGGGCGATCTGCAACAAAGTGTTGACAGAAGCATCGCTTTTCTGAGTAAAATCAAAAAAGATGAACAATTTGTCCTGTGCGGCCGGACATATTCCGCTGCGTATCTTCGCCTCGGCCTTGAAGTCTTTGGGCGGGGACTGGCCCTTGCGGCCGATGAAAAGGAGTTTCAGCGTTTCCTGCTGAATAACTTTATTCTCTGTCGGGCAAAGGGGGGAGATGGGGCCGGCACGATGCTGGTCACCGGTTACTATGAGCCCCTGCTGGCCGGAAGCCTGGAGAAAAAAGCGCCGTATCTGTACCCGTTGTATCGTCGCCCCGCCGATCTTGTTGAAAGAACAAGGGATGACGGCGGAAAAGAAGTCGGTCGCCTTGCTTCCGGCGAATTTATCCCCTATTGGACGAGAAGGGAGATTGAGCAGGGAAATCTGCCGCCGGGCAATGAGATAGTGTATCTGGCTGATCCGGTCGATGTTTTTGTTCTCCAGGTGCAAGGCTCCGGCAAGGTCCGGCTGCCGGACGGCTCCGTCGGAAAAGTGCGGTATGCGGCCAATAACGGCAGGCAATATCGCAGCATCGGCCGCCTGCTGGTTGACAGGGGTGCCATGACCCTGGAAGAGGTCACCCTGCCGAAGATCATCGATTACCTGCATGCTCATCCGGATGAAGTGGAGGAGATTCTGCGCCACAATGACAGGTATATCTTTTTTTCATTGGTGGATGGTGAAAACGACCGCCCGCTGGAAGGGCCTTTGGGTAGCTTTGGGCAGCCGCTCACCGGCGGACGTTCCCTGGCGCTTGATAAAAAATGTTTCCCCGCCCCGCTGGTGGGCTTTTTGGAAACGGAGCTCCCCCGCTTTGATGCGGACGGCAATCTGACCGGATGGCGCGCGACGCATCGGTTTGTCGTCAACCAGGACACCGGCGCCGCCATTCAGGGGCCGGGTCGGGTGGATTTTTTTCTCGGCGGCGATAAATATGCAGAGCAGGCGGCCGGGGTCATGAAGCAGCCCGGCGCGCTCTATTTTTTTCTTTTGAACGACGAAAGAGACTACACGGGGCTCCTCGGAAACTGATACGGAGGTTTGCATGAAACAACCTGAAACGGATTACTGGATTGCCAGTATGCTGGAAACCTATACAAATGTCTCTGATCTCAATATTACGGTGGGAAAACCGTTGCAGGTGGAAACGTCCGGCGTGCTGAGCCCGGTGCGGGTTGCGCCGGATGTGCCGGAAATCACTCCTTTTCAGGCCGAAGTCTTCGCCCTGAATGTGATTGCCGGCAATAAACGTCTGCTCAAGGACCTGGCCACCACCGGCTCATGCGACCTTTCGTACTGGTTGGGAAGAAAGGCCCGTTTCAGGGTCAATGTCTTTTCCCAGAAAAATAATCTCTCCACCGTCCTGAGAAAGCTGCCCACCGAAATTCCAACCATCAAGAGCCTCAATCTGCCGCCGGTCATGAACAAGATGTCCGATGAGCTGAACGGGCTGATTCTGGTTACCGGCGCCACCGGTTCCGGTAAATCAACCACCCTTGCCGCCCTGCTCAACAAGATCAATCATGAACGGGCGGTCCATGTCGTTACCCTCGAAGACCCCATCGAGTTTGTTCATCCCCATCTGCAGGCCACCTTCAACCAGCGGGAACAGGGCAATGACTTTGATACCTTTGCCAATGGGCTTCGTGCCGCCCTGCGTCAGGCTCCCAAGGTTATTCTGGTGGGTGAGATGCGTGACCGGGAAACCATGGAGATCGGCCTGACCGCCTCGGAGACCGGACATCTGGTGCTCAGTACCCTGCATACGGTGGATGCCGGATCGACCATCAACCGCTGTCTCGGCATGTTTGAGCATGATGAACAGCCGCAGATCAGAAACAGGCTGGTGGACACCGTTCGCTGGATTATCTGCCAGCGGCTGCTGCCGAAAGTAGCCGGCGGCCGGGTGGCGGCCTTTGAGGTGATGGGCATGAATTTGCGCATCCGGGAGGTCGTTCTCAACGGCGAATCCGAAGGCAAAACCTTTTACGAGATCATCAGCGACGGCACCGCCATGGGCATGACCACCTTTGATCAGTATATCCTTCAGCTTTATGAAAAAGGCCTGGTCACCGAGGAAACGGCCATGGGGTACTGCTCACGCCGCAGCGCGATGGGTCGCGGTCTTGACCTGATCAAGGCCGCCAAGGGCGAAACAACCACGGGTATAACCGGTTTGTCCATGGAGGAGGAAAAGAAAGGAAAATATGATGCCTTTTCCCGATAATTACCCTGTTAACGGAAGCAGAAGCATACGGAGGAACCGATGATTTCCGCATGCGGTCATTGCGGCAGAGCGCTCAACCTGAACGAGGCGCAGCTGCAGAAAATTGAAAATGCCCTTGCTGCCTTGCCCCCCGGCAAGTCGCTCAAGTTTAATTGCCCTCACTGTCAGAAGCCGATTGAGATGCGGCGTGCCGAGAAGGCGGAACCTGTTGCCCCGGCCCCGGCTTCGACGGCGGCAAAGCCGGTTGCCGCTCAAGGCCGGACCCTTGATCCGCCGGATCCGCCTGATCTCGGCTGGCTGGAAAGGGGGGATCTGGGCAGCGGCGAGGTTATCGAGGACGTGCCGCAGGTGCTCATTCTGGTGCAGGATGAGCAGGTCAAGGCTGATATGGCCCAGTTTTTCGATGACATGGGGTATAAGCCGATTCTGCCGAAGACCGCGGAGGATGCCCTTGAGCGCATGCGCTTTACCAATGTCGCCGCAGTGGTGCTTCATTCGAATTTCGAAGGAACTCTCCAGGGGTCCTCTGTTCATGCCCATATGCAGGGCCTGTCCATGAACAGGCGGCGTTATATTTTTTATGTTCTGGTCGGGCCGGAATTTCATACCTTGTACAATCTTGAGGCCCTGGCAAACAGCGCCAATCTGGTGATTAATGAAAAGGACCTGTCCGCCTTTCCCCTGGTGTTGAAAAAGGGTTTGCGTGATTATGAGGAACTTTTCGGTCCCTATCTTGCCGCCTTGGAAGCAATGGGGAAGAAATAACAAAGGAACAGATGATGGAACTCATAAAATGGAATGCGAAATACAGTGTCGGGGTTGATGAAATAGATGCGCAGCACCAGCAGCTTTTCGCCTTGCTCAATCGGTTTATCGAAAATTTCGGCGGCGAGGAAAAAATGGGGCTGGAAGATGTGCTGGAGGAGATGGTGAACTACATCGACTATCATTTCACCTGCGAGGAGAAATATTTTCAAGCCCATCCCCAATTTGAAGCGCATCGCCGGGAGCATTACGAATTCGTCAGGAAGACCCTGCAGTTGCAGAAAGACTATCGTGAGAAGCGGGTCGACATTACCCGGGATGTCCTGCAATTTCTCGTCGCCTGGTTGAAGAATCATATCCTCGGCGTTGATAAAAAATATTTCGACGATATGAAAACGGTTTCCGCCTGATCACGGCGGATGGATCGGCAACAACTGAAAAACAAGCCCGGAAGGGCACGGAGTCATCCGGGCTTGTTTTGTTATTTTTCCCGCAGGACCCGGCTGACCATGCCGCTTAACTGCTCAATATCGTATGGCTTCGGCACAACGCCTCGAAAACCGTAATTCTTGTAGTCGGCCATGATGGGGTCATTGGCATAGCCGCTGGAAACAATGGCGCGGACCCCGGGGTCGATTTCCCGCAGTTTTGCAAGTGTCTCCTTGCCCCCCATTCCTCCCGGAATGGTCAAATCCATGAGAACGGCATCATAGGGACGTCCTTGGTCGGCCGCCTTTTTGTACCGCTCAATGGTTTCTTTTCCTTCCGCGCTTTCATCAACTTCATAGCCGAGCATCGCGAGCATTTGCACCGCCACGTCGCGAACCATGTCCTCGTCGTCCATCACGAGAATTCTGCCTTTCCCCGGCAGGTTTTTTTCGGTGCTGCTCCGGCTGACCGGCGCTGCCGAATCCGTGGCGGGCAGGTGGATGAAAAAGGTAGAGCCGCCTCCAGGGCAGGATGCAACGGTGATGTGGCCCAGGTGTTTTTTGACGATGGAATAGCAGATGGCGAGGCCCAAACCGTGTCCGGTTTCTTTGGTGGTGAAGTAGGGATCAAAGATTTTATCCAGATACCTGGAATCGATTCCCTCGCCCTCATCATGGATGGCGATCTTGATGTATTTTCCGTTTTTAAGGGGCAGGCCGGTGCCGGGACCAATGACGATATTCTCCGCGCTGATTGTGACGATCCCTCCTTCAGGCATGGCTTGGGCGGCATTGATGACCAGATTCTGAATGACCTGACCAATTTGTCCTTCGTCGATCTCCACATTCCAGAGATCCTCGGCCAGGGAGAACTCGCATTTTATTTTTGAGCCCATGGAGGCGAACCGGGCGCAATCAACCAGCAGCTTGCGGGTGGAGGTGAGCATTGTTACGGGAGAGCCGCCTTTGGCAAAGGTCAGCAGTTGCTGGGTAAGGCTTTTGGCCCTGGATGATGCTTTTTCGGAATCGGAAAGCAGCTGGTAGATTTTTTCATCCGGTGGCGCATATCGTTTCGCCAGGGCCACGTTGCCGAGGATCGAGGTGAGAAGATTGTTGAAATCGTGGGCGATTCCCCCGGCAAGAACACCCAGGGATTCGATCTTCGATGATCGGACAAGTTCCTCCTCCATTTTCTTTTCATGAGTGATGTCGCGGAAAATATAGATGACTCCGGTGGTTTCTTCCTTGTGGCGACGGCGAATGGGAGCGGCGCTGATGGTGATAATAAGTAAATTTCCTTGCCGGTCCTGCAGGACCGCGTTTGAAATTCTTTCCGTTTCGCCCTTTTCCTGAAACGCGGGGCTGAAAAGTTCAAGGCATGATTTCCCGCCCCTCTCGGCAAAGACGGTCAGAATATCGCAGACCTGTTTGCCGGCGGCTTCGCCAAGGCGCCAGCCGGAAAGCTTTTCCGCCACGCGGTTCATCAGGACAACGCGGCCCTCCGTGTCCGTGGCGATAACTCCTTCGGCAATGCTTTCCAGGGTAAGGGAAAGCCGTTCCTTTTCATCCGCCAGGTCGTCCTTGGCGGTCATCAGTTCGGAGATGTCGGTGTAAAGCAGCACCGCCCTGATGATCTCGCCGTTTTTGTCTTTCACCGGGGTGGCGGAGATGTTGTAATGGTGGTCGGAGAGGGTGCAGTGGCTGATGACCGCCGCTCGACCGGATTTTTTCATGGCGTCAAAAACGCAGTCTTTCGATTGGTTGCCTTTGCAGATCAGGTCTTTACATGTTTTTCCAAGCAAGCTCTCGCCGGGGCAGGCGAACATGTCCTGCAGCTTTCGATTGTATGCGAGGATCTGTTTGTTGTCGGCGAGGACCAGGATGCCGCCGCCGACGGATTCGAAGATCGCCCTGGTCTCGTCCATGGAAAGTTCAAGTTTTTCGTTGGTGCGCCGTAAATGGTCGAGAATCTGCGTGAAAGATTCGGCAATGATGCCGATGGGGTCAATGCCGAGCAGCGAATTGTCGTCGAGTTCTTCCGGACGAAGAGGAATGGTGCCGATGACGACAAGGAGCTGATCGATTTTTTTGCGCAGATAGTCGGTCGTCCTGGCATGGATGCCTTGAAGCGCCCGGTTTTCTCGGATAAGGTCGAAAACAAATGCGGCCAGGGGGGCAAGTTCTCCCTGGGCGTCGAACGGCGGCGGCTCGGCCGCATCCGGATTGTTCAGATATTGTCGGGCTGTTGTGAGCAGATCGTTTGTTTTCATTTGTGTGAGCCTGTCGGGGGTATAATGCCGACGCAGATTTCATAAAAATTATCTTTTTTCTCCACCTTGCTCGAATATCCCATGTTCCGGGCGGTGATGGGGATGGTATTGGTCGCTTCCCGGTTGTCGGTTTTAATGCAAAGCCTGGCTGCGCCGCTTTGCAGGGGGGCCCTGTTTTTGTTCATGTGATCCATGGCAACCAGCAGGCAGGCCGGGCACACCTGGCCCCGCATATCGATTTCGATTTTGTTTTGTTCGGTTTTTTCGATCATGGAACATTTCCTGAAGGTGAAACGGACTGGCGCAGGATGACCCGGGATATGATTTTGCCGCCGAACCAGCATCCGGGAACAAGCCCGGCGAGAAAAAGAATGCTTTGCAGGGCCAGAATCGGCAGCCCGCCCATGAGATGCCAGATATTGCATGCCGGCGCCATGCGGGACGCCATTCCCAGCATGATTCCTCCTCCCAGGGCCATGACGTATTGCGCAAACGGCACCTTGACGTGCAGCGAAAACTCATGCAGGAGGAAAGAGGAAAGCATGCTGCCGAATACTATTCCGGCAATGACCGGAAATTGAATGGCCCAGATGGCGTCAAATCGCGGCCCTGCACCGCCCTGGAGGATTGCCCCGGTTGCCGGGTGGGTGACATTGAGGGATAAAAGATGAAAAAAATCAAGCCGGCTGACATGCTCCGGCACAAAAATATTTTCGATCATGGCGGACATTTTGGCATAGGTCGTGGTAATGCCGAGCGGCATCCCCATCAGCAGATAGGACAGCAAACCGACGACAGCCATGACAAGCGCCGTTTTCCACGGCTCAATGTATCCGGCCACCGACCAGGGCCTGTGCCACGGGTTCTGCTTCCGGCTGCGGATCAGGCCGAGGATGGCCGGGACGCTGATTGCAATGATGAGGGGTGTCGGCGCAATTCCGGCAAGCTGGGGGAGGGTCTTGGCCGTGTGCGAAAGGGATGTGGCTTTGGCCAATGAAGACCACCAGGGATGAATTTCCGCGTAAATGCCGCTGCCGACCAGAAGACCGACAAAAGCCGTGAGGCTCAGCATGTTTCCCGCACCCATTTTGTAGAGTGTGCCGACCACGCAACCTCCGGCCAGCACCATGCCGATGCCGAAAAGAAATCCGCCGGCAATATTGGCGAGAGACGGAAAGCCGAGCAGGGGAAAGGGATACAGGGGCAGAAAACCCGAAAGGCGGGCAATCTCAAACATGACCATGGTGACGATGATCTGGAAAAAAAGAACCCGCAGCATGAAGGTGTTGCCGAAGAGCAAGGCGTCACGGAACATGCCGGCGACACAGTAATCGGAACGGTGCATGAAGAATCCGGCGATGAGGCCGAGGAAAAGGCCGGTCGCATGGAGAAGAAAAATATTGTCAGTAATCATGATGATAATCTGCCTGACATTTCCGGGCTTGTTTGTGGTTGGCCAATAAGCCGATTTCCTTATAAAATATCAGAAATATTTTATAAGACAAGAAGAACCGTGCCCTCTTTTTCCCGCTGATCAGCCACGCCGTTAAATAAATGAAGTTTTTGCGGTGTTTTGCCCGGCAGGAAGGGGGCAAGGTGGCGGGAACGGCAACAACGGCATGTGGTGATATTGTCGTGAAAACAACAAGTTATCCCTGCGGCGCGCGCTTTTCCCTTTCGTGGGGCTGTGTGGTCATGAGGCATGGTGGCGGCGAAAGAAATTTTATTTTTTTGTCACTATGACCGGATTGCGCCGCGCATTCCCGAACGCGGAAAATCCGGGGACCACCATGAAAAGTAATATCAGGGCGATAGTTTGACTTTTGCATCACCCCAAAAGCCAAGAGCAGATCCGACCCGAGAATTGTTGGGAATTGAGCGATTTTGCTCCTTGATCATATATCAATAGTGATATATGATTCAACCATTGGTGGATTCGTAAAAAGTTCTGCCTCCAGATTTTCGTGACGATAAATCAGCAACTTATCGTGCACTGTATGACTGGCGAGCGGTTTTTTTGCGAGACAGCCAATCATGAACGTGACAGCCAAAAAAAACGAGGTGGCCCCAATGAGCACATTTACCGCAGTTGTCCATAAGGAAGATGATTTTTATGTGGCAGAATGCCCCGAAGTGGGAACGGCCAGCCAGGGAGAGACCATCGAGGAAGCAGTGCAAAATCTCCAGGAAGCAACAGAGCTGTACCTTGAAGAGTTTCCCTTGAAGCAGGTCTATCGCCCCATTCTCACCACCTTTGATGTTCCCGCCCATGCCTGAGCTGCCAAGGATCTCAGGCGACGAAGCCATCAAGGTTTTCAAAAAGCTCGGATTTTATCAGGTACGCCAGAAAGGCAGCCACGTTGTGTTGCGTCGAGATGACAAGGGGGGCGCCATTCCCCGGCACAAAGAACTTGCTTTCGGCACTCTCAAGAGTGCCGTCAAACAAGCCGATATTTCGGTTGATGAATTTTATTGCCGCCTGCGCAGGAAAGTAGACAAGGCGGGTCTGACGTGTCGTCAGTAAATAAGTATGGTGTCCCTTGAATTTCTCAGGTGTTTCTGATACTGCTTGTTGAAGAGGGAATCTTGCGGCATGGTGGTGTTCATTGTAACCTCCTTGGTAATAGTTGATGCGGCGGCCTCGCCTTTGCTCCGCCACTCTCTTTCTATTACCGTATACCGTGAGATTACAACATGTTAATCATGGCCAAACAGTCACGTACGGGACTCGTCTGCCGCGTAGCGGCTTCGTCCAACAATCGGCTTAACCTGACTGCGAGAACGTCGGAGGCGCTGACGCGAAAACCCTTTGCTGCGCAGCAGGTTAGCCGTGGCGTTAGGTGCACGAGGAGCGATCAATGAGTATCAAGAGATTATTTGCAACACTATTAGCCTTCGTAGTGCTGGTTCCGGCTATTAGCCATGCCCGAGAAATTTCTTTGTACGATGATGCCGGTGAGGCAGTCGCGTACATTGATACAGACGACGAAATGAATATTTACCTATGGAAAGGTGAGCCGGTTGCATATCTGGATGGGCAATCAATCTATGGCTTTAATGGCAAACATCTTGGCTGGTTCAAGGAAGGGATTATTTTGGATCACGAGGGTTACGCTGTAGGGTTTATTGAAGGTGCTGTCAATAAACTTACAAAACTTGAGCGCCTGAAAGGTTTGCAGAAGTTAACACCGCTAAAATCCTTGCAGCAGCTTGAACCACTTGAACCATTGCATAAGGATCAGTGGGCAAGGCTTCCCCTGGAAATATTTCTCACCCTGGGGAAGAAGTAATGCACCTAACGAACAAGGTTAGATTGTGAGAGCGCAGC
>AMWB02160632.1_pt1 | contig 11575 bp, 9 predicted proteins | sample 200311 | NCBI WGS metagenome assembly AMWB02 (sample SAMN02737377, study PRJNA173069) | bioreactor metagenome | biome: anode biofilm in microbial fuel cells | place: USA: California | collected 2010-12-16 | reverse complement strand
GCCTACTGGGGCTGCGATCACCTCGAGGCCACCTGCCGCACCAAGTTCGACAACCTCGTGAACCACCTCGGGTGGTCGCGCCTGCCGGGTCGCAATCCCTTCTCGGGGAGGATCGACTGATGGCCTTCTGGGTCCTGGCCCTGGTCTACATCGTCGGCACGGTCCTCTACGACGTCCTGCGTCCCAAACCGCAGTTCGATGCGCCGACGCCGTCCTCGCTCGGCGACTTCCAGTTCCCCACGATCGGCGAGGGTCGCGCGATCCCGGTCGTCTGGGGCACCTGCAAGCTGTCGGGCCCCATGGTCACCTGGTACGGCGACCTGCAGGTCCAGGCCATCACCAAGGAGGTCAAGACGGGGTTGTTCTCCTCCGACGACGTCACCGTCGGCTACCGCTACTACCTCGGCGCTCAGTTGGTGCTGTGCAGTGGCGAAATCGACGACGTCCTGCAGATTCGCTTTGACGACCGCGCGCCCCCCGCGGGTTATCCCCATGTTGGGGACGTGACCCAGATCCACATCAACGCCCCCAACTTCTTCGGCGGCGAGGAATCCGAGGGCGGCGTCGCCGGCAGTATCTACGTCTATCACGGGTCGCCTACCCAGCCTGTGGACACGTACCTGCAGGATCGCCTGGGCGACAACCTGCCTGCCTGGCGCCACGTCTGCCACGCCGTGATGCGGCATGTCTATCTGGGGACCAGCCCGTACATCAAGGCCATCTCCTTCGTGGTCCGACGCTGTCCCAATGGCCTGGGGCTGACCGGCGGTGCCGAGAACATCGAGGGCGACGCCAACCCGGCCGCGATGATCTACGACATTCTGATCTCGCCGGCTTCAGGGAACGGGCTCGGCCTGCCGGTGGGATTCCTGGATGTGGCAGCGTTCCGCTCCGTGGGGCAGACCCTGGCTGACGAGGGCCTCGGGCTCTCCATGCTTCAGGACCGCGGCACGACCGCGAAAGACCTCGTGCTCGAGATCCTGCGCCACATCGACGGTGTCATGTACGTCGAGCCCACGAGCGGGCTCCTGACGATCCGTCTGGTCCGCTACGACTACGACGCCGAGACGATTCCGGTGCTCGACGCGGACTCTTGCACGGTGAAGTCGTTCGCCCGCCCATCGTGGGGCGACCTCAAGAACACGGTGCGGATTGGGTACGTCAGCCGCGACGCCGGGTTCATCGAGAGTACAGCCCAGGCCCAGGACCTCGCCGGGATCGAGGTCCAGGGCGGCGAGGTCTCGCTCCAGGAACTCACAATGCGAGGGCTGTCCAACCCGGCGAACGCCCAGCAGGCCGCAGCGCGAGCCCTGGCCGCCTTGGCCTATCCGCTGGCCACGATCACGATCGAAGCCGACCGCTCAGCCTGGGCGCTGCGGCCCGGAGCGGTGTTCAAGCTCGTCTGGGACCCCCTCGGCATCGACGGCATGGTGTGCCGCGCGGTCCGGGTTGGCACCGGCCGCCTCGACTCAGGTCGGATCGAGATTGAGGCCATGGAGGACGTCTTCGCCGTCGACTGGACAGGCTACTCCACCCCGCCCGCTTCCGGCTGGGAGGACCCGTCCGGCGACGTGCCGGCCTTGACCGATCAGGCCGTTCTGGCCGCGCCCTACGAGGCGGTGAAGAACTACGGCAGCCTGGCACCTGGCGTGCAGTTGGCCATCACGCTCGCCGCGCGCGCAGCGTCGGGCATCTCCCTCGGCTACCGCGCCCACGTGGCCGACGGCGCTGGCGGATGGGCGCCGCCTGTCGATGTCCCGTTCTTCACACCTTCGGGAGTTCTCGCGACGGCGATCGACGAGCTCACGAGCGAGATCGTGGTTACCTCGGGCTTGGACACCGATCGGATCGCCTCGGTCAGCGGCCCCGATTTCGCGCTCGGCGCCAACGTCGCCTGGCTGTCCCATGACGGGCTGGAGGAGTTCATCGCGTTTCAGACTGTGGTTCAGGGTGAGGGCGGCATCACGCTGCAGGTCATCGCTCGCGGTTGTCTGGACACGTCGCCGACGGCATTCCCGGCCGGCACGCGCGTATGGTTCATTTCGTACGGCAGCCAAATCGTGAACATCCGCGGCCCGGTGCCGCCGACCATCAACGTCTACAACGACATCCGCCTACAGCCGTACAACAACCAGAGCGAGTTCAACTTCACCTCTTGCCCGACGTCGCAGGTCGTGGCAACCACGCCGGCGCGGTCGGAGACGGTCTACTGCCCGACCGACGTGCGCTTCAACGGGGAGAGCTATCCGACGACGATCTCTGGCGAGCTGACGGTATCCTGGTCGCACCGGAACCGGCTGGGGACCTGGAGTTACACCGACTCGGGCAAGACGACCTCGCCTGAGCCGGGAACCGAATACGACGTCCTGGTCTACGGTGAGCTTGGCACACTTGTCCACACCGAGTCAGGGCTGACGGGCACGTCCTGGACGTACCGTGAGGCAACGGAGATCGCGGAATCTGGGCTGGAGCGTCTGAATGACCGCCTGCAAGTCGTCGCTCGATCGTTCGGAGAGGGGAGGACGTGTGAAGCAACTCGTGTGATAGCGTGGTATCTCATCCGTATCGGAAGCGCGTGACACCGCCAATGCCGTGTTATTGTCGGGTGAACAACACCATTTGGAGCTCTCCTCACCTACCCGATCGTCTCAGGCTCCCAGAATCGGGTGATCGGTCATTGACATACAGCGAAGCGTGCCCTATATTGAACCACAGTTCATGGTCTGAATTCGTCGCCAGCCGCCTGCAAACCATTGCAGTACGGGGGGTTAACAATGCAGCTAGCGTGTTCTCCGCGGCACCAGAATTCGACCACTGCTGTTCCTAACCACCTATCACTGTACCGCTTGCCGTGGACACTCGCTGACAACGCCATCAGCTGGCTGGAACCCACGTCGGAATGCAACCTGAAGTGCGATGGCTGCTACCGTCAGAATGAACCGAGGTCTCACAAACCCCTGGCGCAGGTCAGGCAGGAACTGGATGTCTTTGCGCGCCTACGCCGTTCTGACTGCATCTCCATCGCCGGCGGCGACCCGCTTCTTTACCCGGACATCGTGCCACTGGTGCGGGAGATTCGAGCCCGCGGCTGGAAGCCCATCGTCAACACCAATGGTAAAGCGCTGACCCGCGAACTGCTGAGAGATCTGAAACGCGAAGGCGTATTTGGATTCACGTTCCATGTCGACAGCAGTCAGCACCGAGGCGAGCCTTGGGACGGCAAGAGCGAGTTGGAGCTGTGTGCGCTGCGTCTGCAGTTTGCGGAGATGGTCGCGGAGGCGGGACGCATCGCCTGCTCGTTTAACTCGACGGTGTACGTGGACAACATCGCCCAAGTGCCACAGCTCGTGCATTGGGCGCAGGAGCACATCGACATCGTCCACACCATGGTCTTCATCTGTTTCCGCCATGTGGTGCCGGACATGCCCTTTGACTGGTTCGCTGGTGGCAATCAGGTTCCGTGGGATCATATTTGGTACCACTCCAATGAAGCACGGCATGTCTCTGTCGGCACGAGAGACCTTGTCGCGAAGATGCGCGAGCACGAGCCGGAATTCACCCCGGCAGCGTACCTGAATGGTACGCATCAAGTCGACGCCCTGAAATGGCTGCTGACGATGCGCGTAGGCACACGTGAGAGCATTCTCGGCTACATAGGCCCACGACTGGCCGAGCTGGCCACGACTCTATATCACTACCGGACGGGCCGTTACCTGTCCTACGTTGGCCCCGGCACAACCCGTCGCGGACGACTGGCGATGGTCTTGTTGGCGCCCATCGACGAAGGTCTGCGCCGGGCATCCCGCCGTTGGTGGGTCCAGATCGCACGCAATCCGCTGCGTCTGGGCCGCAAGGTGCACATGCAGTCCATCATGTTCATCCAACCAGTTGACTTCACGGACAATGGTGATCAGAGCATGTGCGACGGATGTCCTGATATCACGGTTAACGACGGGCAGCTCGTGTGGTCCTGCCGGCTCGAGGAAGTCAAGGCTTATGGCCACTTCCTTAGGTCAGTACCACGACGCGAAACAACCACCACGGCAGGGGACTAATGCATCCCCGCGCAATCAAGGAGTCAGCGATGGCTGCCGAATGTTCGTCGAGACGCGAAAGGCGGAAGCTCTCGCATCGCCGGGAGATTCTCGATGCCGCCCTGGTGCTGTTTTCTGAAAATGGTTACCAGAACGTCTCGATGCAGCAAATAGCGGACCGAGCGGACTTCGCGTGTAGCGTCCAGATAGTCATGTCACGCCTCTGAGCCCGAAATAGGGTGACACCTCCCCCCCGCAGTGACCGGACAGGTCACCTGAAGGAGGGGAACGATGGGACTGTTCAAGCGAGGCACGAAGCCCGTAGACGGTGAGTCTGCGCCGGCGAACACGAGGCGAACGACCAAGCGCCAATCGCCTCCGGCCCCCCTGGAGATCAAACTGCTCGCCCTGGAGGCGCTGGCCACGGGCCTGAGCCGTAAGGAAGTCGCCGAGGTCATTGGCGTTTCGACCGGGACGATCAGTGCATGGCAGCAGCAGTATGATACGGGCGGACTACCCAGCCTGTATCGCAAACCGTCGTCGGTCGCCGTCAAGAATCGCTGCACCTTACTCCAGGAGCGGATCTTGGCGCATCGCCGGGATCATCCCGAGCAAGGCGTGCGGCGCATCCGGGACGAGCTGCGCCGCGGCGAGGCGCTCGATGTGAGCGCCGAGACGGTGCGCACGACGGTCAACGAGGCGGGTCTCGGCATCCCGCCTCCGACGCCCGGGCCACGGCCGCCGCAGGTCCGCCGCTTCGAACGATCACTGCCCAACGCGCTGTGGCAGATCGACATCTTCACGTTTGAACTCAAGCGGATGTACCGGGTCTACCTCATCGGGATCATCGACGACAACTCCCGATTCATTGTAGGCTGGGGTCTGTTCCGCCAGCAGACCGCCGACGCGGTGCTCGAGGTGGTGAAGGGAGCGATCGGCCAGTGGGGCGCTCCACGGGAGATCCTGTCGGACAACGGGCGGCAGTTTGTCGCCTGGCGGGGAAAGTCCCGTTTCCAGGAAGTGCTGAAGCAGCAGGGAATCGGCCACGTGCGCTCGGCGCCGCACCATCCGATGACCCTGGGCAAGATCGAGCGCTTCTGGCAGACGCTGTGGCGGGAGTTTCTCAGCGAGGCGGTGTTCGCCTCGTTTGCCGATGCGTGCCAGCGGCTGGATCACTGGGTGCAGTACTACAACCACCAGCGTCCGCACCAGGGGATCGACGGGGCCAGCCCGGCGGATCGATTCTACGGTGTGGCGGGAGACGTCGAGGAGGCGATCAAGCAGGGCTGCCAGGAGAATGCCCTGAAGCTGGCGCTGGGTCAGGAACCGCAACCGCCGCTGTACCTGCTGGGCCAGCTGGGTGGGACCGACGTGCGGGTGGTGCGCCGAGGCGACGATCTGGAAGTGAAGGTGGGCGAGGCGGTACGCGAGGTGATCCGCCTGGGAGCGCCGTACACGATCAGAGAGGATGGCCATGGCGAACGAACCGGGCAGACGCTGGCAGGACCTGACGGGGGCGGACCGCTGGGAAGTGATCGAGCGGGCGCGGCGGGGAGAGATCCGGGTGACGGAGCTGTGCCGGACGTTTGGGATCACGCGCCAGACGCTGTACCGGGCGATGGAGGCGGCGGACGCGGCGGCGAAGGAAGCGCTGGCGCCCAGGTCGCCTGGTCGCAAGAAGAAGCCGGCGAGCGAGAGCAAGGTGGAATCGCTGCAGCAGGAGGTGGCGGCGCAGCAGAAGGACCTCGCGCGGTGGCAGCAGAAGTACGAGGTGCTCAAAACGCTGCTGGAACTGGAGCGGAAGCTGGCGAAGGGGGAGCCTCTGCCGGGCGAGGAGAGAAAAAAACCCTGGCACCGGTAGTGAACGGCTACGTCGGACGCTATGGGCGATGGGTCAGGAACGACGGTGGGATGGAGGAGTGATGGCCGAAGTGCTGCAGATCACGCCGGCGGCCCTCGCCAGATGGCAACACCGGCAAGGCGATGGCGACGAGGTCGCCGGCGGCCGTGGCCGCCCGCACGCGGTGCCGCCGGCCGCCAGAGAGCGCATTCGGACGTGTTACGAGGCCCACTTTGGTCAGTGGGGCCCGCGGGTCATGCGCGAATGGTGCCTGCGCGAGGGCCTCGGCGAGTGGTGCGCGGCAACGATCGATCAAATTATCAGCGATCTGAAGAAGCCGGACACCAAGCCCAAGGCCAAGCGGCGGTACGAAGTGACGCGCAGCGACGTGATGTGGAGCGAGGACGGTGCTGGCTTTCGTCGGCGCCGCCGCAAGCGAGAACTGGTGGTCGCCCAGGACGAACACGCTCGCTACAAGGTCGGCCATCGCCTCGTGGCAGGCCCAGCTCAGGAGGACGACGTGGTGACGTACCTCGAGGCGGCATTTGAGACGCACGGGCCGCCGCTGGTGATGAAACATGACGGCGGTAAGATCTTTCACGGCGAGCAGGTGCAAGCGCTGCTCGACAAGTGGCAAGTCCTGGATCTTACCGGGCCGGCGTACTGGCCGCCGTACAACGGCAAGAAGGAGCGCTCGATCCGCGACATCAAGAGCTATGAGCGGGCAATGCGTAACCGGGGCGTCGGCCGCACACTCGCCGAGCGCCTCGACGCCACGATCAAAGACCTGAATGAGGACCGGCCTCGGCCGATGCTCGGTGGCCGGACGGCCCGCGAGGTGTACGAGGCGGACAAGGGGCCGCTGCCGGACCGGGCTGAATTGCGGAAGGAGGTAGAACTGGAGCAGATCCGTTTGACGTACCTGGCGACCTGCCGCCGGCAGGTGCGGGGCGCTCGACGGCGAGCGATCGAAATGGTACTATCACGTCACGGTCTGCTGCGGGAAATGGGTGACGTGTCACGTGATTTCTCGTCAGATCGGCGGACAGATTAAATGGGCGCTACAGCGAAAGGCGACGACTGATGAAACCGCTCGAAAGCTCACGCCCAGAAGATCTCTTCGACGGTCTTCGTCCGAGCGTCCTCCCGGACGCCGTCCTCGCGAAGATACAAGAGTTCACCGCCACAAAGAACTTATATGTGTCTGCAGTTCGCGAAATCGCAACGAAACTCGAGAATCTCAATGACGAATTCCAGTACACCAAGGATCGCAATCCAATCCACTCGATCCAGACGCGGGTCAAGACGCCGAGGAGCATCGCCGACAAACTCTTGCGGCTCGGTTTGCCATTGAGCGTCGATTCCGCAATGAACCACCTTGGCGATATCGCCGGGATTAGGGTGATTTGTCCGTATATCAATGATATCTACTTGATCGCAGACCTTCTAACGTCGCAAGCCGATATTGAATTGATCCATGTCGCCGACTACATCAAGGACCCAAAACCGAACGGATATCGCAGCCTCCATCTCGACGTGAAGGTCCCCGTGTTCCAATCGACGCGCACCGCAATGGTAACGGCCGAGATTCAAATCCGAACTATCGCCATGGACTTTTGGGCCTCGCTAGAACACGAGCTAGCATACAAACTGCCCGGGGACGGCACCCATGCGTTCGCCGATGAACTCAAGTCCTGCGCGGACGTAATTGCTGATACGGACAACCGCATGCAAAACCTTTACGACCTAACACGCAGGGAGACTCCCAGAAAGTAGCCAGATTGAGCAAGGCCACCTGCTATCGACACACAGAACCGGAGGTACGTGACGTGCTCGCGATCTCGTGCACTGAAGTCGTAGATGATCGGATAGTCTATACGTTGGTCGGTGACGTCACGACTATCCACTTAAGAAGACTAGCTCAAATCATCAATAGCACACGCACCCATGGAAGGACTGTGTGCTTCGACATGTCAGCGGTGATGATCCTTGACCGCGACACCACTTTCTTCTTCACCGAAGGGCCCGGACGGCTGGCAATACTCATCGATCCTCCGCCGCCACTCGATGAACTCCGACTCTAGCAATGATGTGGGTCCGCGGATAGTGCGCGGTCCGTAGCGACTGCTGCTCTTCACCTCGGCTCCTAGGGGCGCTGCCGTCGGATCGGGCATCATAGCAAGCCGTCGGTTTCGTGCACGGCACGATTCATTGACAACGCTCTCACGAGTGCGCGGGCGCCAGATTTCTGTCGCAAAGAGGAACCATGAATCGCCCTCGGCCTTTCGAATCCATTCTATCCATTGCAATTCATTTCGGACGATGGTTAACCCCTCGAGTTGATGCGTTCTTTCGGACGCTCATGGCGCTAGTCCTAAGCATACCTGCAGTATTCTTGCTATTCTCGCCGTTTCTTAAAGGTGTCGCGCCCGCTGGCCTGGCGGGCCTTTACATCGCCCTCGTAATTATGGGCTATTACATTGCGATTCTGTACATGCTTGTGGGCTTCGCCTTCATCCTTCTCGTTGCATGGCCCCGGGCGGCAATGTTCGCGAGCGGCTCCGTTCTATCGCTCACGCTCTTTTGGCTCGTTATTGACGGCTCACTGTACCGCAGTATGCGTTTCCATGCCGACGCATTCTGGCTGCCATTGGCCGTCACGTCGCCCGGCAGCCTCGGCATCACGACGACGATGCTGATTGGGGCCGTTGCTGCTCTCGGGGCTTCAGGAATCCTGGTCTGGTTTCTGTTTCGTGTAGCGAAGCAGCTACCCCACAAGCGGCCGATTGTCGTAGGAATGACCGTCGTCTGCATGCTCTCATTTCTGAGCAGCCAAGTGATCCACATCCTGGCGTACGAGCGCAACGACACGCGCATCACGGCCATCACGCCGCGTCTGCCCTTCTACTACGCGGTCCATTCGCGCCGCGAGGCCGCAAGACACAACGGCTTGTTACCGATTATCAACGAGTTGGGAACGGGAACAGCTACCAGTTCGTTAGCTTACCCATCACCCGATTTGTCGCTCGCTAGCATGCAAGCGGCGCGCCGGCCAAACATTCTTGTTTTGTTCTTGGAGAGCTGGCGAGCCGATTGCATGAATGAAGCCGTTTCGCCTAACATTCATCGCATGGCACAGCGATCCGCAACGTTCAATAACCACTACAGTTCCGGAAACTGCACGACGGCTGGCGTATTCTCACCATTTTACGGAATCCACTCCACATACTGGACGGCAGTCAAAGCCAACGCCTCCCATATCGACAATCCGGTGTTGATCGACGCCCTGAAGGCCAACGGCTATGACTTTGGTATCTTCGCCGATTCGGACTTCGACCGGCACAAGATTAGTGATACGATATTTCGCGGTATCGACCTCAACGAAGACTTCGCTGGCGATACACCAGATATGAACGACCGTGATCTAAATGACCGCCTTCTGGCGTTCGCCCTGCATGCACACATCACTGGCAATCCTTTCTTCGGCTTCGCGTTCTACAAATCGACGCACTTCGGCTACCACTACCCGAAGGACGCTGCGCACTTCAAACCTGCGTACAAGCTCAACATCATCAATCCTGACGGCCAACGCGATCGCCTGACCTATTTCAATGACTATCGCAACGCGGTTTACTACACGGATATGCTGATCGGTCACCTCCTGGGCGAGCTTGAAGCAGCTGGTGTACTAGAAGATACGATCGTAGTGATCAGCTCTGACCACGGCGAGGAATTCGACGACAACCATCAAGGCTATTGGGGACACGTCGGGAACTTCACAGGTTACCAGATTCGCGTCCCGCTTGTGGTCTATGTGCCGTGGGAGGCCCCACGACAGATCAACCAGGTGACTGCCCATGTTGACATAGCCCCCACGCTTATTCGCGAAGGTCTAGGGTGCGACGTCGACATCGCGAGCTACAGCAACGGGCGTGACCTCTTTGGGGACCTTCCATCTGAGCGACCAATCATCGTGAGCAGCTACGTCAACTACGCGGTGGTGACAGGAGAGGATGTTGCGGTCGTCTATCCAATGTACGTCGAAAAGTACAAGCTCTGGGACATCGGTGCCAAGTCAAACGGCCCGCGCCCCGATCTAGCTCGGCTCGCGATTGAAGAGATGAGCTGTTTCTATCGGGCCGTATCCCTTGCTCACCGTTGAGCGGCTTTCGCGATGGGACACCGCGTTCAGCCGGTAGATGGACAATGTCCGCGTGCTCCGCGTATCGCTACCGGGCTTGCCCACGGCGCCGCTCTTTAGGTTGCCAACGAAGCCGTTTACGAAGACCCGAGGTCACGTCCTTCGTCCCCCAGCGCTCTAGCCGTTGTCGCGCGTGGTTAGGGAATACTGAATGGCTGTCGGAATATCGTTGACTGGCTACGGTGTGCGCGAATACACTTGTGACCTCAGCGTGCTCAGGTTTCTCCCTCCAATCCCCCACCTGATCACGCTAACGGGGACCGGCATCGGTCCCCGTACTCGTCTTGGTTCTCCTTCACGACCAGAACGCCCTTGATGTGTCCGCGCCCGGCGAGCGGCATGTCCCCACTTCAGCGCGTCACCCCCCCTTTGTCCTTTCGAGACGGTGTGTCTGGCCCCGACCCGGTACAGGCGCTTCCGCACGCGAACCAAAGGGAAGGTGATGTTCCGACACGACGCGCTGGCCAAGGGGCGCTACCCGAGGGTGCCCTCGCGGTGGGATACCGAGTTCGGCCGCTGGGTGGCCGATTTCGGCGTGCCCCGAATCGTCGCCGGCTTAGCCCACGACCCCGCCCTGCGTGTCACTAACCAGGCCGTCTACGAGTGGCTCCAGGGCCACGCCCCGCACCCGGCCCGCGCCATCGCACTCGTCGAGATGTCCCAGGGCCGTCTCACCCTCGATGCCATCTACCAGCACAGCCGGGAGATGAGGCAGTCCGACGGCGACGCCCGGGGGCCGCGATGAGGATCGACCTGCAGATCGACTCTGCCCCGCTCGTCCTGCGCCTGCAGAACGGCCAGCGGCGCCTGGCCTACGCCGTCGTCAACGCCATCAACAACACGGCCAAGCGGATCCAGGCCGTCGAGCGTCGGCGCGTCGAGGAAGAGTTCACGGTCCGCAAGAAGGACTTCATCCAACGCCAGGCCGCGGTCATCAAGCCGTTCGCCAACGTGCAGCAGGGCAGGCCATACGCTGAGATCGGGGTCGGGCAGAAGCCGCGCCTGCTGCTCTCAGCCTTCGAGCGCGGGGCCGAACGCAAGCCGTTCACGCAGGGCGCCAGGCGCGTTGCCGAACCCGTGGTCGGCGGGCCCGCGCGTCCGCAGTTCTCAGCGCAGGTCACGCCCGAACTGCGCGCCAGTCGCCTGCGCTTCGACCGCACCAAGACGGGCCGACGCCGCGCCGGCGTCACGCGCACCAAGGCCTACCTCGTGCCCGAGGTAGGCATCTTCCAGCGCATCAGTCCCACCGCGACGCGCCTGGTCTACTTCTTCTCGAAGGGCAAGAAGATCAAACCGCGCCTGCACTTCGTCGAGACGGCCGAGAAGGAAGCGGATCGGTGGTTTCGCGAGGAGATGGAGCGAGAGGTTATCAACGCGATCGCGAGGGCGAAGGGAAAGGGCCTGTGAACCCGAGAGAATCGCGCGCCGCTTGGCCCCCGCGACGCGCCAAGACCATAACTGCTTATGGCGTAGGTACTTCCGGCGTTATCCGCCGCGGGT
>AMWB02152355.1_pt1 | contig 11584 bp, 7 predicted proteins | sample 200311 | NCBI WGS metagenome assembly AMWB02 (sample SAMN02737377, study PRJNA173069) | bioreactor metagenome | biome: anode biofilm in microbial fuel cells | place: USA: California | collected 2010-12-16 | reverse complement strand
GCCATGAAATCCGTGGGTGAAACCATGTCCATCGGGCGGACCTTCAAAGAAGCCCTGCAAAAAGGCATTCGGTCCCTTGAGATTGGCCGCTATGGTCTGGGCGGAGACGGGAAAGATCCGGCCACACCTCCCACCCGGCTTGAAATCGAACAGCACCTGGCAACCCCCAATTCCCAGCGGATATTTTACCTTCGCCATGCCCTGCAGGTCGGCATGGATATCCAGGCCGTTTATGAGCTGACCCGGATTGATCCCTGGTTTCTGGATCAGATCCGACAGATCGTGGATATGGAACAAAAAATCGCCTCGGCAGGAAAAGATATTCCCGCATTACTTCTCAGACAGGCCAAGTCAATGGGGTTTTCCGACATCCAGATCGCCCATCTCACGGGATCTACCGAACAGGCCGTCAGGGAACAACGCGCAGCGTTGGGGGTTTTTCCGGTTTACAAACTGGTGGATACGTGCGCCGCAGAGTTCAAGGCAGCCACGCCATATTATTATTCCACTTATGAAACGGAAAATGAGGCCAGGGTGTCGGACCGGAAAAAAGTGATGATACTCGGGGGAGGACCCAACCGGATCGGCCAGGGAATCGAGTTTGATTACTGCTGCGTGCATGCCTCGTTTGCCCTTCGGGAGGAAGGGATTGAAAGCATCATGGTGAACAGCAATCCCGAGACCGTCAGCACGGATTATGATACTTCGGATAAGCTTTACTTCGAGCCTTTGACCCGTGAGGATGTGCTTCACATCGTGGAAACGGAAAAGCCCTTCGGTGTGATTGTCCAGTTTGGGGGACAAACCCCGCTCAATCTGTCCAACTCTCTTTTTCAGGCCGGCGTGCCCATTCTGGGAACGCAGCCGGAAAGCATCGATCGGGCCGAAGATCGAAAGCTCTTTCAGTCTATGCTCCATAAACTGGGCCTGATTCAGCCGGAAAACGGCACCGCGAGTTCCGTGACCGAAGCCGCCATGGTTGCGGAAACCATCGGATATCCGGTCGTTGTCCGGCCATCTTATGTGCTGGGCGGAAGGGCCATGAAAATCGTCTACGGTCCCAGTGAGCTGGAAAGTTTTATCTTGCTGGCCATTGCCGCATCCCCAAACCATCCGGTACTGATCGACAAGTTTCTGGAAGACGCCATTGAGGTGGATGTGGATGCCATTTCCGATGGGGAAAACACCATTATCGGCGGCATCATGGAGCACATCGAGGAAGCCGGCATTCATTCCGGTGATTCCGCATGTGTGTTGCCGCCTTATAGCCTGAAACCGGCCATCGTGGAAGAAATCACTCGGGCCACAAAGGCCATGGCCGCCGAACTGAACGTAATCGGACTGATGAATGTCCAGTATGCGGTCAAAAATAACAGCCTTTTTGTTCTGGAAGTCAACCCGAGGGCATCCAGAACCATTCCGTTTGTCAGCAAGGCCACCGGGGTTCCGCTTGCCAAACTGGCAACCAAAATCATGCTGGGCAAAACCCTGAAAGAGCTGGGGTTGATAAAAACAGAAAAAGTGCCATCCCACATATCGGTCAAGGAAGCGGTCATGCCGTTTAACCGGTTTCCGGACGTGGATACCCTGTTGGGCCCGGAGATGAAATCCACCGGCGAAGTCATGGGTATTGACGAAGACCTGGGATCTGCTTATGCCAAGGCCCAGCTCGGTGCAGGCCAGTACCTGCCTCTTGAAGGCACTGTTTTTATCAGCGTGAAGGATCGGGATAAACCCGGCGCACTGATCGTGGCCAGACAGCTTTATGAAACCGGATTCACCCTCATGACCACGCGCGGAACCGGGGTGTATTTTGAAAGCAACGGCATTCCCAGCCGAGTGGTCAACAAGGTGTCGGTGGGACGGCCCCATGTGCTGGATGCCATCATGAACCGGGAAATTCAACTCATCATCAATACCGGATTCGGCAATGAGACCAAACGCGACGGCTATCATTTAAGGCGCGCCGCCATCAAATACACCATTCCCTACACCACGACCCTGGCCGGCGCCATTGCCCTGGCAAAAGCCATTGCCGCCATGAAACAAAAGGATCTTTCGGTAAAATCCCTTCAGGAATACTCAAAGATAAGAAACAAATCATGAACGATACGTCTTGTTTTGAATTTGAGGAAGTTTTCGAGGAAGACAAGCCTCGCGAATCTTGCGGTCTGTTCGGCATTCACGGCCATCCGGATTCGGCCAGGCTGACTTACTTCGGGCTCTATGCGCTTCAGCACCGGGGCCAGGAAAGCGCAGGCATCGCCGTGATTCAGAACCAGCAGATCGTTGCTCACAAGGGAATGGGTCTGGTTTCGGATGTTTTTAAAAAACCCTGCCTGGAACTTCTGGACGGAGCCAGCGCCATTGGACATGTGCGGTATTCAACAACCGGGAGTTCCATTCTGAACAATGCCCAGCCATTTGTCGTTCACCACCGTCAGCGATCCTATGCCGTTGCTCACAACGGGAATCTGGTCAATGCCCACGCTTTGAAAAACGAGCTGGAAGAATCGGGCTCCATTTTTCAAACCACAACGGATAGCGAGGTATTTCTTCATCTCTTTGTCAAAAATCTGGGGATGGGATTTGAGAAGGCACTGGTGGAAGCGGTTTCCCGCATCAAAGGGGCGTTTTCTCTGGTTGTCATGACAAACAAAGGCGAGATCATCGGAATTAAAGACCCCCATGGATTCAGACCCCTTTGCCTGGGTCGGTTAAACGGCCATTATGTCTTGGCCTCGGAAACCTGCGCACTGGACCTGGTGGAGGCCGAGTTCATCCGGGAACTGAACCCTGGGGAAATCGTCATCATCAGTCAGGACGGTATTCGCAGCATACAGACGCCGGCTGCTGCCTGCCGATCTTTTTGCATATTTGAATTTATCTATTTCGCCAGACCGGACAGCACCATTTTCGGCAAGAACGTCTATCTCACCCGTAAGGCCCATGGCCGTCAACTGGCGCGCGAGGCGCCGGTTCAGGCCGACCTGATCATGCCGTTTCCGGATTCCGGAACCTATGCGGCTTTGGGATATTCCGAAGCCTCCGGCATTCCGTTTGAAATGGGAATGATCCGGAATCATTATGTGGGACGAACCTTTATTCAGCCGACCCAGAGCATGCGGGATTTTGGCGTCCGCGTCAAGCTGAACCCCGTCAAGGAACTCCTCAGGGGTAAGGACATCGTCATTATTGAAGACTCCATCATCCGGGGTACGACCGTTCGAACCCGTGTCAAAGCCCTTCGGGAGCTTGGGGTCAAACGGGTCCATCTTCGGGTCAGCGGCCCGGCCCACCGTTTTCCCTGTCATTATGGTATTGATTTTTCCACCAAGGGCGAACTGATCGCATCCCGAATGCGGACTGATGAACTCAGGGATTTTCTGGGACTCGATTCGCTGCACTATCTGAGTCTGAACGGCCTTCTGACGGCAACCGGCGTTGAAAACCCCGAAGATTGTTTTTGCAAGGCATGTTTTGACGGGTGCTATCCGGTTGATTTCGATGAAAGCCTCACCAAGGATTGCATGGAACAGGGTCCCGAGGAATAATCAAGCGTCTGAATAGACGATTTTGAACTTGCGTAAAGCCTGATCTTGTGTTAGTTTTTTGCAAATTTATCTTAATAAGCAAAATATAAAAAATATCTATTTGATATTATTATATAGACTTTCAGAAAATGATTTAGGGAAGACCGTCTGAAAGTCTATTCCATGCAGTCCGCGTGGATATCCTTTTGAGCACCTTAAAATAAACGGATAACATTAAAGGAGGGGGTATTTTCTATGAAAACTTTGATCGGTGGTGCAGTAGCTGCAGTATTGGGACTTATCGGTGTTTCTATTTGGTTTAAGGAATTCTTGCAGATTCTGGCCGGCGTACTTCCTATCATGCTGCTTCTGGGTGGAGGTCTGGCGCTTTATCTGGGATTTGATGAGTTGAAAGATACCTGGAAAAAAGACGATAAACCGGCGACGGCTCCGGCTGCCGATAGTGTAGATAAATACAAACAGGAAATCGATGATCTGAAAAAAGAAATTGAAACCTTAAAGTCCGATAAGGCCTGATTTCTGACGTTCGGCTTCACAAATAACAGGCCGGTTTTTCCAGACAGCACGCTGGCTTTGCTTTTTCCTTCCAAAATTAAGGGGTATTGGTTTATGCCGATACCCCTTGATCTTTACTCCTTCTGAAGAATTGCCGAAGTTGCCAGTTTGTCGGCCCTTTCGTTGCCTTCTATTCCCGCATGCCCTTTTACTTTGATGAAAGTCAGGTTTTTGAATCGTTTCATCAACATACGGATGTTGTCGACAAGTTCCGTGTTTTTTTTGGGCTTCCATCCCAGCACCAGCAGACCGTAGGCATAACCACTGTCCGTATATACCCTTACAGGCAAACCCGGATTCTTTACTTCCAGAAGGCCGGCGCGAATGGCTTCAAGCTCGGCAATGTTGTTGGTGCCCAATCCGATATTTCGGGAGATTTCCTTTTCGTGCTCCCGATAACGCAGCAGAACCCCGATACCAGACGGACCCGGATTTCCAGATGATGCGCCATCCGCATAGATTTGAATGCAATCGGGACTCTCGGCTGCGGACGGATCATGCAACGGGTTGGCGGTCTTACGGTTTTTAAGGGGTTTGCGGCAGGTTTTCGCAGAGGTTTCTCCGGATTCGGCGTCCAGGGGCAAAAGGTCTGTTTCGCGGACCCGGTACTCATAATCCTGATCCTTTTGATACTTGATCAGGGCCTTACCGTTATGGACCTGGAGTTTTCCATCTGCATCAACAGCCACCCAAACCTTGTTCTGCTTGAACCGCATTCGCATCCAGCCTGAATCACCGGTTGTCATCGTCCGTCTCCCAATCGTTTGAAATTGGCTAGCATATTTTTCCAAACCATATCCGTCAAGATATTTATTGCCATTCTCTATTTAGAAAAACATGGGCATTGTGTAATGGCGACAAAATCAGTACAATCATCCTGAGCATTCAAAATAAAAGCCTTGCTTTTAAGCAGGCACGATGAAGGATGAAAATGAATCATTCTCATATAAAACAATCGGTTCCAGCACGACACGGCATCCTGTGAAAAAGGCATCTGACCCTTCAGTGCCGATTTTCGACCCGGTTTCGCCAAAGGTCCATGAATATCCCCTTGCCGAAGGCTGGGTAGTCATGGCCGGGAAAACCGATCTGGACAATGATCTGCTGAGTCTGAAAACAGCCGGCCCCAATGACTGGTGGTTTCATGTTCGCGGCATGCCGGGAAGTCATGTGCTTCTCATCGGAAACTCTCAAGAGGAGCCGAGCAATGCGTTGCTTCGACAGGCGGCCGCCATTGCAGCCTATCACAGCAATGCCCGGGGCGGCGGGTTGGTTTCGGTTTCCGCGACCCGTGCCCGGTATGTTTCCAAACCTCGTGGCGCCAAGCCGGGTACCGTCGCAATTCGAAAAGAAATCGTTTTAAAGGTTCGCCCGGGGATTCCGAAACCACCGTCATGACCGATATCCTCCTGATTCAGCCGCCTGTCAGAGATTTTTACATGACAGCCAAGCGCTCGCTTCCCTATGGTTTGGCCTGTATTGCAGCTTCTCTGCTCAAGCACGGGTTTTCAGTGGAAATTTTAGACGGCCTTGCCACATCCAAATCCCGGAACCTGCCGTTTCCTCCTGAGATGAACTATCTTTCCGGGTTCTATGCAAACGCAGACATTTCCCCTTTTGCCCTGTTTCATCAATTCAAACATTTTGGGTACAGTTTTGAACATATCGGAAAACTGGCAAAAGCCTCCAATGCGTTTTTAATCGGCATTTCTTCACTGTTTACCGCTTACAGCCATGAAGCGCTTCAGACTGCCATGGCTGTCAAGGCCTGTCACCCTTGCTGCAAAATCGTCATCGGCGGGCATCATCCAACCGCCCTGCCCGAAGCGGTGATGGCCTGCCCAGCCACCGACTATGCCTTTCGCGGAGAAGGCGAAGCCTCTCTGTCGATGCTGGCATCCATCTTGAAAACCGACAAAACTCCGTCAGACGCATTGCTGTCAACGGTACCCGGTCTGGTCTTTCGGAAATCCGATACATTCCTTCACATCAGCGACCCGGTCTGGATGAAGGACCTGAACGATGCACCGCTTCCAGCAATGCATCTGGTTGATTCGCGGTATTACCGCCGTGCAAAAGCCGGTGCTTCGGTGATTGTCGCCAGCAGGGGATGCCCCATGACTTGTACATATTGTTCTCTGGGGAAAAACGCCAAAACGCCGTATCGCCGGAAAAACCTTGAAGGGGTACTGCACGAAATGGATCAGGCCATCACTGTGTATGGTTCCGGGTTTATAGATTTTGAGGATGAAAATCTGTCGCTCGACCGGAGCTGGTTCATGGACCTGATGTCCGCGATTCAGGCACGCTTTCCTGAACCCAGGCCTGAACTGAGAGCCATGAACGGTCTGCTTCCGGCCTCGCTGGATAGCGACATGATCTTCACCATGAAGGCAGCCGGTTTCAAAACTCTGAATCTGTCTTTGGGGACCACTGCTGCGGCCCAGCTGAAGCGCTTTCACCGGCCGAACATGCAATCGGCATTTGAAAATGCGCTGGAACTGGCTGAACACTGCGGGCTGAATGCCGTCGGCTATATCATTGTTGCCGCACCGTTTCAACATCCCATGGATGCCGTTGAGGATCTCCTTTATCTGGCTGCCCTGAGGACGCTTGCCGGAGTATCGGTATTTTATCCTTCTCCCGGCAGCGTGGATTATAATCTCTGCGGACGTCTCGGCATTTTGCCGGAGCATCCATCCCTGATGAGATCCAGCGCACTGCCCTTATCTCACACCACATCCCGGAAGGAATCCGTTACGCTGATGCGGCTGGGAAGAATCTTGAATTTCATGAAATCCTTGATTGATCAGGAAATTGATTTTGAGGCAAAAACGCCAGAATATTCGAACAACCGCCCGGATTTGAAAAACCGTCTGGAGTCCGGGATCCGACTGCTGCAGATGTTCTTGACCGATGGAAAAATCCGGGGCATCACCCCTGATGGCAGGATTTACGAACACTCGGTCTGCCTGGATTTGACCCGGCGTTTCAGGGATGGACTCCGCTCCATAAAGATAAAAGGGGTTAACGGATAATCCGCTAATTCCCTCCGAGCTGATATTTGTTTACGGCTTGCAGATGCTCCTCCCAGGTCCGTGAAAACTGATGCGTTTTGTCTTTTCGGGATACAAAATACAGATAATCGCTTTGGGCAGGATACACCGCAGCCAGCAGCGACTTGTTTCCCGGACTGGCGATCGGTCCCGGCGGCAGCCCCTGACGCGTATAGGTGTTGTAGGGAGTTGGTGTTGTCAGGTCCCGGCGGGTGATGTTCCCGTCAAAATGGTCGAGACCGTAAATCACCGTGGGGTCACTTTCCAGACGCATGCGGCGCTTTAACCGGTTGTGAAATACGGAGGATACCATGGGCCGTTCACTGTCAGCTCCGGTTTCTTTCTCAATGATGGAAGCCAGCGTCACGGCCTGATGAATCGACAGCCCCTCGTTTTCGGCCTGCTTTGCCATCTCCGGAGTAAATACCTGCCGGAATCGCTGGATCATGGCGGACAGAATTTTCTCGGCACTGACGCCTTTCGGGAAATAATATGTATCCGGGAAAAGATAGCCTTCGGCCGTTTCGGCTTCGATTTTCCAGCCGTGACACAATTGCGGGTTGCGTGCGGCATTCAATAACCGGGATTCGGAAACCAGTCCGGCACTCGCCAGAACACCTGCAATTTCTTTCAGGTTATAGCCTTCAGGAATGGTGATTTTATGTAAATACGTCTTTCCGCTGGCCATCATCTCCAGAATCTGCCTGGGCGTCATGGAACCGGACAGCAGATATTCTCCTGCCTGAATCCTGCGGTCATAGCCAAAACCCCGCGCATAAAGACAGAAGCTGGAAGGTGACCGGATGATTTCCGAATGGAAGAGCATATCGGCCGTTGTTTTCAACTGCTGACCGGGCAGTACGGTTATCAGCTCCTCCCCGGCATACAGGCTTGCTGCCGTGTTTGCATATTTTATGACATCGCACGCAGTCCAGATGCCAATCGTTGAAAGAATCAGCAGCAACAGGGCGGAAACGGCGACAACAAATCTTTTTACAAATCCTCTGGGGGCGGAGGCACCGTCACCGCCTGCCATGGCCTGGCCATATTTTTGAACCAGTTGCCACTGGCAATGATTGGCGGGTCTGCATCGTAGTTTCTGGATTGCAGTTTCCTGCAGCCTGCTTTTCAGCCCTCTGCTGGAAAGATAGGCATAAAGCACGGTGCCCGTTCGCCCGATACCCAGACGGCAATGGATCAGGACTTTTTTGTTCCGGTGAATGATGTCATCCATCCACGCCATTGCCTTGTCCAGCTCCCCGGTGTCCGGCGTTTTCTCATCATGAATCGGCAGATAATAAACCTCAAAACCGTGTTTGGTTTCGATCTCATGCAGGTCACAGTATTCGGCGCAGAGATTTAGAATGGCGTCAACGCCGCAGACCTTGATCCGGTCCAGTTCTTCGTAAGACAACGGCGCACCGCCAACCGCAAGATGATCGCTAACCCAGTTGATTTCATATCCCGGTTTTGACAAAGTGAATGATTTCCTTCCGGAAAGCAGAGTAAAATATCCCGTAAACGCGATCTGTTATTTCCTGGTTCAGGACGCGTTCTAATTGACGGCATTCACCTGAACACAATCATAATAAAGCGGCAGGTCAAGCTCAGCATTGGGATTCGTATCCACAGCAAAACAGAACGCATACGCTCCAGCAGGCAGGTTGCCGCTCAAAACCTGAACCGGAGAAAAACCAAATAAAGGATATTGCGCCAGCGCAAAGACTCCTGAAGTCCAACCATTTGAATTGAGAGAATACCAGCCGGCAGGTGAGTAGTAAGCCAGCCACCAGTCAGCAAGCATTCCATTTTCGATCCCGGGCGCAAGACCGACAGTTATCGAAACAGGCGCACCCGATGAGACGGTTGTCTGCCCATTCTGGCCATTGGCTTGTATGTTCGGCTGACAATGGCCGACCGGGCCGGCAAATGCTTTGATGCAGACATTACTCATATAGGTTTTATTGGATATTTCAATCCAGGATTGCCCATCGGCGCTGAAAAAACTTTCACCCGGATTGCATGAAGCATTTGATGAATAGTTCGCCATGGGCATTTCAACAGGCACGGGATAATCGTAATCGGGAGTCACAAATTTAACGACAACGGAAAAAAGCGTTCCTGTTGTCAGGGGAACCGGCTGATTCAGTGGTATCGTTACATAGCCGGCATTTGACAACATTCCTGATTGTGTAGTCACATGTGTTCCGCTTATAGGCATGCCCGGAGTCACATTTGAATGAATATCGATTTCATATGTCATATTACTGCTGACAGCATAAAAGCTGACGGCTTTAAGTGCCTTCGAGGAAGTTGCCGTAAATATATTGGCACCCCATCCTGGCGATGCGGGGATTTCAGATCCGATGCTGCTGATCCATCCCAGTGGATCATACTGGTAACTCGTTGAATAATTTACTGGGGATTCCGCACTGTTGAATGACCAGCAATCGTTTCCGGCATAGGTATCGTAATAGGACATATAAAAATATCCACCATCACCCCAGTCCGCGCCCCAACTGTTTCGAATGATAAATGCGCCGTCATGCGGAGGCGTTGTTATAAAACTGGATTTGCTGTAGGTGTCATCCCATCCGACAATTGCAACGTCATGATTGGTCCCGGCTGTTCCGGTGTAAAAGTAAGAACTGTTTACCGTGTTATAGGCGGAATCATACCATCCGATGGAAGTATCGACGGCGCCATATGTCATGACAGCCTGCTTGATTTCATTGAAAGTGTATTTCGTACAGGGAATGTATTCCACCCGCTGGACATGCTTCTGAACCTGATCCGGAGAGGCATCGGTTTCCTTGATCGGACCGCTGTACCGGGAAAGATAGGCAATAGACATTAATGAATTACCGAGACTGCATGGCGGCCAATCAAATCCGTTGTTATCGTTGAGATCCTGCTCGGAAAAATCCCACTGTTCAGAGGGCAGCAGAAGGGATTCCAGCGAGCTGTATGTTGCATAAGTCCAGCAGTCACCGCATTTGCCCTGATCCCTGATCGGGGTTAATTTCCCGGTTGTTCTCAGATCATATTTGGCAGGATATTGCTCAGGCTGATCGAAATACCTCTGGAGACGGCCAACATGCGATAAATCAACCGGAGCAGGCAAGTGGCCCAATGAATGTCCGTATCTGGATATTTGCACATGACCGCTCCGGGTCATGATATTATCCATGTCGCGGACAAAATTAGGGTTTAACGGCGCAAACTCAAAACAAAACCCGGAAGCTGTGATGAACAGGAAACACGCTGTTAAATACCCGCAACGGGAAACCAGTTTCGAGAAGCCTGCCACATTCCGGATTTTTGGATAAAAACATTTATTCTTTTCGATAGTTATTGAGTTTTGCTGAATGATCATTATTTCTCCTTTCATATCGATCCAAATAACATGTTGGGAAAACAGCTAAACATTTGACTGACGAGTGAGGAAGATAAAGGAGACCCCTCACGTATCCTGAAAATATCGACGAAGGGATTCTTGCCCATTTATCTTAAAAACGGGACGGAAAAAATGTTACCAGAACTTTATAAAAAAGCCAGATAATTTTTCTTAACTTCATCGGTTTGATGAGGATCATGGTATTGCTTTCTTCGTAAGGAAAGAACCACTAAATCATTATTCCAATAAAAAATGGAAATTTGATTTTGGCATTTCAGCTTCAATGCCGGATAATTATGGACTTTTCCCGGAATCGCTTATATGAATGGGAAGCTGGTTCTTTTGATCGCCCCGACGGGCATCATTGCTATTTTGTTTGTTCAGGGAAAAGATGTAAATGCAACAAAATATTTCTCGGGGCGCCACCCTGTTCGCGGTCGGAACCGCATCCTTTCTCATGCCGTTCATGCTCTCCGGTGTGGGCGTGGCCCTGCCGTCGATCGGCCGGGAGCTTTCCGCCAGCGCCATCCAGCTCAGCCTGGTGGAAACCGCCTATATGCTGTCTGTTTCCATTTTTATGCTGACCATGGGAAGGCTTGGGGATATTCACGGTCGCCGGCGCATCTTTCAATATGGTATTGCCGTTTTTACGCTGATGGGCGGGTTGCTGTCCCAGGCGTGGTCCATTCAGGCGGTCATTGGGTTCCGATTTCTGCAGGGCATCGGCGGCGCCATGATCGCAGCCACGGGGATGGCCATCGTGGTTTCCGTATTTCCCCCTGAACAAAGGGGCAAGGCATTGGGAATCACTGTGGCCTGTGTATATGCCGGCCTTTCCTGCGGCCCTTTCGTCGGCGGCGCAATGATCACGGCTTTTGGCTGGCGTTCCTTGTTCTACCTGTGCGTGCCGCTGGGAGCCGCCTGTTTTTTTCTGGTCGCATGGAAGCTGCGCGGCGAATGGGCGGACGCCAAAGGCGAGCCTTTCGACTGGAAGGGAGCTGCCGCATATGCGTGCGCCATTG
>AMWB02149015.1_pt1 | contig 11585 bp, 10 predicted proteins | sample 200311 | NCBI WGS metagenome assembly AMWB02 (sample SAMN02737377, study PRJNA173069) | bioreactor metagenome | biome: anode biofilm in microbial fuel cells | place: USA: California | collected 2010-12-16 | reverse complement strand
TGGCCGGCGGATGATGGGGCGGCCTGGATTTTGCGGGGCTGCTGATCCCACCATTCCATGGGGTCAAAGTGAAACGGCAGCATCTTTTCCAGCGCCGGGATGAGGTGCTGATCGATGATTTGGCGTTCTCTACCCCTTAATGCCTTGAAATAGATATTGATTTCTTCAAAATACCATTCCAGTGCCCGGGACGTTGTTTCCAGCGGGCTTCGAAAAATGATTTCAAAGGCTTCCTTGAAATGCCGCCGCAGGGTTTTTTCGTTTATGCTGGAAAAATGATCAATGAGATCCGCCTTGATTTGGAAATTTTCTTGGGTATCGATGATAAAGGTCAGGGTCAGATAACCACTCCAGTCCGGCCTGGAATAAGCGGATATTTTAAGCACGCCTGCGTTGCCGGTTTGATTATCGTGATCAATGGAAAAACCTGTAAAACCGACCAGTTTCTCAGTAATTTTCATCAATTCCAGTTTCATCGGGCCGGCCGCTATCCGGGGTGTCCCGGCGGATGGTTGAGGTGCTTCCGGTTTACGGGGTTGCTGATCCCACCATTCCACGGGATTAAAGCGAAAGGGTAACATCTTTTCCAGTGCGGGGATCAGATGCTGTTCAATAATCCGGCGCTCCCTGCCTTTTAATGCTTTGAAATAGATATTGATCTCTTCAAAATACCATGCCGGCGATTTGGACAGTGTATCCATCGGGCATCGGAAGATGGTTTCAAATTCTTCCTTGAAATATGGGCGGATGGTGTTTTCAGAAATGCTGGAAAAATGATGGGACAGCGCATCCTGAATACGGGCGTCTCCTTCGGTTTCCATGATAAAAGTCAGGGTCAGGTATCCACTCCAGTCCGGTCTGGCAAAAGCGGATATTTTCAGCACGCCTTCTTTGGCGGGTTGATTCTCCAGATCAATGGAAAATCCCGTAAAGCCGATTACCTTTTCATCGGTTTTCAGCGAGCGGGTGATTTTGCTCAAATCGTAGATGGTGTCCATAGGAGCGCTCCGTTTTCAAAAGTTTTTCAGCAGAAATCCAAACTCTTTTATACGATGTAAAAAAATCGGAAAGCAAGATAAAAACAGAAGAAAGCAATCGGGATAAGTGCTCCTGAACGGGAAAAGCACGGATCCATGCCAGGGTGCTTGTTACCTGCCCGGGCTCCAGATCCTTCTGGGTTGCCTTTCTATGCGGCAAAGGGAAACGGCCCGGATCAGAGAACGGACCTTTTTGATATCCTTGCGTCCGGGACTGGATTCGACACCGGAGCTGACATCGACGGCATCGGGAGAGGCTTCAAAAACGGCCCGGGCAATGGTATCCGGGCCAAGACCTCCGGCCAGAATCAGGGGATAGGATTGCCCGAATGCTTTCACCTCCCCCCAGTTCCAGGTCAGCGCGTTGCCGCCGGGAAGAAGGCCTTTTCCGCATTCCACCAGAAATGCTGCTGTCGGATAGCGCCAGGCTTCGGAGATCAAAGGGGACTTGTGGATGAACAGGGCTTTGATGACCGGAATGCCCCTGTTGCAAAGTGCTGTGACCTTGTCCGGGGATTCCTGCCCGTGAAGCTGGACAGCCGTCAGCCTGCAGTCCTCGATCAGTTTCAATATTTCTGAAACCGGGCGGTCGACAAATACACCCACCCGTGCGGTTCGATCCGGCAAGGCCAGAGTGATGTCCCTGGCCTGCTGAGGCGTCAGGTGGCGGGGACTTGGCGGATAAAACACCAGCCCGATCGCGTCTGCCCCGGCCTCGGCGCAGGCCACGGCTTCATCGGCCCGTGTCAGGCCGCAGATCTTTATTTCAGGTCTATAGAAGATCATGGCATGGTTACTTCAATTATGAAAATCGACATCAACTTGAGATGCCTTCGTTAAAGATGTCAGAAAAGCTGCCGGGTCTTTGGATCTGACCAGGCTTTCGCCGATCAGAAAATTAAAAATTCCGGATTCTAAAAGGCGTTCGATGTCCTGACGGTTCTGAATGCCGCTGGCTGCAACCGGGATCTGATCGGGGGCAAGCAGCGAAACCAGTTGCGTGGATGTGGCGATATCCGTATGGAAGGTCTGCAGGTTCCGGTTGTTGATGCCGATGAGCTTTGCTCCGGACCGGGTTGCGGATGCCACATCCGATTCCGAATGTACTTCAACCAGGGCATCCATGCCGAGCATATTACAGAGATCCAGCAGTTCGTTGAGCTGATCCGCGGAAAGGATTCGGGCGATCAGCAGCACGGCGTCCGCTCCAAGAAGGCAGGACTCATAGATCTGGCAGGCGGCGATGAGAAAATCCTTTCGAAGGACGGGAAGCTGGGTGGCGGCACGGGCTGACTGCAGGTCCTCCGGGCTTCCCTGGAAAAACTGCCGGTCCGTCAGTACCGACAGGCAGGCCGCGCCTCCGGATTCATAGCTTTTGGCCAGGGCAACCGGATTCAGATCGGGGCAGAGCATTCCCTTGGAAGGCGATGCCCGCTTGATTTCGGCGATAATGTTGATTCCGCTCTTTCCCGGTTGCTTAAGTCTTTCCAGAAACGGCCGGTGCTCCCTGGACCGGAGCGCCTGTTGCCGGAGTTTTCCTTCCGGTGTTTTTCGAAGCAGGGCTGCGATTTCCCGGTGCTTCTGTTCAACGATGGCATCTAATATATTGCTTGTCATGGATTTGCTTTCCCCGTGCCGTTATGCCGAGGTAAACCGGATCAGGCTGTCCAGCTTTGCCGTTGCCGCGCCGCTGTCAATGGCCTGGGCAGCCAGTTGAATTCCTTCATTTAACTGGCCTGTTTTTCCGGCAACCACCAGAGCGGCTCCGGCATTGATCAGGACCACATCCCGACCGGGGCCTTTATTGCCGTTCAGGATATTGCGGGTGATGGCCGCATTGGCAGTGGGATCGCCGCCGGTAAGGGACTCGGGTGAGGCAAGTTGTCCGAAAAACTGCTCCGGGTTGATGTCGTAGGTGCGGATCATGCCATCCCGAAGTTCGGAGATCCGGGTCGGCGCGCAGACAGAGATTTCATCCAGGCCGTCATGACCATAAACCACATAAGCGCATTTGGCCCCAAGAAGCCGGAGTGCCTGGGCGAACATCTCGGTCAGCTCCGGCGCAAAGACACCCAGCAGTTGACAATTGGCTCCCGCCGGATTGGTGAGCGGCCCCAGCATGTTGAAAATGCTGCGAAGTCCGACTTCTTTTCTGGCCTTGGCCGCATGGCGCATGGCACTGTGGTATAACGGGGCAAACAGGAACCCGATGCCGATTTCCCTGATGGCTTCTTCAACCAGTTCCGGCCCGCAGTTCAGGTTGACGCCCAGAGTCTCCAGCACATCCGCACTCCCGCATTTGCTGGATACCGAACGGTTCCCGTGTTTGGCGACCGTGACGCCGCAGCCTGCCACGACAAAGGCGGTTGTGGTGGAGATGTTAAACGTATGGGCACCATCTCCGCCCGTGCCGACAACATCCACAACGGTCTCAGCCGATGTCTGAACGCGTGTGGCTTTTCGGCGCATGATTCTGGCGGCACCGGCAAGCTCCTCGTATGTTTCGCCTTTGGTGGCAAGGGCGGCCATGAATGCGCCGATTTGGGCATCGGTAATGTCTCCTGAAAATATTTCGGTCATCATCTCCGCCATCTCGGATTCGCTCAGGTTGATGCGATGGATCATCTTATTTAAAGAATCCTTAAACATAATGGGCCTTCCTTCTGGGATTAAAGGTTGAAAGTGGTAGAGCCGCAGACCGACCCGGTTTTCAAAACCGGATCAGTCTTTTCCCTACAAGATCGATCCGGTGATTTTTAAAAAGTTTTTCAGCAGCCGTTTCCCGACAGGGGTCATGATGGATTCCGGGTGAAACTGGATGCCTTCCGTGGGGTGTTCTTTGTGCCGGAGTCCCATAATTTCGCCGTCTTCGGATTCCGAACTGATTTCCAGGCATTCCGGAAGTCCCTCTCTGGAAACAGCCAGGGAATGGTAGCGCATGGCCTGAAACGGCTGTTTGATGCCTTCATACAGGGTTTTGCCGTCTGTATGAATGGCGGATGTCTTTCCGTGCATCAGTTTTTTGGCGGATACGACCTTGCCGCCAAAAGCCATGCCGATGGCCTGATGGCCAAGGCAAACGCCAAGAATCGGAATTTTGCCGGAAAACCGGTGAATCGCAGCCAGGGAGATGCCGGCGGAGTCCGGACGGCCCGGTCCCGGAGAGATCACGATGCCTGCCGGGCCCCAGGAAGCGATGTCTTCAAGGGTGGCGGCATCGTTTCGAATGACCCGGACTGGACCTCCGATTTGTTCAAAATACTGAACCAGGTTATAGGTAAAAGAGTCATAATTGTCTATCATCACGATCATGGCGTATCTCCGAAAATAATCAAGTTGATAATATAACGAAGCAGAAATACCGAAGGAGAACTTCAGCCTATAAGTTGCAGGGCTTTTTCAATGGCTTTGGCCTTGTTCACGGTTTCAATGCGTTCGCGCTCGGGGTTTGAATCCGCCACAATGCCCGCGCCGGCCCGTACCGTGAGCTGACCTTTTTCAATGCTGGCGGTTCGAATGGTGATGGCCAGGTCCATGTTTCCGCTGAAGGAAATATACCCGACGGCACCTCCGTAAGGCCCGCGGGGTTCCTGTTCGAGATCGGCGATGATCTCCATGGCCCTGACCTTTGGAGCGCCGCTCAGCGTTCCGGCCGGGAATGTTGCCCGGAGCAGATCCCAGGCATCCAGTCCGGATTTCAGATCGCAGGTAATGTTGGAGACCAGGTGCATGACATGGGAATAGCGTTCAACCACCATCAGATCGGTCACCTGGACCGAGCCGGTTTCCGCAACCCGCCCCAGGTCGTTGCGGCCCAGGTCCACCAGCATGAGGTGTTCCGCCCGTTCTTTTTCATCTCCCAGAAGCTCATTGGCCAGGGCCCGGTCCGATTGCTCGGTGTTGCCTCTGGGCCGGGTCCCGGCAATGGGCCGAAGGGTGGCAATGCCGTTTTCAAGGCGAACCATGGTTTCCGGAGAAGATCCGATGAGTGCCTGATCATTCATGCGGAGAAAAAACAGATACGGTGAGGGGTTGATAAAGCGCTGGGCCCGATACAGCATCCAGAGATCCGGGGAGCTGGCGCAGATAAATTTCTGGGAAAGCACAGCCTGAATGATGTCTCCGGCCTGAATATGCCCTTTGACCTGTTGAACCTGCCGGCGGTAGGTCTCCTCCGGACAGGAAGCTTTCAGAGGGGATGCGGACCGGACAACCGGTTCCGGCGCATCCGGCACCCGGGATTCGACCATCCGAATAATGTCCTGAAGCGTTTCGGCGGCTTTTTGGTAATGTTCAGAGGGGTTGGAATCCGGGTCCAAAAAGGATATGACAATCGCCAGGAGGGTATGCCGGATGTTGTCAAACACCATCAGTTGATCCGGTACCATCAACTGCGCAATGGGAGTGTTATCGGGAAGCCGGTTGGGGATTTTTTCAAAAAACGATACCAGTTCATAGGAGAAATATCCCACCATGCCTCCCCAGAATCTGGGCAGTCCGGAATAATTCGCAGGGCGGAACCCGCTCATGATCCGTTTCAGGACAGACAGCGGATCCCCATTGTGCGCAATGGATTTGAAGCAGCGGGAATCGTCAATATCCACCCGGTCCCGAAAAACCGCAATGTGAGAACGGGCGGAAAATCCCAGAAAACTGTATCGTCCCCATCTCTCGCCGCCTTCAACGCTTTCAAAAAGAAATAACGGGCCCTGCTTAACGATGCATTTTTGCAGCAGAGAAACCGGGGTTTCCGTATCTGCCAGAATTTCAACGCACAGGGGAATGACATTGAATTCTTTTGCCATTCGGTTGAATTCATCTTCTGATGGAAACTGCTGGAGAATCATAAAAACTCCTTTGATAAATAAAAAAGGGGTCGTGGATTTATTTTCCACGACCCCTTGAAATAAAAATAGATCGTGGGCTTTGGGCTGCCCACGATCTATTTTTAGAAATTAAAATTGCTAATCAGCGTTCGTTGGCGCACCCCCGGTATTCAGTTTGCCAGCGCCACCATCCTTTATTGTCCATGTAAATTGGAAACGGATATCGTTTCATTTTTGCTACCGATTTCTTCCTTTATTTTTGGAATATCTTTATCTATAATCCCTATACCTTGTCAACAATTTTTTGGATGCTTTGATCGTGAAAATCTACTCGCCCGCTAAAATCAATCTTTTCCTTCATGTGATCGGAAAACGACCGGACGGATACCATGATATCCACTCCCTGATGTGCGGGGTCGATCTGCATGATGTTTTGACACTGGACTTTCAAGCCTCGGAGATAGCCGTTGCCTGCACGCATCCGGCAGTTCCGGAAGATGAAACCAACATCGCCTATCGAGCGGCCAGGCGTTTTTTGGATGCACTGCACCATCCGGGCGGTGTGAGCATTTGCATCGAAAAACGCATTCCCGTGGCAGCCGGTCTGGGCGGCGGCAGCAGCAATGCCGCCAGCGTACTTTCATGCCTGAATGCTCATTATGGATATCCCTTTTCGAATCGGGACCTGGCAGTTTTGGCCTTGACCCTTGGGGCGGATGTGCCGTTTTTCATCTATCAAAAGCCCGCCCTGGCAACCGGGGTAGGGGAGAACCTTGAGTTTGTTGAAGAAATTCAGCCTTATCCCGTTGTATTGATACGACCTGAGATTCAGGTAAGCACCGCCGATGTCTATAAAAACCTGAATTTGGGATTGACAAACTGTGAACAAAAGCTTAAAAGTTTTCCTTTGAACAAGGGATTTAATCCACTTCACCATCTGTGTAACGATCTTGAAACTGTTACCATTTCCTGGTATCCGGAGATTCTGGATATTAAAAAAGCCCTGATGGATCAAGGGGCTTTAGGATCGCTGATGTCGGGAAGCGGTCCGGTGGTGTTCGGGATTTTTTCTGATTCAGATCAGGCAAGGAAGGCGGGAGAAGCCCTGTCCACAAACCAGGGGTGGTCTTGTTTTGTGACGCAACTGCTGGTTTAGCCTGTCTGTTTTCATGCTGGGGCGTCGTCAAGCGGTAAGACACAGGATTTTGGTTCCTGCACTCGGAGGTTCGAATCCTCCCGCCCCAGCCAGTTATTTTGGCTGGATCGGGGCTTATAGACTCCGCGGCCGAGTTTAATATCGTAACCTTGACGGATAATCAATGAAGGGCTGCATAGGAAGATTCTAAATGAGCGGGTTTGCGACAAACGGGCTTGCGATTTTTTCGGGAAACTCGAACCCTGATCTGGCGCAGAAGATATGCCAGTATCTGGATTTGCCACTGGGCGGCGCCAAGGTCAAAACATTCAGCGATGGTGAGCTCCAGATCGAAATCGATGAAAATGTCCGGTCAAAGGATATTTTTGTAATTCAATCCACGAGTTCTCCGGTGAACGATCACCTTGTGGAGCTCCTGCTGATGATCGATGCTTTCAAACGCTCGTCCGCCCGAAGAATCACGGCTGTCATGCCCTATTTCGGTTATGCCCGGCAGGATAAAAAAGTGGCGCCCAGGGTTCCGATCAGTGCCAAACTCGTTGCCGACATCATTACGGTGTCCGGTGCCAACCGGGTGATCACCATGGATCTTCACGCCGGCCAGATTCAGGGCTTTTTCAGCATTCCCGTGGACAACCTGTTCGCGGCCCCGGTCATACTGGATTACATCAAAAATAAATTTGAGAGCGATATTGTGGTGGTTTCTCCCGATGCCGGCGGCGTTGAAAGAGCCAGGGCTTTTGCCAAGCGTTTGAACGCGGGCCTTGCCATCGTGGATAAACGCCGGGAGGCGCCCAACAAAGCCAAGGCAATGGCCTTAATCGGAGATGTCTCCGGAAAAATCGCCATCATTCTGGATGACATGGTCGATACCGCCGGTACCGTGACCCAGGCGGCGGCCGTGATTATGGATAAAGGTGCCAGAGAAGTCCATGCGTGCTGCTCGCATCCCGTTCTCTCCGGCCCTGCGGTTGAACGGATCATCTCGTCTTCATTAAAAAGTTTTATTGTCACCGATACCATCCCTTTGAAAAATGATGCGGCTGCCTGCGGAAAATTCAAGGTGCTCAGCATTTCCCGCCTGGTAGGGGAAGCCATCATTCGAAGTCACAGAGGGGATTCCGTAACATCATTATTTGTATAAACGCATAGGCATCATCCATGTCGGATTGAGGAATAGATTAAAGGAGGTTTTTTTGGAGATACTTGAACTGAATGCTACAATGAGAACAACAGCCGGAAACAGTCCCTCGCGGGCGCTGAGGCGGGAAGGAAATATTCCTGCCGTACTTTACGGTCCGGGGTCCGAGTCTGTTTCACTTTCTATTTCATCCCTGGATTTGGAGCACGCCCTGAAGAAGGCATCCGTCAGCCAGATCATCTTCAACATGGCGATCCAAAACGCTCAAACCGGCAACCGCAGCGCCATAATTAAAGAGCTGCAGGTTCACCCGATGTCCAGAAAATTCCTGCATGTGGATTTTTACGAAATTTCCAAAGACCGCAAAATTACGGTCAATGTTCCCGTTGTTGTCAAAGGCAAGGCAAAAGGGATTGAAGAAGGCGGCATGCTTCAGATCATCGAGCGGGAAATCGAAGTGCTGTGCCTGCCTTTTGAAGTTCCGGAATCCATCCAGATCGATATCACGGATCTGGGAATCGGGGATTCCATCCACGTCAAGGACCTGAAGGTCGCTGAAAACATTGAAATACCGGCAGATACAAATTACACGATTTTAACCATCCTCAGCACCAAGTCCGATGAAAAAGCGCCCGGAGAAGAAGCCGCCGCCGCGGGTTCTCCGGCTGCTGCAGGTAAATGATTGAAGTGAAAGTTCAGTAATTATCGGATGATCATGGATGGCTGGAAATGAATCCGAAGCAACCCAATCGCAGAGTGTACGACTGAAATGCTTTATGATCGTCGGGCTCGGAAACCCGGGATCCAGGTATTTAAAAACCCGGCATAACATCGGCTTTAAAGTCATCGAAGCCATTTCCCGTGAATTTGACATTTCCATGAAAATGCATCCTGCCAATGCCCGGGTCGGCCGGGGAAGGATACAGGGCAGGGAAGTGGTTCTGGTGCAGCCGATGGCCTATATGAATCTCAGCGGAAGTCCGGTTTACCAACTTGCTCAAAGTTTTGGTCTATCCTGTGAAGATATGTTGATTGTCCATGACGATATGGACCTTACATTTGGAAGAATTAAAATCAAAGAGAAAGGAGGGAGCGGGGGACATAATGGTATTCAGTCGTTGATGGATGCTTTTGGCGGAGGAGACTTTGCCCGCCTTCGCATGGGCATCGGGCGTCCCGAGGCAGGAATGAATGCTGTGGATCATGTCTTATCATCCTTTAATCCGGAAGAAGACAAAATGCTGGAACACATCATTTCCAGGGCCCGGGATGCGGCAGTTTCCGTCCTTTGCAATGGTGCAAAGGAAGGGATGAATCGTTTTAATCGGTCGATAATCACAATTTCAAGTCAAACAACAGATGGAGGGAAATAATGGACTACGTACTGGCAAATATTCCATTGACGTGTATGCTGGTGGGTGTAGTGGGAGTCCTTTTTGCAGTCGCGCTGGCTACGATTGTTAAAGCTGCTCCGGCGGGTAATGAAAAGATGCAGGAAATTGCAGCAGCCATTCAGGAAGGTGCGATTGCATACCTGAATCGTCAGTTAAAAAGCATGTCTATTGTCGGCGCTATCATTGTCGTCATCATATTTTTTACCTTGGGACAGAAATCAGCCATCGGCTTTCTGATCGGCGCCGTGGCCTCTTTTATTGCCGGTTATGTCGGCATGAGAGTGTCGGTCATTGCCAATGTCAGAACCGCTGAAGCTTGTAAAAAAGGCCTAGCTGCCGGTCTGGCGCTTGCTTTCAAAGGTGGTTCGGTTACCGGTATGATGGTTGCCGGCCTGGCGCTGACCTCCGTTGCCGGCTATTATTATCTGACCCATGACGTCATGGCTCTGGTTGCCCTGGGGTTTGGCGGCAGCCTGATCTCCATTTTTGCCCGGCTGGGCGGCGGTATCTTCACCAAAGGCGCGGATGTCGGTGCTGACCTGGTGGGTAAGGTCGAAGCCGGAATTCCGGAAGATGATCCCCGAAACCCGGCTGTTATTGCGGACAACGTGGGTGACAATGTCGGCGACTGCGCAGGTATGGCTGCCGACTTGTTTGAAACCTATGCGGTTACCGCTGTTGCCGCCATGCTGATCGGTCATCTTCTTTTCCCCAAAATTCAGATTGCCACGGAATTTCCGCTGGTTCTGGGCGCCATTTCCATTGTGGCTTCCATGATCGCCATCTTCTTTGTCAGACTGGGCAAAGGCGACTACATCATGGGCGCTCTGTATAAAGGCATGTTCGGCGCCGCCATCATTGCGGCGATTGCATTTTATTTCGTCACCATGAGATATATGGGCGGCCTTGGCACCATTTCCGCCATGCATATTTATTATTGTACCCTGGTTGGTTTGATTCTGACGGTCGTGATTGTTATCATCACCGAATTCTACACCGGCAAATATGCACCGGTTAAAGGCATTGCCGATGCTTCCGCCACCGGCCATGGCACCAACATCATTGCCGGTCTTGCCGTCAGTATGCAGTCGACTGCCGCTCCGGTTATCACCATCTGTATCGCCATTTTTGCCGCTCATTATTTTGCCGGACTTTATGGCATTGCCATGGCCGCCATGTCCATGCTTTCCATGACTGGTATGGTTATTGCCATTGATGCTTACGGCCCCATTACCGACAACGCCGGCGGCATTGCCGAAATGGCCGGCATGGATGAAAGCGTCCGTGCCGTTACCGATCCGCTGGATGCAGTCGGCAACACCACCAAGGCCGTTACCAAGGGTTATGCCATCGGCTCCGCCGGTCTGGCTGCTCTGGTTCTTTTTGCTGAATATTCACGTTCCTTCGATTCAGCCGTTCTGTTCGATCTCTCCAACCCCAAAGTCATCGTCGGTCTCTTCATCGGTGGCTTGCTGCCCTACTTCTTCGGCTCCCTCCTGATGGAAGCCGTGGGCCAGGCAGCGGGTGGCGTTGTGGAAGAAGTTCGTCGTCAGTTCCGTGAAATCCCCGGCATCATGGAAGGTACCGCCAAGCCCGAATACGGCAAGTGCGTGGACATCGTGACCAAGAGCGCCATCAAGCAAATGATGCTCCCCGCTCTGATCCCCGTTGTCGCTCCCGTCGTGGTTGGCTTCCTGCTGGGTAAAGAAGCGTTGGGCGGCGTGCTCATCGGTAGTATCGTTACCGGTCTCTTCCAGGCTATCGCCATGACAAGTGGTGGTGGTGCATGGGATAACGCCAAGAAGTTCATCGAAGACGGTATGTACGGTGGAAAGGGTTCTGAAGCTCACAAGGCTGCAGTAACCGGCGACACCGTAGGCGACCCGTATAAAGATACGGCCGGTCCTGCCATCAACCCGATGATCAAGGTTATCAATATCGTGGCCCTGCTCATCGTTCCTCTGATCAAGTAATCTGGTTTTAAAGCAACCGGCGGGTTCCCTCCCGCCGGTTGCTGTTTTATGCCTTCCG
>AMWB02073340.1_pt1 | contig 11592 bp, 9 predicted proteins | sample 200311 | NCBI WGS metagenome assembly AMWB02 (sample SAMN02737377, study PRJNA173069) | bioreactor metagenome | biome: anode biofilm in microbial fuel cells | place: USA: California | collected 2010-12-16 | reverse complement strand
TGAAACAGTCGGCAAAGGAAGACAGCACCTTGATCTCATCCGCCTGGGGGAAGCGCTCTTGGTTGGCAAATTCGCTCCGGTCGTCCATGACGATGATGCGAAAGCCCACTCGGGCGGCCGCTTCGGCGGTGCAGGCAGCTACATGACCGGCGCCGATCAGAAAGAGGTTGCCGCCGACGGCAAAGTACGAAACCAGATACTCTCGGTCCGCATAGGTTATAACGGTGCAGCCCGAGGTAGTAGAACGGGTTTGTTTGATGGTCGCCAGGAGTTGATCTGGAACATCGTCACCGCCGGTCCGGCCTTTGTGATCGATGATAAAACGACGGCCGCCGCTGCTGTCGGTATCGAGCGGGCAAACCAGGGCCGCCCGGCGTCCTGAGGCCATGGCTGTGCAGAGAGACTGGAAAACCGTTTTATTGGCATCGTTGGCCTGGATATATTCCAGGAACAGCTCCAGTCTGCCGCCGCAGATCATATCGGTGATTGCCGCGTCGTTGTTGGAGAGATCGAAGCTGCGGCGAATGGAGCGGCCGTTGGTAAAGCATTTGTCGGCTTCCTTAATGGCGAGGGCTTCCACCAGGCCTCCGCCGATGGTCCCGGCGATCCTGCCGTTGCGGTGGATAATCATTTTGGCACCGGCCAGCCGCGGCGTTGAGCCGGACTGGCTGGAGACGGTGACGAGGACGAGGTCTTTTCCGTCATGTAAGGAGGTGCATACGTGTGCAATGAGCTTTCTCATGTATTCTTTTCCTGTCGTTTATCTTCTAAAATACGTTTACTTCGATGGATTTTGGCGCTTGAATCGGGGGTTACGATACACTTCAGTCCCTGGGTGGGACGGCAGTGGGCTACCAGGTTTTGAACCTGGTGGACCGTTTCACTCTCGTTGCCGGGAACAGTGACAAGCTGGATCAGAAGTCTGTCGTGCTGCTGGTCCGTGGTCAAGCTCGCCCGGAAATCGAGAAGGCCCGGTACGGAAAAAAGAATTTCATCCAGGGCGTGGAGGGCGAGCTGTCTGCCGTTTTGCAGGGTGTGAACCTGGTTGATTCGGCCCTGAACCTTGTCGAGCAGCCGGATATGGCTGCCGCAGGGACAGGGTCCGGAAAGCAGTCGGCCCATATCGCCGGTTCGATAGCGAATCAGCGGCATCCCGGTACGAGTCAGGGTGGTAAAGACGATTTCACCCCATGTCCCATCGGGCAGGGGCGTGGCGGTTTGTGGATCAATTATCTCAAACAGCAGGTCAGCCTCGCGCAGATGTGTACCGCGGTGGGCCGCGCAGTCTACTCCGCCACCGAGACCCGTTTCCACCGTACCATAATGGGTGAAAATCTCGCAAGCCAGTAAGTCGGACACTTGTCTGCAAAGATTTTCCGGAACGTAATCTGAACAGAGCAGTACCGACCGGATAGTACCTAGTGGAAGAGCCATGCTGGTCGCCATTCGGGCAATTGCCAGAATCTGTACGGGAAAGCCAACCAGGACATCGGGTCGAATCTTGCCCAGTTGCCGGGCGGCCTGCCCGGGGTCGTCAACCAGGCCGAGGATATGGCTTGATACTTCCATTCGATGCAGAGCCTGGGCCAGCAGGTGACCGGTTGAGTCCGGGGTAGCCCCCGGCAGCAGGATCGCCACCTTCTGACCGGGGTCGACCAGTGGCTGCATGCCCTGCTGGAAAAAATCCAGCGTCTGCGCCAGGTCCTTCTCGGTGAAAAAAAGCCGCTTTGGTGCGCCGGTGGTTCCGGAGCTGTGCATCGTGATGATCCGGGCGACCGCATCCTGGCTGACACAGATCATTTCAGTACCGTGCTTGCGCAGGTCGTTTTCGGTGGTGAAAGGCAATGTGGCCAGATCGTCTAAGCCGGTGATCGTGCTTATGGCGGCATCGGCGAATTTCCGGCAATAAAAAGAAGAGTGCTGCCGGCAGTAATCGATAATAGTTTGCAGACGTTCTGCCTGATAGCGTGCAATATCCGGCCGCGAAAGCGTCTTTGTGGGGTGCCCGATAGCTTGTGCGGTCAAGGCTTCGACAGGAGTGATGTTCATGGCGCGGCGATTCCCCGATAGAGTGGCTTGCCCATGTTGGAGGTCAGATTATAGGCACAAAAAGGGATAAGGTTGCCTTTCGGGGAAACGATATGAATGCAGCATCCCTGTAAACGCTCCAGATCTATATTCCATACATCCTGAAAGGCCATAGCCGAGATGGAGAAGGTATGGGTGCGGGCGCGGGCCAGAAAACGATCGAGATCGTCCCGTGGCTCGGTCGATTTTCCACTTGTGCAGGCGCAGGTGGTGGAAGCCGTGGGCAGCGACCACTGGCGCGCGGTGAAAGCCACGCTTTTCTTACGACCTTCCAGAGCAGATGGCATAGCGGCCTGAGGTTCACCGGTGGAGCAGCAAGGTGTCTGTCGGCTGCCAAGCGGCAGAAGGCGACCGCTTTCTTCCACCAGAAAATTTCCGTGGAAGGAACACAGGGCGTGCTCGCAGGAAGGTGGGGCAAAGTGTTCGGCAGTAATGGCGCCATGGCTCTGTTTCGTAATCAAGAGCAGCAGTTCCGGCAAAGTGAGTCGGTCCTCGTCTGCCGGAGCCTCCGGGTAACGGCCGAAATAGCTGACCGGCTGGAAATGGACGCCGCGTACGGTAGGGGTAAAGCGACTCGCATAGTCGAGAATCGCACCGACCTCATGGGTATTAATACCCGGAACCAGGGTCGGTACCAGAACCACTGCCAGTCCGGCGGCCTGGCAGTTGCGGAGGGCCTGTTCTTTGATCGCGGCAAGGTCGCGGCCACGCAGGGCGATATGGATATCGCGACTCAGGCCGTCAAACTGCAGAAAAATGGAACGCAGTCCGGCGTCTCTAAGGCAGCGAGCATAGCTTGAGTCTTGCGCCAGGCGCAGGCCGTTGGTGTTCAGCTGGATAAAAGAAAAACCCTTGCTCCGGCCGAGACCAATGATTGCCGGAAGGTCGTCGCGCACAGTCGGTTCGCCGCCGGACAGCTGAATATTGCAGGGGCCGGACGCCGCCATGATGCGGTCATAGAAAAAACCTATCCGGCAGAGCGATGGATCGTCCGTCAGTTGGGCATCCGTTCCTGCATCGGCAAAACAGACCGGGCAATGCAGGTTGCAGCGTTGAGTAATTTCAATCAAGGCTGTGCAGGTATGCTGACCGTGATCCGGACAGAGACCGCAGTCAAAAGGACATCCCTTATCGACCGTGGTGAACGTGTTCTGGAGCACCGAAGAGGTTTTGGGGCGCAGCCAGGAGGAAAAAGGTATGACGCCGCGCCAGATCACGGTGCGAAACGACCCGTGTTCCGGACATTGTTTGACCTGAAATACCGTATCACCCTGCTGCTCGCGGGTGGCGGGGATGCGGGTAAGGCAAACCGGACAGAGGCTTGCGGTGCAGGACAGGAGCTGTGGCGGACGAGCAATAGGCACAGTTTTATTCTCTTGGCAGGCTGGGGTCGATATCGTTTTCGTTCAGGATCTGCAAAATCATTTCCCGGGCACGCACCATGATGTTGCCGCAGACCTCTGGCTTTTTGCCGCCTTGAAAGGAAATGATGTCGTCGCAGCGAATACCGCCCCATGAGGTGGCGTTCTCCTTAAACCAGTCCATAAACTGGGACAGCAGCAGGGGATAGCAGTCCAGAACTGTTTCCGCGGCACTTCCCTTGGCTGCGTATAAAGCCATGATGCAGGCAGCACCGCTGGCCACACCGCACAGGTCGCCGGTGGAAGATCCCTCGCAGAGCCCGGCCATGGCCCGCACCAGTGGTACATTGTCTTCACCCATGTCGGCGAGTGTCAGCTGCATCATAATCTGACTGCAGCAAAATCCCTGGGCCGCCAACTGCATGATCTGCATGGAAGTGTCGTCCATAATTAAGCACCTTTTTTTGCAATAAGTACATAGTAGCCAAGGGGTGCGCTATTCAGAGCGCAACAGGTATGGTGCGCCTGCTCCACCCCCATGAACAGCTGCCAGAATTTTTCCAGGCTGCCGTAACTGAAGATGATCTGGCCGGCCAGCTGCTTGAGCAGGTCACTGCGGTCGATAAGGCTGTGCAGGCAGAAACCGGCCCGGGATAGTCCTTCTTCGATGGTTTGAAGCGGCAGGGCATGGGTGATGCAACTGTGCAGGTCTGGAAGATCCGGCTTGAGCGTTTTGTTTTTGCGATAAATATCGGTGAGCAGCAGCATGCCCCCCGGCCTGAGAACACGATGCATTTCCCGGAAACTTTTGTCGATATCACCGGTAAGTGACAGAACGCATTCGGAAATAACCAGGGCAAAACTCTGAGGTCCGCAAGGGATGGCGGTCGCCTCGCCGGCAAGAAATGCAGCGTCCGGCACATTTCGGCTGGCTTTTTTCAGCATGGTGGCAGACGGGTCGAGGCCAGTAGCCCGAAGGCCGAAGACGGAGGTCATCAGACCGACCGTATGGCCGGGACCGCAGCCCACATCGAGACTGGTGGCGCCTGGAGCCGACTGGCAGGAGCGCAAAATCTCGGTTGTCAGGGCGATGCCGCCCGGCCGCAGCGTGCCGCCGGTTACCTGGGACAATGCATCCTGTTCGTAGAGGGCCGTTACCGCGGCAGAGGGTCTGGTGCAAGCCGTTTCCATGCTATTTGTCTTCCAGCAGCTGCTCCACTTCCAGCATCTTGCCCACCGCCAGTTTTTCCGGCACCAGGATAACGCCGCATTCCGGGCAGGCCATCAATTCCACATTGAACACCGAGTTCATGTAGGTCACATTGACTTGCGTTGGCTGCAGGGGGTGGCTGCAGCCGGCACAATGCCAGGACGTGTTTTCAATAAAAGAAAAAGTACTCATGAAAGAACCTCCGGCAGCTGCATGCGATGGCTGTAGGCGTTATGGATAACGTAGCCCTGATCCGTGGCTTCATATTCAACCCAATAGGTTACCCGCACTGGTCTGCAGCTGGCCAGATGATGATTGTTGTCTGGATTTACCATGTGTTTGCCCGTTTGCCTCGCAGAGAGGATCACCTTCTGGATATCCTCTTCGAGGATATGGCGCTTGTTCAGCAGATCCAATACCTTCTGGTTCATAACAAGGCGAATCTTTTTATGTTCCGGGAGGGGATCCGCTGCTTCCTGCCAAAGATCACCCAGGAGTTGTTCTTTTAGCCGGGCCCGGTTTTCGTGTCGCGCGGAAAAACCTGGGTTGTTTCGTTTCAGTGGGTCTCCTGCACAGGATTCGGCAAAGATATAGTCAAGCAGATGCGCTGCTGGGGAGCCTGCGGCGGCGAGGTTATCGCGGCACATGGCACAGTAGGCCAGTCCCGCATGTTCACTCCGCCCTGCCTTGACCTGAGCCGCCTTATCGCCGAGAGTCTGGTTGGCAAACTGCATCAAGCCGCCGTAACCGCAGCAATCGGTGAGTTCCCCGCTAAAATCGTTTTCCATTACAGTCAACCCCAGCTTGGCGCAGATATTGCGAACGCTGGCACGTAAACCTGCCTGGTGACGGGCTGTGCAGGGATCATGGATAGTCAGTGGTTGCCTGGGGCCGGTCTTGGACGCAGCGATGGGCAGTTGCAGGGTATCCAGGACCTCCCAGAGGGAGACCACCTCTATTTCTCCGGCAAACTCGCGGAAAATCGATAAGCAGCTCGAACAGGCAGTGATCACCGTGGGATTGCCGAGCCGTTTAAGCTCGGTGGTAAAGTGGTCCATGGTTTCGGCGAACAGTTTTTCCTGGCCAGCCCAATGGGCGGGAATGCCGCAGCAGCCAAGCATCAGGCCGACGCCACCTGTCATCTGGTTACAGAGAAACTGGTAACAGCTTTTCACGGCCTCCGGGGCTGAACCGGCAAGCTGGCAGCCGGGATAGAACAGAAAACGACTGGCCGCGGTACCTGGTTGGTGACGGCTGAGGGCGCAGAACTCGCTGAGCGAAAAAGCCATATCTTCGAGCGCGAATTCATGCGCGGAAGCCGGCATATGCTTGTCACGGACCATCTCCCGCCGGCTGGTGCGGCAGATTTCAGCCACGGGAAAGTCATTGGGGCAGATGGTTGTACACTGGGTGCAGAGGCTGCAGGAATTGATCATTTTATTGGCTGACCTGGTACCCTGGACAATAGCCTGATTATTATAGACCTTGCGAATCAGTGTCTTGGGATATTCTTTATATTCCTGGAGGTAGACGCATTGCTTCACACATTCCAGACATTCGCACTGGATACAGCGACCGGCTTCCTGCCTGGCCTCGTCGCTGGTGTAACCGACTGTTGGATCTGCAGGGACTTTTTGCGCCGCAGGTTCGATGCCGGCGGTCACCGTATACATCCGGGTTGTTCTGGCGCCTTCCATATCCCTCTGGGCGGTGAGCGATACTTTCTGTAGATAACGTTCAATGGTCAGGGCGGCGCGACGGCCGTCTTCCACCTGTTTGATAACCGAAAAGGAGGTGCTGCCTGCGGCGACACCGCCACCGGCAAAGCAGCCGTCATGGGTAAGGGCTAAGGTCTGTGGATCGGGCTGGCCGGAATGTACGGGGAGCTGGTCCTGAGTGATTTCGTCCAGGTCAAAATAGACGGCGTCATATTCGGTTATGAGTGAGGCTATACTCTTTTCGGTCAACATGGTGCCGGTTTGCAGAGTAACATCGTAACTTTTTAGGATCTCCTCGGCATCAACCAGGGTTTTCCCGGGGAGAAGGTCTTCGGCATAATCGCGCAGGGTACCGCCGAGACCGGCAATCTGGGTGATGATGGTAGTGCTGCGTCCCTTCCGGGCCAGGTCAAGAGACACGGTCATGGCCGAAAGGCCGTTGCCGACAACGGCAATCCGGCCACTTTTTGCCGGCAATTTGGGTAATTTCAACACCGCAGTGCTCCGGCTGACGCAGTAGCGCTCCAGGCTGCCGGTGGCCAGCGGATCGCCTATCTCGCTTCTTTTGCAGAAGGGATGGCAGGGCGCATCGCACAGGCGGCCGACGATTTCGGGAAACGGCATGGTTCGATCGAGAATCCGCCGGGCTCCTCGTACATCATCTTTGGCCAAAGCGGCCATGAAGCCGCGAACATCAACATGGATGGGACAGGCTGCGGTGCAGAAAGGCTGTTCTTCCTGTATGCAGCGAGCCTCGACTTCTCGTAATTGCAGCTGGTCCATTGCGCAAAACCGGGTTGAGGAAAAGTGAAATTTTTTTTAAAAAAACATCTGTAAAATGCACTACACCAAAGGGGCAGTGCGATCGCTGCCCCTTTGGCGTAGGTTTACTGCAGGATACTGATCTTACTTAGGCATGGCAGCCAGTACTTTTTCCGGCAGGGCCGGGAGGTTGCGAATCCTTGCGCCGCAGGCGTTGTAGATACCGTTGATTACCGCTGCATGGGGCGTGGTCAGCGGCATCTCTCCCACACCGGAAGCGCCGAAAGGTCCATCCGGACGATCGGATTCAACATAAATGATTTCCATATTATCCGGAATCTGTTTGATATATGGAAAGCCGGCACCCATGAGGGTAGAGTGCTTCTTAATATCCTCGAAGTCCTCGGTGAGCGCCAGACCGATTCCCTGAGCCATTCCGCCGTAGATCTGTCCATCAACTACCAGTTTATTGACGACCTTGCCGATATCGGCAACACAGGTCATGGCTTCCACTGTGGTCTTACCGGTGCTCAGTTCGACCGCAACCTCAGCCATAAACACGCCGTACATGTAACAGCAGAAAGGATTGCCCTGGCCATTCTCATCACAATTATTGGCTGGGGCACTCCATTTGCCATGGACTTTGGTCGGGATTTTCTCGGCAACCATTTCTTCATAGGTACGGAAGGAACCATCGGCCTTTTTCATGACCTTCAGCAGTTCTTCACAACCGACACGGATGGATTGACCGACAACAACCTGACTGCGGCTGCCACCGGCAGGGCCAGAGTTTGGACATACACTGGTGTCGTTCATCACCAATCTGATCTGCTCCGCAGTTATTCCCATGGGGCGCAACGCTTCATGGGCAGTGGCCAAAGTTCCCATGTCCGCACCTTGCCCATGGTCTTCCCAGGTGTTGAAGATGGTTACGGTACCATCAGCATTCAACTCAACATCCGTCTCCGCGGTATCGGGGCCGTCGAGCCCGGAGCCGTACACTCCAATGGAGATGCCGACGCCGCGTTTAATGGTATCGGTGCAGTTGGCGGCAGCCTTCTTCTTTGCTGCTTCGTATTTCGGGCGAAGTTTATCGAGCATATCCGGCAGGGAGTAAACTTCAGGTGCTTGGCCGGTGGGGGTCGTGGCACCCTGGCGATAGCAGTTTTTGTAGCGGAGTTCCAGCGGATCCATGCCCAGCTTCTCAGCCAGTTCGTCCATCAATACTTCAGATGGAAATTCACTCTCGGTCGAACCATAGCCACGGAAGGCAGATCCCCAGGCGTGGTTGGTGCATACCGTCCGACCTTCACCCCGGATGTTTTTGATGTCATATCCCGCACCGATGAACTGCGCACCGCGCAGGGTCAACAGGTCGCCGAATTCGGAATACGGTCCATGATCAACCGACCAGTCCGACTCCATGCCCAGCAGCTGGCCATCTTTGTTTGCCGCATAACGTACGGTGGTCCAGAACGGCGAACGTTTTCCAGTATAGGTCTGTTGCTGGAAGTAATCGTAGCAGAGGAAAACCGGTCGTTTGGTGGCAATTGCCGCAGCACCGACGAGAGCCTCCATGGTTGGGCTGAACTTATAGCCGAAGGTCCCACCGGTGTTGTTTTGCACGAGAGCGATGTTTTCAGGGTCAACTCCCAGGCCGGGGGCTATCATATACAGATGCAGGTGCACGCCGATGGATTTGGAGTGAATCATCAGCTTGCCATTTTCGTCATGGTACGCGTATCCGACATCGGGTTCGATCGGCATGTGCGGTTGACGACCGACATAATAGTCTCCCTCGATCACGACGTCTGCTTGATCGAAGATAGGTTTGGTCTCCTCGCCTTTCGCAATCTTCTGGATATAATATATATTGGGAGTGCCGGGATGGATTTCGATGGCATCAGGTTCCATGGCAGCCGGAGCGCTCATGTAGGCGGGCAGTTCTTCGAGCTCTACTTTGACCATTTTGGCTGCGGCCTTGGCGTTTTTCTCAGTATCGGCACAGACGATGGCAAGGGCGTCACCAAACTGGAAGATCTTGGTGTCGCAAAGAATCGGACGATCCCAGCCGTCACCCTTATTGGTTGGGAAGGTGATAAGACCGGTGATGCGGTTTTTCCCCTGTATGTCTTTTGCGGTGACGACCTTGAAAACACCGGGCATCTTCTCGGCTTCACTGGTGTCAATGGAGAGGATGTTGGCGTGGGAAACTTCGGCCTGTACCAGCGCCATCTGCAGGGTGTTCTCCGGCAGGGCCAGACCGTCATCCGCACCGAAGTTCCAGGTACCGGTAACCTTGGCTGCAGCACTGGGGCGTGGCATGTTGGTGCCAAAAACCTTGCCATCCTGGGGAATTTTGTATGCCAGGTCCTTCATGGTTATTTCGCCTTTAAGGACTTTGACCGCATCCTGGACTGAATCGACCAGCTGTTTGTAGCCGGTGCAACGACAGGCGTTGCGGTATTTCTGGAACCAGTCGCGGATGTCTTCACGGGAAGGATCGGGATTACTGTCAATCAGGGCTTTGGCGGAAACAATAAAACCGGGGGTACAAAATCCGCATTGGGCGCCGCCATGCACCATCCAGGCCATCTGCAGGGCATGAAGATCGCCTGGGGTGCCGATACCTTCAATTGTTGTGATGGCCGCACCATCTGCCACTCTGTCCATCTTGGTGATGCAGGAACGGAGGAGTTTACCGTCGATAATGACGTTGCAGGCACCACATTGCCCCTTGCCACAGCCCACTTTGGTGCCGGTAAGATGTAAGGTTTTGCGGATTACGTCGGATAGCAGGTCGGACGCTTCCGTGACGACCGTCCGAGCAATTCCATTTACGTACAGTTTTTTTCTCTGCATGAATTTCTCCATAATAGTTGTTAGTGAAACATACGGGTTATCGTAATTTTCGTAAAAAAGACCGGGTGCGAAATCATAAAATTCAGAGAGTTGAACATTATGTCACCATTGGCTGTAAGCTGATCGCGACTCGTGTGGTTTTTTGTGTTAGGAATACCCTTGCTCCTGATCTAAAGAATGCTCTTTTGTGTATCGTCGATTTTTCTGACATCACTACATTTGAGCAAGTGGTATGCCATTCTAACTCCTCGTAATTTATATACATTAATTTTTTTCTTCTCGGAGAGATACTTACCCAAACGAACAGAAAGTGACTGCTGGAAAGCTAAAATGACAAAAATAGACAGAATTGAGAAGAGTGAGGCGGTGAAGGATTATTGAAAAAAAAGAGACAATATGTCTAAGAGGTGGCAAAATAAGAGTCAGTTGACCCGGGAAGGTGAGATTAAACCAGTAGATAGTAACTTAAAAACAGCGAGTTGCAGCGACACGAGACAAAAAGAAACACAACAGGAGAAATTGGGACATTTTGTCCTCTGGTTTGTAGGTCTATAACGGGATTCATCCGGGCATGTTTTTTGTCGGAGATAGAAATGTCATGCGCCTTTATGGCAGGTGGCGAGCCTATTCTCTGGTGGTAATTTACTGCTGAGCGGAAGAGGCATTTGACTGGGAATCACAAGGAGTAATCTAATGCTGGAGATGATAGATATTGGTGTTGATAAAGCAATTGCTTACCGCCTGGAAGGAAAGATCACTGAAGAGGAAATGACTTCGATACTGACTCTATTCAAAGAGAAGATTGAAAAAGGTGAAAAAATCTTAGTGTATCAGGAGGTTGTAAGTATTGGTGGTGCGGAATTCGATGCCATGATTGAGAAATTTAAATTCATTCGTGATTTTGGTTTCTCACATTTTGACCGGATAGCAGTTGTTACTCATAAGAAATGGCTTCACAAATTGGTCGATATTGAAGATAAAATATTCAGGAATATCAAGATGACAGGGTTTTCTATTGATGAAAAAAATCAAGCTGTTGAGTTTTTGAAGAATGCATAGCCATTGATCCCTTGTTATCATGGGAAACAGAGGAGGGATGATGAACACCGCAATATCTGATACTTACAAAGGTTGGACTATTTCAGTTAATGCCGAAGATAATCAAGATTCACATTTCAGTTTTGATATCATCAGTCCATCAGGGGATTCGCAGCATGTAAAGATGGGTGGTATCAATGAACAACGAGCCTTGGAAAGAGCAAAAGAAATGATTGATATGGAAATTGCTATGAATGAAGAGGAGTGAGATGTGTGAGTAGATCGTATTTATCTCTACCTTGAGCATATTAGAGACACTGGCATTGTCTCTTTCCAGGGGAATAATTACAGGCGATGGCTGTTAACTTTGAAGAGATATGAGAGGATAGCAGGATATTTCATCGAAATGCTAAAACGGAAGTCATGAATGCGACAAAATCCTCTTTACACATTGGCACCTGCAGTTGGAAATACGATTCATGGCGGGGAATTGTCTACTCCGACTCAAAGGAAAAGAATTATGTAACCGTTCACCGGGGAAGAGTTACCTCCC
>AMWB02161454.1_pt1 | contig 11596 bp, 11 predicted proteins | sample 200311 | NCBI WGS metagenome assembly AMWB02 (sample SAMN02737377, study PRJNA173069) | bioreactor metagenome | biome: anode biofilm in microbial fuel cells | place: USA: California | collected 2010-12-16 | reverse complement strand
CGCGTCCGTTAAACAGATGGCGATCGGCAAACTGAGCGGGATCGGCATCAACACCAACTCCGGCCAGACCTGACTCGGCAGGCCCGTCACCGAAATCACTTTCATACAGATTGTAGAACTGGGTGGTGACCCCATGGTTCCACAGGGGCAGATAGGCGATACCGGCGGAATCAGCTTCCTGCATGGCATGGTGAGGCGCATGGCAGTAAATACAGATACGGTCCAGGGTATCGGTCTGGCCATAGAGACCGCCGACGCCGGTGGCGGTGCTCAGGTCATGTTTGGAACCGACAATACCGGTACCGGCCGGAGCATTCATTGAACCGGTGGTTGAGTTCTGCGCCTGAACGATTCCGACTGCCATAAAACCCATTGCTGCGGCTATAACCATACTTTTCTTCATCATCTTCTTTTCCTCCTGAGTGGTGATATTCTTCATCGTTAACATTTGTTACCGTTTTTTTGCTGCGTTGTTCTCATCTAGAACAAGCTCCTCGCATTTCCCTCATTCCATGATCGTTTCTGCATGGACCCTTGATGAACTTCATCTGACCTTTCACAATTTGCACAGGCCATGCCAATCAAAACCGATCTTTTTTAATTTCATTTTTTCCCTTTCATCACAGCCTGTTACAGAATATGTGACACAACAGGATATCCCCCCCACTTCTTTGCCGCAGCAACCCAATCGGGTCTTTTCACCCACTTGCCGTTGTTCAACGCTGTGGGCAAATGCCCCACATCCTCCCTGCGAGAAAATTCGCGGCATCGCCACAGGGCAAAATCAGCAGCATCGACGCAAGAGGGCCAAATAACACAAACACAAACAAAGACGGGGGGTTGTCATACGGGAAGAAAGGCAAGGCATGCCAAGGCGAAAAAAAGGAATAAAGCCGGTGATAACGACAATGAGGGACAGACCACGTTTATCTTGCTGCCCACCAGAAAACCGGTCTGTCCCGAATTGCCGTTATATTGAAAAATATTCGAAGGGAATGGCAGTCCGCGTAAAAGGCAAAAGGTCACGCGCTGAGATTCTCAGCGGCGAAAACCCAATTGATCAGTTTGTCGAGCACGGCATTGACGTAGTCCGCCCGGCGGTTCTGATAATCCAGGTAGTAGGCATGTTCCCACACGTCGATGGTCAAAAGCGGCTTCATGCCCTGGGTCAAAGGCAAGTCCGCGTTGCCGGTCTTGATTACCTTGAGCTTGTCGCTGTCCAGCACAAGCCAGGCCCAGCCACTGCCGAACTGGGTTGTCGCCGCTGTCAACAACTCCTTTTTGCACGCATCCACACTGTCAAACGAGGCTTCTATTTTCTGTTTGAGCGCTGCGGGCGGCTCCCCGCCGCCGTTGACTTTCAGACTGCGCCAGTAGAACGTGTGGTTCCAAATCTGGGCCGCGTTATTGAAAATGGCGGTCTTTTCAGTTTGGCCGGCTGTGGCGGCGATGATTTTTTCAAGGGAAAGGTCGGCAAACTCCGTTCCCGTCACCAGTTTGTTGAGGTTGTCGACATAACCTTTGTGATGCTTGCCGTAATGAAAGCCGATGGTCTTTGCGGATATCACCGGGGCAAGCGAGTTATCCGCGTAAGGCAGGGGCGGCAAAGTAAGCGCGGTTGTCGCTCGCACGCTGCCGGGAAATCCGCCCACGGCAAATAAGAGAGCTGCACCCGCAGAAGCACTGAGAAAATCACGGCGACTCAGGGCTGGAGAAATCGTAGTCTCTTGCGTATTCATTATGGCACCTCCTTTGTGTTGAAGAAAAAACCGAACACCCCCCGCAGGTGGGCGGATTTTCCGTTCATTGCGATATGAAACGAAAAAAAATGATCTGTAGCCCAAGGCCGTCCTGCTGGAGCGGACAGGACGGCTAATCATCGGCCGGACCCGATTTGCCGACTTGCGCGGCGGTTTTGCTGTTACTGTCAGGTATCCTGATAAATTCGTATAACGGGATTGCGTGGGTGTAAATAGGGCAAATTGCCGCATCTCTGCAGAAATGGGTATTTTTTCTTGGGGGGGGGACGACAGATGGAAACAGGACAGCGGCTCGCTGCGTGCAAAACCTGCCTTCGATTTTTCAGCACTTCAAGTTTTTCCCTTACTCACTATCAATATACGTGGCCTGCTCCCGATTCCCATGTAACAATTGGTTCGCTGATTGAAAGCGTTCTTCCACCTCCAAGCGGTCCTCGTCTTCCGGCAACCCGCCGGCTCCCCGCTGGCGATCATCCTGGCGTGCCGCAACAGCGTAACCCGGTCCTCTGACCGCTGTACGGATCCCGCGACTACGACGGCAATCGTTTCCAGCAGACGGATGGTCACCACTGTCGGCGATTCATTTTCCGGAAACAAAAAGGCCGCCGGAACTTTTGCTGGGATGGAGCTAAGCCGTTGTAAAAAAAATAACATGGCAGGAGAAATGCGCGGAACAGCATAAGGAGCCGTAACGAAATTAAAAAAACAACCATGGCATTCCGTAACGGCTGCTAAAAGAAGGAGCGCACCCGAAGTTCGATCTTGTTGCTGTTTTGTTTTTCACCGTATTCGGTCATGCCCCCGCCGGCCAGCCGGGAGAATCGAAGGCGCACCTCCCAGTTGGTGAAGCCGCTGTAGGTGATTTCCGGACTGAGGGAATAACTGCGGTCGTCAAGGTTGACGATGGCGGTGAGGCCGGGGGTGAAATAAAGCAGGTCAAAAGGGTCTTTGCCGGTAATCCTGGCATAGAGATAATCACGGCCGGTCTGTGGCCTTGCATAACCGCTTTCGCTGATGGCGGCTGCCTGCCGCAGCAGGGCGTCACCCCCGCCTGCCGAAAACGCACGGGAGCCATCGTCAATCAAGCGGAAGAAACGTTCTGTTTCCGTTTCACCGTAGCCGTCATCATTGTGGTAGAACTCGACAATCGAAGTGATGTCATTTTCCGTCAGGTAGCGGAGGCCCAGAAGATAACTGGTGTCGCTTATCTCCCGCGGGGCAAGTTGCCCGGCCTCGGTCAGCACCCGGTATTGCTGGTTGGGGACATGGGCCAGCTCACCGTGGATCTCGAAGTTGGTCGCCAGGTTTGTGGAAAAATCGACGCCGTAACGGGTGGTGCGGCTGTTGCCGGTGTACCAGATGAAATCGATATCCGTATCCAGATAAAGAAAATAGAGCTTGGCCGCCAGGTTGACATTATCCCGCACCCCGAAGTCCTCATTGACGCCTCGCCAGACCGGCAGGGCCACCGTGGTCAGCGCCATTGTTTTCAGGTCGCCGTCACGACTTTTGACCAGATCGAAACCCGCGCCGACATAACCTTCCATGGCCTCTTCCGGATTGTTGGGGTCCTTGGCCCGGTCGATGAAGCCCACCGGGCTCCAGGCATAGCCCTTGCCCCACTTGAATACCTTTTTGCCGAGATTGATGCCGAGGTTGGGACCGGCCTTGATGCCGGCAAACCCCTCAAAGATGTCGGCCCGGTCGGACCATCCCAGCTCATCCTGGCCGGCGGTACCCTGGAGAACCCAGTTCAGGGTGGTGATGCCGCGGCTGAGACTGCCGTCAAGCTGCAGGGTGGCGCTGCCGGCATCAAGGGCGGAACGGGGATTGCGGTAAAAAGCAAGGTCGGCCAACGCCCCGTGCTGGTTGATATCCAGATGTTCCCATTTGATTTCGGCGTATCCACCCCAGTCGATGCTTTTTTTCTTAAACGCACCCATATCGAAACTGTACTCCTCCTGGGCCGCCGGCAAGGAGGGGTCAAAAAAAAGAAGCAACGTCGTCAGCTGAAACAAAAGGCGGCGCAGCGGAAAATTATTTCCGCCCCGGTTCATCGCAGCTCATCCACCCGGGGCAGATAGTTGAGGGAAAAGACCTCGTCCGCCAGCTCTTTTTTGTTGATCCTGGCGTAAATCATCACCGATTTATAGCCCTTGTAGAGCGGACTGTCCGTTTCAAGCACCGAGGGACGCTTCAAACCGTCACCAAAGTCCTTGATTTCCTTGTAATAAAGGGTCTTGATCAGCATGCCGCTGACGGCGTAGCATTCGATGCCGGTCGGCACCATGGCCTTTTTGTCAACCCGCATCTTCAGGCGGTCATAGGCCACCGAGCCTGATTTGGCCTTCAGCTCGAGGATGTAGGCGTCGCCCTCTTCCGTCACGGCGACGGCATCGTACTCGGCGCCGTAGTCAAGGCGCAGGATGTCCGAGTTGTTGAAAACGCCGCCCACCACCGACTGGAGACTTGTTATGCGCAGAGGCTTGCCCACATTGGGAATGTAGAGCCACATATTGTCGCCCAGGCGCAGGGTGGCGCGGCCCTTTTCGCTGGCCGGGTCGAGAAACAGGGCCACCACCTTGTCCTGTCCCTTTTTCACCGAGTAGAGGACAAACTCCTTTTTCGTACCGTCCGGCTCGATATTGATGAGCTTGCGGTACATTTCATAGGATTCGGGCTGCAGGTTGCGGTCAACCCGGGCCAGGATTTCCGCGCCGTTCAAGGCGGACGACCAGCAATTGCCGGCGGTCGCGAAAAGCAGGAGCGCGGAAACAGACCAGATACTAACGATTTTCAAAATATGATTTGACAACGTCATCAACAACTCCTTTTTGTTCGGAATATTCAATCGCGTGTTGCCGCAAAGCCCTCTGCAGGCGGTCGCCGAACTTGCCGGCAATAAATACCGTCACGCCCTTGCCGTGGAGAAAATCCGCCGCATCAGCTCCGGCGTGGCCGGAGATATCGGCAACCGGATTCTTGACCGTTTCAAGCAAGGTACCGGCCTCATCGAATAAAAGAAAATATCCGGATCTGGCCGCCACCTCGCTGACAGGGCTGCGCCTGTCCGGTTTTTGCGCGGCCACGGCCAATTTCACCTCTCCGGCCCGGGCAAATGACGACAAGCACGTTATCAAGACCAGCAAGAGTATTAGCGCAAACCCTTTTCGCAGACGCATCGGCATCCTCCTTTTTTCAGATTTTCAGACATGACGCAGGGCATCAATGGGCTCCATCCGTGCCGCCTTGGCGGCCGGCTGGAGACTGGCCAGCACCGAGATGCCGATAACAATGACAACCACCGCGACAACATCGCCGGGCCGGAGGGTCGGCGCAAGCACCAGCCCCGCCTGCCGGCCGAAATCAAAACTTATTTTGGCGGCATGCATGGCTGTGACGGCAACCAGGCTGATCGCGGTGCCGACAGCGGTGCCGAGCACGCCGAGCAGGAAACCTTCGGCGACAAAGAGCCCCATGATTTTTGCCGGTCGCGTGCCGATGGCGGCAATGGTGCCGATTTCGTTGATCCGCTCATACACCGCCATGATCATGACATTCATGATACTGACCAGCACAATGGCCACCAGCATGATTTTGATGAACAGGGTCATCAAATCGATCATTTTGGCGATGTTGTAAAAAGGGGAGATTTTTTCCCAGGTATGGACTTCGAAAACAGGGTTTCCCTCCTTGTTTTTCAGCTCGCCCAACTGCTTCTCCAGGCGATTGAACACCGCGGGCAGGTCGTCCATGTCGTGAAGCCGCGCGGCGATCTCGCTGATCTCCACCCCCTCGATGCGCAGCAGGCTTTCGGCATCGTCCAGATGAATGATGCCGTCCCGGCCCCCCGGCCCGCTGATGCCCTCCAGCACGCCGCGCACGACAAAGGGCTGGCCGTTGACCGATCCTTGCCTGTTGGTGGCGACCAGGACAATGGTGTCGCCGACATTGACCTGCATGCCCTTGGCGATCAGATCCGGAATGAGGATCTCGCCCGGCTTGACCAGCCCCTCTTTTTCACCCTGGAGAATGCGGCCCATGAGCTGCGGCATGGCCCGGCTTTCCTGCTCCGGGATAACGGCATTAAGCCTGATATTGGTGGTTTCGTTGAAGTTGCTGAACATGGCGCCCAGCTTCAGTCGCACGGTAAAGGAGTCAATGGCCGGGTCGCTGCCCAGCACATCCTCCACCTTTGCCGTCTGTTTTTCATTGAGGTTGCGATTGAGCGGCAGATTGTCGATGGAGGCGAGATAGCCCTTGCGGTGGATCTGCAGATGGCCCAGCATGGAATCGGTGATCTGGCCGACCATCATCGCCTTGAACGAGCCGGAAACCGAGACAAAAAGCAGCACGGACACCACGCCCAGGGTAATCAGCGTGGCGGTCAGGAAGGTGCGCCGTTTGTAGCGGAGCAGGTTGCGCGCCGCCAGCTTGAAAATATTAAACATGGTCGGCACCTCCCTGTGTGGCGTTTTGCTGCAACCTGCCGTCCTCGATGGTGAAAATCGTTTCCACGCTGCTCACCAGTTTTTGGTCATGGGTGGAAAAAATGAAGGTTGTGCCGAACTCATCCCGCATATTTTTCATGAGGCTGATGACCTTGCCCGCCGTTTCCCGGTCGAGATTGGCGGTGGGCTCATCTGCCAGCACCAGTTTGGCGCTGGTGACAAGGGCCCGGGCCACGGCGACGCGCTGCTTCTGGCCGCCGGAAATCTGGTTCGGGTATTTGCCGGCCTGATCCGCCATGCCCACCGCGTCAAGCATGGCCATCACCCGCTTTTTTCGCTCCGCAACCGGCCGGTTCCGCACCATGAGGAGCGGATATTCGACGTTTTCATAGACCGTCAGCACCGGGATCAGATTGAAATCCTGGAACACGAACCCGATATTGGCGCCGCGAAAATCAGCGGCCTTTTTGCGGTCAAGACGGGTCATATCCGCGCCCGCCACGAACAGCCTGCCCGAAGTGGGCGGATCAAGGCAACCGATCATATTGAGCAGGGTGGACTTGCCGCTGCCCGACGGCCCGATAAAGGAAACAAAGGAGGCCGGTTCGATGCTGAAATCGACCCCCCGCACCGCCTTGACCTCGATATCTCCGGCAACGTATGTTTTTTCCAGTTGTCGCGCTTCGACGAGTGGCATGGTATTTTCCTCCTGACTCAGGATACTCTTTCATTGATCAAACCGCCAAAACCTTTTTCTTTCAGCCCCGGTACCCCTTATCCTCGGGCAATCCTTTCTGCCGCGCCGAGGCCACCGCCAGCTCGTCGCAGCGCTCGTTTTCCGGGTTGCCGGCGTGTCCCCGCACCCAGTTGAAGGTAATATCAAGCCCCTCAATCAACTCAAGCAGTTCCGCCCACAGATCAGGGTTGACGGCCGGCTTGCCGTCCGATTTGATCCAGCCTTTTTTCCGCCAGTTTTTCGCCCACCCCTTGGCGATGCCGTTGACCACATAACTTGAATCCGAATAAAGCGTCACCTTTTTGTGCCGCTCTTTCAGTTGCCGCAGGGCGACAATGCAGCCCATCAGCTCCATGCGATTATTGGTGGTCAGCCGGAAACCGCCGCTGAACTCCCGACGCATGCCGTCCCGGATCATGACGACGCCGTAGCCGCCGGGGCCCGGGTTGTTGATACTGCCGCCGTCGGTATAAATGACGATTTCACCGTCCACTGCTTCTGTCGGTATGGGACTTTCTTTTTTGCCGCTGTTTTTTTCTTTTTTATCGCCATATTCAGGCTTTCCCTGCCAGGCTTCCGCTTCCGCCCTGGTGGCAAAGCCCTTATAGATCGCCCCGGCAAAGCCTTTTACCTGGGCCTGGGCCGCGGGCCAGTTATCGTAGATGCCCGGTTCGTAACCCGCGACCACCGCATAAAACTTCTTTGCCGCCATAAATTTCCACAACCTCTTCTGTTTATTTGACCTAAGTCAATGAATATCACTATGCTGTAATGTATCATGGAGACACGAAACCAATCAAACATCTTCACCAGCAGGAGGAAATATGAAAACATTCGCCCTGGATCAGTCCCGAATCTTTGCCGAGGGAGGCATCCAAAAATTCCTGGTGCACGATTCCCCTTTTTTTAAAATCATCAACTTCAACATCAAGGCGGGCCAGACCTTTCCGGTCCATTCCCATCATGTCGAAGGACAGCTCTCCATTCAGGTCATCGAAGGAAGCGGAGAATTTCTGGGCGAAAACAATGCGGCCCTGCCCGCCAAAGCGGGCGACATCCTCATCTGCGACATCAGCGAGCCCCACGGCGCCCGGGCCGTCACCGACATGCGCCTCCTGGTGACCATCGCTCCGCCGATTTGACCATTGCCGACTGCGACGATGGGTTGGCAAAATCCTTTTTTCACCACGGAGCACACGGAGATCACAGAGAAATAATTTCTGAACTCCCGATGTCGTGACGTAATTTCAACAAGTTATGTCACCACTTCGGATTCCGGCCTGTTACCGGTTTTAGTGCCTGAAGTACTTCAAATCCTTCACGTACCTAAAGTGTAAAGTGCCTCAAGTGCCTCAAGTTAAAGGTGTTATCTGATCAGAAAGCACCGCCACTTCAAGTACTTTAGCCATTTTAAGTACTTGAGGCACTTGAAGTACTTGAGGCACTTTTTATTATTTGATGAAAGAGCAGCAGTAGTCGGCCAGCTCCCGCACCTTGAGGCTGAACTTTGCATTGGCGGGAACCTCGAACGCCTCGCCGCCCTTGACGGTTTTCCACGTGGAGTCGCCGGGCAGCAGCACATCAAGATCACCGGCCAGAATCTCCATGATCTCCTTGTCCGCCGTATTGAACTCGTAGTCGCCGGGCAGCATGACGCCAAGGGTCTTTTTGGAGCCATCCGGGAAAATGACGGTACGGCTGGTGACCTTGCCGCCGAAATAAACATTTGCTTTTTTAACCACCGACACATTGGTAAATTCAGACATGAATTTTTCTCCGAAATAACGTTAATAAGGGGGAAACAAATCTCACATTTGTCTCTACTACCGACTCCCCGCGGAAATAGCAACATCGTTTTTCAGGCGAATTTCCCCTCCCCCTGCGGCACAACGCCCGCTGGGGCGCGCTGTTTTTGTCCGCGTCAATCCGCCTTTTCCCTCGTGAAAGGCTGGACAAAACACCATGCTTCTGGTATAGGATAACGTTGTTTTGAACGGGCCCCTCAACCGGCCCGTTTTTCATTTTATGAACCATCGGCATGACAAAAGGGTACTTTGTGAGCAGTAAACTGTTAAAAGAAATTCAACGGCGCCGCACCTTCGGCATCATCAGCCACCCGGATGCGGGCAAGACCACTCTCACCGAAAAGCTGCTGCTCTTCGGCGGCGCCATTCAGATGGCAGGGGCGGTTAAATCGCGGAAAACCGCCAACCACGCGGTCAGCGACTGGATGGCCATCGAGCAGGAACGCGGTATTTCCGTCACCTCCTCAGTGATGAAATTCAATTACCGCGATTATGAAATCAACCTGCTTGACACGCCGGGCCATCAGGATTTTTCCGAAGACACCTACCGGGTTTTGACCGCGGTGGACAGCGCGCTCATGGTGATCGACAACGCCAAGGGAGTTGAGGCCCAGACCAAAAAACTGATGGAGGTCTGCCGCATGCGCAACACGCCGGTCATCACCTTCATCAACAAGCTGGACCGCGAGGGGCTCAATCCGCTCGACATCATGGCGGAAATCGAAGACAAACTGCAGATCGAGTGCGTCCCCCTGTCCTGGCCCATCGGCATGGGCAAAAGTTTCAAGGGCGTCTACAACATGTACCGGGACGAACTGCAGCTTTTCACCCCCAGCCAGGACACGCGCCCCCAGGATACGGTGGTGGTCAAGGACATCAACGACCCGAAACTCGATGAACTGCTGGGTCGGCAGGCGGATAAGCTGCGTGAGGACATCGAACTGCTCATGGGGGCGGCCAACCCCTTTGAACTCGATGAATACCTGAAGGCAAGCCAGACCCCGGTCTTTTTCGGCAGCGCCATCAACAACTTCGGCGTCAAGGAATTGCTGGACGCCTTTGTCGAACTGGCCCCGGCCCCCGGACCCAGGGAAACCCTGACCCGCACGGTCTTTCCGGAAGAAGAGACCTTTTCCGGTTTCACCTTTAAAATCCAGGCCAACATGAATCCGGCCCATCGGGACCGCATCGCCTTTTTCCGCATCTGCTCCGGCAAATTCACCCGGGGCATGAAGGTGCACCATCATCGACTGGGCAAGGATGTGTCCCTGGCCAATGCCACCATTTTCATGGCCCAGGACCGTTCCAATGTCGAGGAAGCCTACCCGGGCGACATCATCGGCATCCATAATCACGGCACCATCAAGATCGGCGACACCTTCACCGACAAAGAGCCCCTCAAATACACCGGCATTCCCAATTTCGCCCCGGAACATTTCCGCCGGGTGCTGCTGAAAAACCCCCTCAAGATGAAACAGCTCAACAAGGGTCTGGTGCAGCTGGCCGAAGAAGGCGCGGTGCAGCTCTTCCGTCCCTTGATGGGAAGCGACTACATCCTCGGCGCGGTCGGAGTTCTGCAGTTTGATGTCACCATGGCCCGCCTGAAAGCGGAATACGCAGTCGAGGCGATCTACGAAGGCATTAATTACGCCACCGCCCGCTGGGTGAGCTGCGACAACCGCAAAAAACTTGACGAGTTCAGACAGAAAAAACAGGCGAACCTGGCACTTGACGCGGAAGGACATCTCGCCTTCCTCGCCTCCAGCGAATGGTCTCTTTCCCGCACCATGGAGCAGTTCCCCGATATCACCTTCCACAAAACCCGTGAACACACCTGATATCCTTGCCGGCCTCTTTCCCGCCCGGCAAGGATCATCATGAAACACAACCGCCCCGGAAAAATCAGCCCGTGCAGACCTCCGCCATTTTTTTCTTGCATTATTTCAGTAATTAATTAAATTATAAAAACATCTCGAAACAACAAACCAAAACTGAAGAATCGCATGAAAGAAAAACAATCCCGCAAAACCCTGCAATGGATCATGGCTCCCCTGGTTCCCCTGGTTATCATTGGAGGATACTTCCAGCCCTATCTCGGCTACGTGCCGATCGCCATGCTGCTCGTTATGTTTGTCCTGACCCTCTTCCGAGGCAGGTTTTATTGCGGCTGGATCTGCGCCATGGGCGCTTTTCACGAAAGAATTCTGACCCTGATCAGCCTGAAAAAGCCCATTCTGCCGGTTTTCAAGGCCGGATGGTTCAGGTGGCTGCTTTTTACCCTGATGATGGGCCTCCTCGCCTTCCGGCTCATTGCCGCCGAGGGAGACCCGGAAAAAATCGGCGCCGCCTTTGTCATGATGTGGACCCTGTCCACCGGGCTTGCCGTCTTTATCGGGCTTGTCTGGAAACCACGATCATGGTGCAACATCTGTCCGATGGCAACGTTTCAGGGGCTCATCGCTCCGTGCAACTATCTTTTACAGGTGGAGTCATCCTGCCGGGAATGCGGCATCTGCCGCAAAAGCTGCCCGATTGAAACAAATCCGGGCTCCTTCAAATCCCAGGGATTCGTGCGGAGCAGCGAATGCATGCGCTGCGGCAACTGCGTGGTGAACTGCCCGAAAAACGCCCTGTCGTTTCAGAAAACCCCGCAGGAGGGGTGCTCGGTGCTGGTCAATCTCGGCATAAAACCACGACAGCTTGTGCAAAAACAAGGGTAAATCCGTCTGACGGCGACGCCCAATTCACCCACCTCACCATTCATTTTTCCAGTTGATTTTTTCTCCGGAAAAATGCACGCTGACAGTATCTTTTTTATATGAAACTCTCAGTTTGGGGGACAAC
>AMWB02060404.1_pt1 | contig 11596 bp, 7 predicted proteins | sample 200311 | NCBI WGS metagenome assembly AMWB02 (sample SAMN02737377, study PRJNA173069) | bioreactor metagenome | biome: anode biofilm in microbial fuel cells | place: USA: California | collected 2010-12-16 | reverse complement strand
AGGACAAGAGCTTTTCAAGCTCTCGACACGGGTTCAAATCCCGTCAGGGTCACTTTAATAAGGTGCTCTCCTGTTAGCTAACCGCTGCGTGGTTTTCTACGAAACCCACTTGCAGCTAACAGGATTAATTCGTGCATTAACTTACTCATGCTATCGTATTCGTAAGTTAAGCACTCATTTAAAATGTGCGGAATAGTCGGTTATATCGGTGAAAGGTCAGCCCAGGGGATTCTCTTGGCTGGCCTTAAACGTTTAGAATACCGTGGATATGATTCCAGCGGTATGGCGGTAATCCTGCCTGCTAAAAATACTCTTTTAACAAGGAAGTCTCCCGGTAAAATCAGCGCACTTGATAAGCTGCTTAAATCCAGGCCTCTTGAGGGGTCATTGGGAATTGCGCATACCCGCTGGGCTACCCATGGCGCACCTACCCAGGCCAATGCCCATCCCCATGCCGATTGTGATAATGAAATTGCCCTGGTGCATAACGGGATCATTGAAAATTACGAAACCTTAAAGACCCAGTTGCTGAAAGAGGGGCACTTGTTTTGCAGCCAGACAGATACAGAGGTTATTGCCCACCTGATTGAAAAGTTTTACGAAGATGTCCCCCTGGAGGATGCGGTACGCAAGGCCTTAAAATTAGTCAGCGGGTCTTTCGCCATTGCAGTTATTTCTAAGCGTGAGCCGGGAAAATTGATCGGAGCTCGTTCAGGAAGCCCTTTAATAGTAGGAATAGGAAAAAACGAGAACTTTCTTGCTTCGGATGCTCCGGCGATTCTAGAGTACACCAAAGATATAATTTTTTTAGAGGAGAACGAGATTGCGGTTTTAAATAAAAATAGTTTTAAAGTAGTTGATCTTTCCGGGAATGAAATAATTAAAAATCCGGTGAGGTTAAGCTGGGATATTGAGCAGGCACAGAGGCAGGGTTACAGGCATTTTATGCTCAAGGAAATTAATGAACAGCCAAAAATTATTGAAAACCTGGTAAACTTTAGGATACCGAAGGACAACAGGATTATTTTTAAGGAACAGCATGTCAGTGTTGAAAAATTAAAAAGCATTAAAAATATCTTTATCGTTGCCTGCGGTACGGCTTATCATGCCGGGTTAGTGGGGAAATATGTTTTTGAAACACTTTCCAAGGTCCCCGCTCAAATAGATGTGTCAAGCGAATTTCGTTACCGCGACCTGCTTATTGATAAAAATACCCTGGTCTTAGCGATTAGCCAGTCCGGGGAAACCGCTGATACTTTAGCTGGGGTAAGACAGGCGCGCAAGCTCGGGGCATCGGTAATTTCCATATGCAATGTCCTGGGATCAACCTTAACCCGCGAGTCAGACGGGGTAATGTACACTCACGCGGGCCCAGAGATAGGGGTGGCTTCTACTAAGGCTTATACTGCGCAGCTGGTGGCAATTTATTTGTTTGCTTTCTATCTGGCAAGGGTTCGCAATATAATCCCGCCCGCCAGGATTAATAAGTTAATTAAGGAGTTAAAGTGTATTCCCAAAAAACAGGTGGAGATTTTAAAAGAGCAGGATGCTATCGCCCGCGTTTCCCGCAGGCACTCTCACCTGGGTTCTTTTTTATACCTGGGCAGGAATGTAAATTATCCTTCGGCTTTAGAGGGCGCCTTAAAATTAAAAGAAATTTCATATATTCCCGCCGAAGGGTATGCTGCCGGAGAGATGAAACATGGCCCAATAGCCCTGATTGATGAATACCGTGCGGTAGTCTGCATTGCCTCAGCCTCAAAAGTTTATGAAAAGATGGTTTCTAATATTCAGGAGATCCGTTCCCGCCGGGGAAAGATTATTGCTATTGCCACTGAGGGGGATAACAATATCAAAGAGTTAACCGGCGAAGTAATTTATATTCCCAAATGCGATGAGTTATTTTCTCCGCTTTTAGTCGCTCTTCCGCTGCAACTTCTGGCATATCATATATCAGTTAAACGTGGCTGTGATGTAGACCAGCCGCGCAATTTAGCCAAGTCAGTAACCGTGGAATAATGCTTTATATTGTCGCAACGCCGATCGGTAATTTAAAAGACCTTTCGTTTAGGGCAATCGAAGTCTTAAAAAGCGTAGATTTAATTGCCTGCGAAGACACGCGGCACACCAGGATTCTCCTTGATCATTACGCCATTAAGACACCCACCACAAGTTTTTTTCAGCACAACAGGTTTACAAAAGCAGATTATATCCTTGGTTTATTGAAAGAAGGCAAGAATGTCGCTTTGGTCTCTGATGCCGGTACTCCCGGGATACTTGACCCGGGCTATAATTTAATTAATCTATCCATCAAAAATAATCTGGAGATGACCTTTCTTCCCGGGCCAGCAGCTTTTGTTAACGCTTTGGTAATTTCCGGCAAGCCTGCTCACGAGTTTTATTTTGGCGGTTTTCTGGTTAACCGGACCCAGGCGCGGAAAAACCAACTGGCAAAATTAAAAAAAATGGACTGTACATTAATCTTCTATGAATCCTGCCACAGGATCTTAGCCAGCCTGGAAGATATAAAAGTGGTTTTCGGGGAAAAAGAAATTGTCGTAACCAGGGAATTAACCAAAAAATTTGAAGAAATATTACGCGGCACCCCGGAGTTTATCATAAAGAAACTTGTTAAAAACAGGCCACGCGGCGAATTTGTTATAGTTATTTAAAGTGCCTGCCCTGCCTCGTAAACTCGGCAGGATTCCAATAGATAAAATCTCCAAAGTGTTCAATTTTGCCTTGACAAGGGTGTAGTTTGTGGTATATTTAAAGAAATAAACAAGGACCTTTAAGTCCAGCTCAGTGAAGCTGGCAAGGCAAATAAAATGAAGGAAATTGTATTAAAAATATGAACCCTTGGCAAAACAGGCCAGGGGTATTTTTTTTGGAACAGCCAGTGACACACGACGCAGAAGCGGCGGAATAAGATCGGGGATATAAATGAAAGAAAAAGCCAAAATATTAGATAAAGAAGCAATCAGCCGTTCGGTTATGCGTATTGCCCATGAAATTATTGAAAAAAACAAAGGCACCTCAGGCCTATGTGTTGTAGGCATAAGAAACCGTGGGGTTTACATCGCTAAGCGACTGGCAGGGTGCATAAAGAGCATTGAAGGTAATGATATCCCGGCAGGCGCTTTGGATATCACGCTTTACCGCGATGACCTGGCTCTGGCTTCAGGCCAGCCGTTGGTGCGTAAAACCGAAATAGATTTCGATATAAATGATAAAAAATTAGTATTGGTTGATGATGTCCTTTATACCGGGCGCACCATTCGGGCAGCGCTGGATGCGTTAATAGATTTTGGAAGGCCGCAATCAATACAGCTGGCGGTTTTGGTGGATCGTGGCCACCGTGAATTACCCATCCGGGCGGATTTTGTGGGTAAAAACATCCCCACTTCAAAACAGGAAATAGTGGAGGTGCATCTTGAAGAATCTGACGGAAAAGATGAAGTGTTAATCGCGGAGAAAGAGTAATGATCTGGATAAAAAAAGATCTTTTGGGGCTTGAATATCTGACAGCGGAAGAAATAGGGCTGATTCTTGAAACTGCGGAGTCTTTTAAAGAGGTCTCTACCCGGGAGATTAAAAAGGTTCCCGCCTTGCGCGGTAAAACCGCGGTAAATCTTTTTTATGAGCCGTCTACGCGCACCCGCGTATCTTTTGAGTTGGCGGCTAAAAGGCTTTCCGCCGACGTTATCAATATCGCCACAGAGACCTCAAGTGTCCGAAAAGGCGAGACCCTGATTGATACCGGTAAAAACATTCAGGCGCTTAAGGCAGATATAATTATCATGCGGCATAATTGTTCAGGAGCGGCAAATATGCTGGCAGCTGCGTTAGATATCAGTGTAGTTAATGCCGGTGATGGTTGGCACGAGCATCCTACTCAGGCGCTGCTTGACATTTTTACACTAAAAGAAAAGCTGGGAAAAATAAAAGGTTTAAATGTGGCTATTGTAGGCGATATAGCGCATTCGCGGGTTGCCCGCTCCAATATCTGGGGCTTGACTAAATTAGGGGCTAATGTTACTGTCTGCGCGCCTGAAATTCTGCTTCCGGTTGAAATAGAGAAAACCGGGGTAAAAACATCAAGCAATATAGACGAGGTTTTGAAAAATGCCGATGCGGTAAATGTCCTAAGGATGCAGTTTGAGCGGGATGAGGGCACGGCATTCCCGGAGCAGTTGGATTATTATAAAAAATTCGGTATTACCGAAGAAAGATTAGCCAGGGCCAAAAAAGACATTATTATTATGCATCCCGGGCCGATTAACCGGGGGATTGAAATATCCAGCGAAGTGGCGGATGGTAAAAATTCAGTGATTTTAGAGCAGGTAACCAATGGAATTGCTGTACGCATGGCGGTTTTATTTTTAGTATCCCAGGCAAGGGAAGCGAAAATATGAGCATACTCATTAAAAACGGAAGAGTGATTGATCCTGCAAATAAAATTGATGCTGTTTTGGATATTTTAATTGAAGGTAAAAAAATAGCCATAGTAGCTAATAATATTAAGTCTCAGGCAGAGACCATAATTGATGCGACAGGTAAGATTGTTGGGCCGGGCATTGTTGATATGCATGTACATTTGCGTGAGCCCGGGAGAGAGGATAAAGAAACTGTAGCTACGGGAACTTCTGCCGCGGCCAAAGGCGGGGTAACTACGGTTTTAGCTATGCCCAATACCAATCCGGCTATGGATTGCGCGGAAAATATCAAACTGCTAAAAGAGATAATTAGCAGGGATGCTAAAATAAATGTACTTGTCTGTGGTACTATCACCAAGGGGCGCTTGGGTCAAGAATTAAGCCCAGCCGCTATTTTAAAGAAAAACGGAGCCTGTGCTTTAAGCGATGATGGTTGTTCTGTCGATGATAATGAGCTTATGTTTGAGGCATTTAAGAAAGCAAGGCAAGCCGGGATTTTGACTATCTGCCACTGTGAGGATAAGAAAATTTCCGGTAAAGGTGTAATCAACTTAGGTTTTAACTCTACGCGGCTGGGCTTGCGTGGTATTTCTAATGAGTCAGAATACAAAAGAGTGGCGCGGGATATTGAATTAGCGCAAAAAGCCGACGCAGCCGTACACATTGCACATGTTAGTTGTCGGCAGTCAGTGGAAATAATCGCTAAGGCTAAGAAAAAAGGGATGAGGCTAACTTGTGAAACAGCCCCGCATTATTTTTCTTTAACAGAAGATGCCCTTTTGGGATATGACACAAATATGAAGATGAACCCTCCCTTAAGGAGTCCTGAAGACCTGGCGGCAATTAAACAAGGATTAAAGAGTGGTACAATTGATGTTATCGCATCAGACCACGCTCCGCATACGGAGAATGAAAAAGATATTGAATTTGAGCGCGCGGAATTCGGTAAAATTGGCCTTGAGTCTGGACTGTCCGTCAGTATCATGGAGTTGATTGATAAAAAAGCATTAAGCTGGATAGAATTGGTTGAAAAGATAGCGTTAAATCCTGCAAAGATACTAGGAATCAATAAGGGTACTTTAAGCGTCGGAGCTGATGGGGATATAATTATTGTGGATGCGGATAAAGAGTTTGTTCTTGAGAAAAAAAATATTGTTTCAAAATCAAGAAATTCACCCTTTATAGGAAGAACAGTAAAAGGGTTGGTTGAGTATACGATTTGTAACGGCAGGATAGTATATAAAATATAAATATGGAATTTATCGCTGATTTTCACATTCACTCAAAATACTCCCGTGCCACCAGCCGCGATATGGATGTCAAGCATCTGGCAGAGTGGGCAAAATTAAAAGGAGTAACTCTTATGGGGACAGGTGATTTTACGCACCACCTCTGGCTGGAAGAGTTAAAACATGCATTAGAAGATTGTGGCAACGGTTTGTATAAACACGCGGGCATATATTTTATGCTTACCGCAGAAGTAAGCAGTATTTATTCCAAGAACGGCCGGACCTATCGTATCCACAATTTAATTTTCAGCCCTTCCTTTAAAAGCGTAGATAAAATAAACGAGCGGCTGGGCAGGATAGGCAACCTTGCCAGCGACGGCAGGCCGATATTGGGTTTAGATGCCGCAGAACTAGCGCGCATTGTCTTTGATATAGACGAAAACTGCATGATTGTCCCCGGGCATATCTGGACTCCCTGGTTTTCCGTGTTTGGCTCTATGTCGGGTTTTGATAAGATTGAAGACTGTTTTGAGGCGCAGACAGAGAAGATATTCGCGCTTGAGACCGGGCTTTCAAGCGACCCTACGATGAACTGGCGGCTAAGCGCTTTAGACAGGTTTACCTTGATTTCCAATAGCGACTCGCATTCTCCTTCAAGGATCGGCCGCGAAGCCAATGTCTTTAACTGCGAGCTGGATTATAAAACTATAAGAGATGTTTTAAAGACCAAAGATAAAAAAAGATTTCTTTATACCATAGAATTTTTCCCCGAGGAAGGCAAATATCATTTTGACGGCCACAGGCTTTGCGGCATTCGTTGGTCTCCGCAGGAAACAAAAGCGCACAACGGAAAATGCCCCAAGTGCGGAAAGAACGTAACTGTAGGGGTGGTTAACCGCGTTGAAAAATTAGCTGACCGCAAAGAAGGCTTTGTTCCCGATAATGCTATACCTTTTAAGAACCTTGTTTCGCTGGATCAGATAATCGCGGAAGCAAAAGGCGTGGCCAAAACGAGCGTGGGAGTAGAAAGAGATTACCGGAGCTATCTGTCAAATTTTGGCACCGAGTTTGATATATTGATGCGCGCTTCCAGGGAAGATCTAATTAAAAAATTACCGGCTAAAGTGGTTGAGGGGGTAATGAGGGCGCGATCCGGCAAGATAAGCATAAAACCTGGTTACGATGGAGAATATGGAATAATCTCAATATTTGATAAAGATGCGCCTGAAGAGAAACATGAGCAGCAGCTCAATTTATTTTAATGAAGTTATTTGAAAATATAGCGCGCCTGTGGCCCAACGGATAGGGCACCAGCCTCCGAAGCTGGTGGTGCAGGTTCAATTCCTGCCAGGCGCAATAGAATAACGGCAGGAAGAACGGTTCACCCTGCCTCGTAAACTCGGCAGGACTTCGTTAAATCAAGGCTATAAGGTGCTTGATTCCTGCCAGGCGCAATAAAATAGTAGTTAGCAGGCAGGATATAGGGTGAAGAAGTAAAGGGAATTATTCCAATGTTAGGTTAGCATGGTTTTAAGAGGAATATGGAGTATTTAGACTATAAAATAACTAAAAAATCCGATAAAGTGGTTTATATGTCAGTATAATCTGGTGAAAGTGGAGTAGATGAGGCAGATTTAGTATATATAATACTCCATTATTATCAATTTAGGCTTATGGGGAATAAAGGTATACTAAGGTTTCTAATATTAATGAGGCTGTAAAGAAATTAGGCGAATTTTCAAAACAGGAGAGATCAGTCCATGAAGGCAATCTTAGTTTTAGAGGACGGTAAAAGCTTTAACGCAAACAGTGATTTAAGCGCAGAATGCTTCGGGGAAATAATTTTGAATACTGCGGTAGTGGGTTACCAGGAAATGATTACTGATCCGGCCAATGCCGGCAAAATCCTTGTATTAACCTATCCGCTTATAGGTAATTACGGGGTTGCTGCGAAATTTAATGAGTCAAATAAGATTTGGGTAAGCGCACTGGCAGTTAAAGAAAAAAGCCGGATTTATTCTAATTTTCAGGCAAAATCAAGCCTCGATGACTTTTTGAAAGAAGAGAACGCATCGGCAATTTATAATCTGGATACGCGTACCCTGGCTGTACATTTAAGAGAGAAAGGGCCGTTGTTTGGAATAATTTCTACCAAAGAATTTGATCCTAAAAAATTAGCGGAAAAGATAAATCAGATTAAGAAGCAGCCTGCGCAAACTCTTCTCCCGGAAATATCGGTTTCCCGGCTGAAGATTTCAGGAAAAGGCAGGAGGCTGGCGATTTTAGACCTGGGGGTAACTAATGGCCTTTTAAAACAATTAGAGGCGTTAGGTTTTTCTTTAAACATTTTTCCTTATAATGCCACTGCAAAACAAATTTTATCAATCAACCCCAAGGGGGTAGTTATCTCAAGCGGGCTTGAAAATGATCCGGGTCTAAGCCAGGTAGCGCAAAACATAAGGCCGCTTATTGGCAAATTACCCATACTGGGGGTTGCTACGGGCTGTCAGGTTTTAGCAGCGGCTTTAGGCGCAGGGCTAACCCGGTTAAAATTAGGGCACCGGGGAGCAAACTATCCATTAGCCAGGCCAGGTTCATTCAAGGGGGAAATTACGGTGCAAAATCATGGCTATGTTATTGACCAGGATGCATTACGCAAGGTTAAGGGGTTAAAGGTTACTGCTTACAACTTAAATGACCATACGCCAGAGGAGATTGAAAACAAAAAATTAAAACTGATAGGTGTACAATATAATCCAGTATCTTTAGGTTTTGATCAGGTGAATTCAGTATTAATTAAATTTAATAAACTGTTAGGCCTGCCTGTCCGGCAGGCAGGGAGATAAATATGCCAAGGCGTAAAGATATAAAGAAAGTTTTGATGATTGGTTCAGGGCCGATAATTATCGGCCAGGCATGTGAATTTGATTATTCCGGTTCTCAGGCCTGCAAGGCTTTAAGGGAGGAAGGATACCGTACTATTTTAGTAAATTCTAACCCGGCAACCATTATGACGGATCCGGGAATGGCTGATGTTACTTACATTGAGCCACTGACCGTGGATGTGCTTACGAAAATAATTGCCAAGGAGAGGCCGGATGCTATATTGCCTACTCTTGGAGGCCAAACCGGGTTAAATCTGGTTTTCTTTTTAATGAAACAGGGCGTACTCAAGAAATATGGAGTTGAATCGATAGGTTCTTCTGTAGAGGCTATCTCTTGTGCTGAGGACAGGGATCTTTTTAAGAAGGCAATGCAGGAAATCGGAGTGGATATTCCTAAAAGCGGGATTGCTACAACCGTTAAGGAAGGAATGAGGATTGGTTTGGATATCGGGTTTCCTTTGATCTTACGCCCTGCATATTGTCTGGGCGGCAGCGGCGGAGCTATAGCATATAATAAAGAAGAGTTAGAGACATTTCTCGCCAAGGGGATCGAGGCCAGCCCGGTTCACCAGATTTTAGTAGAACAGTCGGTTTTAGGCTGGAAAGAGATTGAGTTTGAAGTAATGCGCGACTGCGCGGACAACGTGATTATGATTACTTCTATGGAGAACGTTGATCCTATGGGTGTACATACCGGAGATAGTATTGTTGTTGCCCCTGCCCAAACCCTGACCCCTGAGGAGTATACCAACTTCGTTAATCTTTGCAAAAAGATCATTCGTAAGATAGGTATCTCAGGCGGCGGGGCGAATATCCAGTTTGGCCAGAATCCGGATAACGGAAAGATTGTGATCATTGAAGTTAATCCCAGGCTTTCCCGCTCTTCGGCTTTGGCATCAAAGGCCACAGGGGTTCCTATCGCCAGGATCGCTACAAAGCTGGCAATAGGCTTGACTTTACCCGAAGTAATGAATCAGGTTACCAGCAAGACTACTTCATTTTTTGAGCCGACAGTGGATTACTGCGTATTTAAAATCTGCAGATTTACTTTTGAGAAATTTCCGTATGCGGAAAGGGTATTGAATACTTCTATGAAGGCCGTAGGAGAGGCAATGTCTATCGGGAGGAATTTTAAAGAGGCCCTGCAAAAAGGTATGCGCTCGATTGAAATAAAACGATACGGTTTTGGCGCTGATGGCAAGGATAAGATTAGTGATGAAATGCTTAAAAATGCGGACAGCGTTTTGCTTAAGCAGATTAAAGATAAAGTTTCTACCCCCAACGACGAAAGGCTTTTTTATATACGTTACGCGTTAAAAGCCGGCTTAAGCATAGACGAAATTTATGCCTTAAGCCGCATTGACCGCTGGTTTATTGACAATATGCAACAACTGGTGGAACTGGAAGAAGAAATCAAACGGTATAAAAACAAAAAAACAGAAGATGAACCCAATATCCCGCAGGAGTTATTGGCGCAGGCAAAGGCTGACGGGTTTTCCGATATCCAGCTTGCCTTTCTGCTTAATGCCAAGGAGGAAAAGGTGAGACAATTACGCAAAAAGAATAATTCAAAGCCGGTTTATAAGTTAGTAGATACCTGTGCCGGAGAATTTAATGCCAAGCAGCCGTATTTTTATTCGACACAAGAAACTAAGGATGAGGCCAGGCCAAGCAGGAATAAGAAGGTGATAATCCTGGGCGGCGGCCCAAACAGGATTGGCCAGGGCATTGAGTTTGATTATTGCTGCTGCCATGCTGCCTACGCGCTTAAGGAGGAGGGAGTAGATAGCATTATGGTTAACTGTAACCCGGAGACGGTATCTACTGATTATGATACCTCTGACCGGCTATATTTTGAGCCGCTTACATTCGAAGATATCATGAACATAATTGAATTGGAGAAACCGATAGGCGTGATTGTGCAGTTCGGCGGCCAGACCCCGATTAATCTGGCAGTGGCTTTGCGGGAAGCGGGGGTAAATATTCTGGGGACCAGCTCTGAAAGCATTGATATCGCCGAGGATCGCAAACGCTTTAAACATATGATTGATAAATTAGGCCTATTGCAGCCGAACAGCGGCACAGTATTTACTTTTGAAGAGGCCCAGAAGGTCGCCGGCAATATTGGTTATCCCGTATTAGTCAGGCCGTCATATGTATTGGGCGGAAGGGCTATGGAGATTGTTTATGACGCGGAGCTATTGGAAAGATTTATTAAAGAGGCGGCCGAGGTTTCCGGTGAACATCCTATTTTGATAGATAAATTCCTGGAGGATGCCATCGAAGTGGATGTGGATTTAATCGGAGACGGAGAAACTTTTGTTATCGGCGGGATCCTGGAGCATATTGAACAAGCAGGGGTGCATTCAGGAGATGCGGCAATGTCTCTGCCTACTTATACATTATCTCCGGATATTTTAAAAAAGATAAGAGAGGCTACTTACCGCTTAGCCAAAGAATTAAACATCATCGGTTTAATGAATGTGCAGTATGCGGTTAAGGATGCCAAGGTGTATATATTAGAGGTTAATCCCCGTGCATCGCGCACCGTGCCTTTAGTTTCTAAAGTTATCGGAGTCCCTCTGGCAAAATTGGCAACCAAGGTTATGTTGGGTAAAAAGCTCAAAGACCTGGGTTTTACCGAAGAGTTGATCCCCAGGCATGTGGCAGTCAAGGAATCGGTTTTTCCTTTTAACCGTTTTCCCGGGGTAGATGTAATGCTGGGGCCGGAGATGAAATCTACCGGCGAGGTTATGGGCATTGATATGGATTTTTCCAGCGCTTATATCAAGAGCCAGATTGCCGCCGGGCAGAAAATCCCTAAGAAAGGCAATGTCTTTATCTCCGTGCATGACCGGGATAAGAGAGACGTGATTGCGATTGCCAAGAAATTAAAAGATTTAGGTTTCAACATTTTTGCCTCCAGCGGCACGGCCTCGGTTTTAGAAAAAAACAATATCCCGGCCAAGGTGTTGCCTAAAATCACCGAGGGCAGGCCGAACATCCTGGACTTAATGAAAGACGGCAAGATCCAGATGGTGATTAA
>AMWB02032728.1_pt1 | contig 11599 bp, 6 predicted proteins | sample 200311 | NCBI WGS metagenome assembly AMWB02 (sample SAMN02737377, study PRJNA173069) | bioreactor metagenome | biome: anode biofilm in microbial fuel cells | place: USA: California | collected 2010-12-16 | reverse complement strand
ATTCAATATGTTTAAATTACGTCAACCGCGTGAAAGGCAACCGGCCTGTCGGGAATAAAGTCTTCATGCAGGGCGGTGTATGCTACAATAAGGCCGTGCCTTACGCGATGTCTCTCTTGACGGGGAAGGAAATCATCGTTCCGCCGGAGCCGGGTCTGATGGGCGCTTTCGGCGTAGCGCTTGAGATAAAGAACAGGATAGAAATTGGATTATACAATAAAAAAAGGTTTGAACTCGATGAACTGATTAATCGTGAATTCAGTTATTCGAAGTCCTTCACGTGTCAGGGCGGAAAAGAAAAATGCGACCTGAAATGCTCCATATCGATGATAGAAGTCGAGGGTAAAAGGTATCCGTTCGGGGGCGCCTGTAACAAGTACTACAATGAAAGGCACAACATATCGGCGGATGCGGAAAAGAATGATTATGTGAAGATAAGACAGAATTTAGTTTTTAACAAATACGTATCGGCAAGCAAGAGGGGAAATGCCAGAATAGGCATTTCACGAAGCCTGCTTACAAACAGTTTATATCCTTTATACAGCAACTTTTTCTCAGGACTTGGATTTGAGGTCGTACTTTCGGATGAGATAGACAGAGACGGTTCCGACAAGATTCGCAGTTCATACTGTTATCCTGTCGAGGTGTCTCACGGATTCTTCCAGAACCTGCTCAAGAAAGACATCGATTATATATTTCTGCCGCATATAACTGAGATGGAGGGCAGGGAGGATTACAAATACAACAGGATGTGTGTATTTGTACAGGGTGAGACATATTTCCTTCAGTCAACGTTCAGGGATGATCTCGAGTCCGCGAACAATAAGATAAAGATTGTATCGCCCGTTCTCGACTTTTCACGAGGCGCGGAAGACACAAGGAAGCAATTCATAAAAATCGGGAAACTGCTTGACCGAAGCGCGGACGATTCCACTTGGGCGTTTGAAAAGGCGAACGCGGAGTTTCTGGAGATGCAAAAGGAATTCAAGGCAATCGGAAGAAAATTCATAAAGGAACTCGAGAGCGACAGGGAGCAAACGGCATTCGTGTTATTCGGAAGGCCTTACAACGCGTTCGCGAGAGAAATCAACCTCAACATACCGCATAAAATTGCTTCGAGGGGATATAAAATCATACCGTACGATTTTCTGGATTACGAGGACAGGTATTCTTACGATAACATGTACTGGTACAGCGGGAACGAGATTTTATCGGCGGCGAGATACGTGAAGGAGCATCCGCAGTTATACGGCATCTTCATTACGAATTTTTCCTGCGGACCCGACTCGTTTGTTATTCCTTATTTCAGAAAAATAATGGACTCGAAGCCGTCTCTGACACTCGAACTTGACAGTCATTCCGCCGACGTAGGAGTTGAAACGAGAATCGAAGCGGCGATAGACATAATAAAAAACTACATCTCGTTAAGCGGAGGAAAGCGAGACGAAGAAAAAATACAGAAGGACATACTCAGGGTAATAAACCGTGGGGATAAACTTTATGTCCGCGACCACTACGGAAAAGAGTATTCTATCAGGAACAACGATGTCGAAGTGCTTGTTCCGTCGATGGGGAAGTTCAGCACGGACGCTTTTTCCGCTGTATTCCGCTCGCTCGGAATAAACAGCAAGCCCATGCCCGTTCCGACATTTGAGACATTAAAGCACGGGAGGGGAGTCGCTACCTGCAAGGAATGCCTTCCGTTTCTGATAACAACGGGGTCGTTGCTTGAATATCTCTCGAGCATGCGATCAAGAAATACGAAGACATTATTCTTCATGCCTCACGGCTATGGTCCGTGCAGACAGGGGCAGTATCACGTAAGACTCAAGGACATTCTTAATACTTCCGGTATAACCAACGCCGGGGTGATATCGATGGATGACGAATCATCATTCTCGGATTTCGGAAACGAATTTTTCATGAAACAGTGGCTTGGGCTTGTGATAGCGGATACAATTCACGACATTGAAAACGCGCTCGAGGTATTGGCGCCGGATAAAGAGAGTGCCAAAGATACATTAAACTCGGAATGGAAGAAGATTCTTTACGAACTCGAACGGGACGATTTCAGAAGCGTGTTTTCGCAGTTAGAACAATCTGCTCTTGAATTGAAAAAAATACCGCTTAAGAGACCGTTAGATGAGGCAATGATAATTTCTCTGACGGGAGAAATATACGTCAGGCGGGAAGAATATTCACGGCTTGACCTTATAAAGATACTGAATGAAAACGGATTTATCGTCAGGACAGCGCCGATTACGGAGTATGTATATTACACTAACTACCTTCAGAAGCGGAACATAGTCAAGGACTTAGGGATTAAGGATAAACTCGGACTTTTCCTAAAGGAGAGGATTCAGATTAGATTAGAGCGTAAAGTAAAAAAACTTCTGTCGAAGTCAGGGCTTTGCGAAGAAAGCATGATTGACGTGGACAAGACGATGGGATACGGCAGGGAATTAATTTCGGAGAAACTGATAGGCGAGAGCATACTAACCGTGGGACTTGCGCTGAGGGAGATACTCGACGACGCCTGCGGCATAATAACAATCGGGCCGTTCAACTGCATACCGAGCAGGTTCGCGGAAGGCATACTAAACAAGGAGATGACGCTTGACGGAAAGTACAGATTCGGAAGGCTTCACAGGAACGGATACCCTCAGACGCTTACGAATCTGCCGTATCTTCACATAGAAACAGACGGAAACGTATTTCCGCAAATAACGCAATCTAAGATTGAAATATTCATGATGCAGTCTAAGAAACTGCACGAAGAGATGATGAAAGTCAGGAAATCCCGTTGAACTTTTTGCTGTTGTAATATTCTTTGGCTAAAGCGAAATCTGAGATCAGACTTAAGAAGTTATTCAGGCAATCCTGAGAGATACCGAGGAATTTATCCATGAATTGCTTTTCACCCTCCAGACCTTCGATGTAAACCGTTATTTTATCCTTCAGGCTAAGCAGCGTTGAAGAGAATTCCGATTTAAGGTTATCGTTTATCAATTCCGAATTCCGCACGTCCGAAAGAACGGCCGCAAGTCCGTAAAGGTATTTAGAGTCAAAAAGTATATCCTGAAATTCACTTTTCCGATTATTCTTTTCCGAAATGTCTATAAAAAGGGAAAGCTCAAAAATATTTTTGAGCTTTCCCCCGGAAAAATCACTTATTTCCAGCGCAAGATTATTTGTCTCATCCGAGAACATTATTCGTTCTTGCCGTGGCAGTTTTTATATTTCTTTCCGCTACCGCAGGGGCAGGGTTCATTTCTTCCGACTTTCTTGCCGACCTTAATCGGCTGATGTTTCCCTGTTCTTGCAGCTTCGTTTTCGACGGGTTCAAGGTTTCCGGAATATCCCATTCCATCGGAAGTGTCGTGCTGCGCCTGAAGGCGTGACGTATTGACGCTCTTTGGTCCGCGGATTTCCGCGGCTTCGTCGGGTGTCTGCGTGGTGAATTTAAAGATGAAGTTAATTGTATCAACCGCAATACCGTCAAGCATCGCTTCGAACAGTTTGAATCCGTCCATCTTGTATTCGATGAGCGGGTCCTTTTGTCCGTAAGCCCTGAAATTAATACCTTCCTTCAGATCATCCATTTCGCGCAGGTGCTCTTTCCATTTTTCATCGATAATGCTCAGCATCGCGAATCTCTCTATCTTGCCCATCAGGTCGGAGCCGTACCGTTCTTCTTTGCGTTTGTAGAAAGCACGCGCTTCGTTTAGTATAAGTTCTTTCAGTCCTGCCTCGCCAAGGTCCTGATACTTCTGCGGCGTTAAACCGAGCCTGACGAGGAAGGTTCTCTGGACTTCTTCGTTGAGTCCTTCAAAATCCGAATCAGGTTTATACTTTTCAATAATTTTATCGATGTTCTTATCGACCATTTCGAAGAGTTCGTCTTTCAGTCTCTCGCCCATCAGCGCCTGTCTGCGTCTTTCGTAAATAACCTCTCTCTGCTGGTTCATCACGTTGTCATATTCGAGAAGTCTTTTACGTATGGCGAAGTTATTCTCTTCCACCTTTTTCTGCGCGCGCTCGACAGAGTTTGTTATCATCCTGTGCTCAATCGCCTGGCCGTCTTCTACACCGAGCCGCTGCATTACGCTTGCAATTCTTTCGCTTCCGAAGAGTCTCATAAGGTCGTCTTCGAGGGAAAGAAAGAATTTTGAAGAGCCCGGGTCGCCCTGTCGTCCTGCGCGTCCTCTCAACTGGCGGTCAATACGCCTCGACTCGTGTCTTTCGGTTCCCATAATGTGGAGTCCGCCTGCATCAGGCACGCCGGGTCCGAGTTTGATGTCGGTACCGCGTCCTGCCATGTTGGTCGCTATTGTTATTGCACCCGGAAGACCCGCATTCGCGACAATCTGCGCTTCGCGCTGATGCTGTTTCGCGTTAAGAACTTCGTGAGGAATGCCGCGCCTTTTAAGGAGCCTCGAAATCGTTTCAGAGACTTCAACGCTGGTCGTACCGACGAGCACGGGGCGTTTCATTTTTCTCATCAAATCGATTTCATCGATTACGGCGTTATACTTTTCGCGTTTTGTTCTGTAAACAAAATCGTTCATGTCGTCTCTGACGCAGGGGACGTTCGTTGGAATGACCACCACGTCGAGTTTATAAATCTCGAAGAACTCCGTCGCTTCAGTTTCGGCTGTACCAGTCATTCCCGCGAGTTTCTTGTACAGTCTGAAATAATTCTGCAGAGTAATTGTAGCAAGCGTTTGAGTGTCCTTCTCGACCTTCACGCCTTCTTTAGCCTCTATAGCCTGATGGAGACCTTCGGAATAGCGTCTGCCGGCAAGAATACGTCCTGTAAACTCGTCGACTATCATAATCTTATCGTCCTGCACGACGTACTCGACGTCTTTCTCGTACAATCCGTAAGCCTTGAGCAATTGCTCGACGATATGGAGCCTGTCGCTTCTTTCGGCGTAAATTTTATATAATTCCTCGCGTTTAATTTCTTTTTCGTCGAGGTTCAGAGAAGCATCGTTTTCGAGATGAGCAATTTCGCTTCCGAGGTCGGGGAGAGTAAAGAAGTCTCTTTCCTGAGTCGAAGGCGCCAGGTATTCACGTCCTTTTTCCGTAAGGTCAGTTATATGTGACTTTTCATCAATCACGAAATAAAGTTCATCGTCAACGACGTGCATTTCCCTCGCTTTATCCCTGTTGTAGAAAGTTTCCGTATCCTGCATAAGTTTTTTATTACGCGGGTCGGCGAGAAGTTTCTGAATCCTTTTATGCTTAGGCAGTCCGTGATAAGCACGCAGAAGCAGGAGTCCCGCATTCTCGAGCATATCGTTCGGGGGATTTTCGTTTTCGAGAATTCGTTCAGCCTCGGCAGTAATTGAGTTAATCAGAGATTTCTGTGCATCAACGAGGCGTTTGATTCTCGTGTTCATTTCATTGAACTTGTGAGTCGGCGCTTCGACCGGACCCGATATAATAAGAGGCGTTCTCGCTTCGTCAATCAGAACGGAGTCAACTTCGTCAACAATCGCGTAAAAATGTTCGCGCTGAACGAGGTGTTCTCTGTCAACAACCATATTATCTCTCAGATAATCGAAACCGAATTCGTTATTTGTTCCGTACGTAATGTCGCTGTTATACATCTTCCGCCTGACCTCGGAGTCCATGTCATTAAGAATGACGCCGACTGTCATACCGTGGAATTTAAAAATCTCGCCCATCCAATCGCTGTCGCGTTTCGCGAGGTAATCGTTAACCGTAACGAGGTGGACTCCTTTTTCGGCGAGCGCGTTTAAGAACAGAGGCAGAGTAGCCACGAGGGTTTTACCTTCTCCCGTCGCCATTTCCGAAATCCTGCCCTGATGAAGAACGACACCGCCAATCAGCTGAACGTCGAAAGGAACCATGTTCCATTTAACCTTGGTTCCAGCGGCTTCCCATTCCTTGCCGAGGAGTCTTCGGCATGTATCCTTTACAACCGCGAAGGCTTCGGGAAGCAGTTCGTCAAGCGTGAGCTTAATGGTCTCATAATAATCCTTAGTCGTTAAATCGAGTTCTTCGTATATCGAATATCTTTCCTCGTGGGGGAGGTCTTCTTTCAGTTTTTCCCGTAACTCGGTAATCTTATCTTCGAGTTCCTTTACTTCATCCTTAATTCTCGATTTCAATTCCGCGGTTTTCGCGCGAAGTTCATCGTCTGTCAATTTCTGATATTCTTCGTAGTACGTGTTAATTTCATCCACAATGGGCCGGAGTGATTTAACATCCTTTTCGTGTTTACTCGGGAATAATCTTGATAATACCTTTAACATAAGTCGTATAATTTTCTATAAACATTAAATTTAACATATTCCTAAAACAAATAATATTACTAAAAGAATCACAATTTCTTTAAAAACCGCAAATTCATATAGAGATACTGCGAAAAAGCAATTTTGGATTAACTGATTTGACATAAGGGCGAAATCAAAGGAAGGGCGTGTATCTTGAAAATAATCGGCGGAGAGGGCAGAGAAAAAAAATATGAATGAAAACGCGATTTTAATAATTGAACTTTATTATCATAACGTTTATTTTGATAATAGAACAAAACACAATACAAGAAAGGACTACTTATGGCAATAATGATAACATCCGAGTGCATAAATTGCGGCGCGTGCGAGCCCGAATGCCCGAACACGGCGATATACGAAGGCGGTTCTGCCTGGAAACTCGGAGACAAGGAATACAACGAAGGGGAGCCGACACCTGCAGGAGCAACGGGTTTTTTCTCCAACGATTTTTTCTACATAGTGCCCGATAAATGCACTGAGTGCAAAGGATTTCACGATGAGCCGCAATGCGCGGCGGTTTGCCCTGTAGATTGCTGCGTACCTGATCCGAATCACATTGAAGACGAGGAAACTCTACTTAAGAAGAAAGATTATCTGGACGGGTTAGGAAGGTAAGTTCTCAATTTTATTTTCGCTATGAGTGTGGACCGGGACTGATACCGTGTTTCCGGTTTCTTCGATAGTGTTATCCGCGGATGTAATTTCCGATATGTCGGAACTTGCATCCGTTTTTTCATTGAACTTCGCCGAACTGAATATTTTCTTGTATCCGAAAAGAATCATTACGAATCCAATGGTTACCGATATATCGGCGACGTTGAAAATCGGGAAAGTATAAAAATGTTTTCCGAATATAGAGAAGTCCGGCATGTTGAAATGAAAGAAGTCAACAACCCTGCCGTAGAACAGGGGAGCGTAGCCGTAAATAACGCCGTAGAACAGTCTGTCGATGAGATTGCCAACGGCGCCTCCGAGTATGAAGGCAAGAGACATTCTTAGATACAGAGTCTCGTTTTTATTCTTGATCAAGAAATATATAATCAGGACAGTGGCTATAAGCGTGAAAATCGAAAGGAGAAGTTTGCCGCCGAGTTGAATGCCGAAAGCCATTCCCGGGTTTTCGATAAAAGTAATCAAGAAGAAATTGTCAATCACGTTTATGCTTGAATTATACGGCATGCCGTGAATTGTAAATCCGAGGAACGGAATATCAATTCCCTTGATGTAGATTTTTGAAATCTGATCAATAATTACGACCGCCAGTGTAATATAAAAAACTCTCAAATTATCCTCTCAGGTTTTTGCATTCGATGCAATGCTGGGTTATGGGGACAATCTCGAGTCTTTCCTTAGGAATCAGCGGGCAGGTGCTGCAAAGATTCTTGGGCTCATCTATGCAATCGATGCAAACGCCGTATGTTCCCTGGTCGATTCTCGTAAGAGCCTCCTCGATGTAACCGAGATATTTCTCGTCGCGCTGAACGAACATATAGTTCTTTTCCCTTTCCATTTCATCGGTGCCCTGTTCGGCCATGTGAGAAGCGTATGAAAGGTCGTCGCCGACATAATCGCCTGATTCGCTGTCAACGAGCGACATCATGTTAGCTCTCGCGCTGTCGATAATCTTCTGTTTTTCGTCAGTGAGTATGTACTTGAAATGCTGGAGTTCTTTCGTCGTGTATCTGATTTTGCTGTTCTTCTTGTACTTCTTCACTTTTTTCACCGGCTGTTTAATTTCTTTTTTTCTGACGACGGTGACGGATTTCGGAGCGACCGGTTTTTTAACGGTTTTTGTTTTAGCGGCCGTTTTCACGGGAGCCTTCTTCACCGGTTTCTTCGCAACCTTTACCTTCGCGGGTTTCACGGACTTCTTAACAGCCTTTACTACTTTCTTTGGTTTAGCCTTGCCCGTTTTAATTTTTGTTTTTGACTTTGCCATTTATATCTCCTTTAAATTAAACTTTTTCTATAAAGAATTCACACTTCATATCGTTTATGTCAGTTGCAAAGAATTCCTTATCCGCTGAATTTGAATCAACAATTTCAGTGCACCCTATTTCATAGCAGATAATATTGAAATTGTTTTTCACAATATCAAGTATCTTTTCCGTTGTTCTTAAAGTTATTTTTATTTTGTCTGAAACGTCGAAATCGTTATTTTTCCTGTAATTCTGAATTCTGTTTATGAATTCTCTTACGATTCCTTCTTCAATAAGTTTCTCGTCAAGGGTCGTGTCGAGAGCGATAGTGATATTCCCGGACGATTCGACTATCCATCCTTCAATGTTCTCGGTCAGAATTTCGATATCCGCCGAGGTAAGAGTGAAACCCTCAATCTCGATAGAGCCTTCGGATTCAATCATTTTTATTTCGTCTTTGCCGAGGTTAACAATCAACTGCTGAACCTTTTTTACGTCTTTTCCGAATTTCGGTCCTATCGACTTGAAGTTTGGTTTCGCCTTCTTGACGATAATGTCAGAATCGCCTTCGATGATATTAAGTTCCTTAACGTTTATCTCTTCGAGTATTATGTCCTTCACTTTCAGAAGAGCATCCTTATAATGGCTGTTCAAGACAGGAACGAGTATCTGTTTAAGCGGCTGCCGGACTTTCAGATTGTTCTTGACCCTTACGGCGCGCACGAGATACACAATTTGTTGTGCAAGGTGCATTTGCTCTTCGAGGCCGATGTCAATCGCGGATTCGTCGAAATCAGTGAATTCGGAAAGATGAACTGACTGGCTGCCAGAGGTCAGGTTAAGATAAATTTTTTCCGTAAGGAAAGGTGAAACCGGCGCTACCATTTTAACGATTTCAAGCAGGCATTCATAGAGCGTCTGATAGGCGGATTGCATATCGATATCGCTGTCAGGATTTCTGAATCGTTTTCTGTTCCGTCTTACATACCAGTTAGAAAGTTCGTCGATAGTGAAATCGTGAACGAACCGCGATGCTTTAGTAATTTCGTATCCGTTGAGACTCTCGAAATATTTCTTTTTAAGGGTGTTAAGTTTTGAAATAATCCATCTGTCTATTTCCGCTCTTTTCTTCAGAGGAACCGTGTTTCGGCTGTCATAAGTAAAGTTCTTCATGTTCGAATAAATCACAAAGAACTTGTACGTATTAATCAGAGTGTCAAAGAATTTATTCTTTACGTCTATTAGTTCATCTTCGTCGAAATTCTTAGATTTGCCGATGGGCGAATTCGCGACAAGATACCATCTGAGCACATCGGCGCCGTACTTGTCCATCATATCAAAAGGATTGACGACGTTGCCGAGCGATTTGCTCATTTTCTTTCCGTGCTTGTCAAGTATTAGCCCGTTCACTATGAGGTTGTTATAAGCGGGTTTATCGAACAAGAACGTACCGATAGCGTGCAGAGAATAGAACCAGCCTCTCGTCTGGTCGACGCCCTCGGCGATGAAATCCGCGGGATAGTTCTTCTCGAACCAATCTTTATTCTCGAACGGGTAGTGATACTGAGCGAAAGGCATCGAGCCGCTGTCGAACCAGCAGTCGATTACTTCGCTGACTCTTTTCATTTCTTTTCCGTCCGAGGAAACAATCTTAATGTAATCGATGTACGGTTTATGAAGGTCGAAAGGAATGTCTTTATACACTTCATCGAAATTAACCGCTTTCGATTTCAATTCATCGATGCTGCCGATGCATTCATAATGTACCTTGCCTTCATCATCGGTGTAATACCAGACGGGAAGGGGAGTGCCCCAGAACCTGTTTCTGGACAAAGCCCAGTCCTTATTTTCCTCGAGCCAGTTTCCAAATCGTCCGCTGCCGAATTCCTCGGGATTCCAGTTAATACGCTTGTTCATATCAATCATCTTGTCCTTGTAGGTCGTTGTTCTAATGAACCAGGAATCCGTAGCGTAATACATCAGCGGCACTTTATGCCTCCAGCAGTGAGGATATGAGTGCGTGAACATTTCTTTCCTGTACAGTCTTCCCGAAGCCTTCAATTCAAGAATAATGTCGGGGTCCGCTTCCTTGAAATTCCTTCCTGCGTACGGTCCCGCTTCCTGTTTAAATAGTCCGTTACGTCCGACCGCCTGCAGAAGAGGCAGGTCGTATTTCAGGCCTATGTTATAGTCGTCTTCGCCGAACGCGGGTGCGATGTGAACGATACCCGTTCCGTCGTCGAGAGTCACGAAATTTCCCGTCGTGACGTAATATGCTTTCTTTTCGAGTTTGAAATAATTAAACAGCGGTTCGTATTCAGTATTTTCAAGTTCGGAACCTTTAAATCTTTCCGTGATTTCGTATTCATCCTTAATAACCTCAAGCCTTGATTCGGCGAGAATCAAGCCGCCGTTTTCAGTCTTGACGAGAACATAGTCAGCCGCCGGGTTTACGCATAGCGCGACGTTTGACGGAAGCGTCCAGGGAGTCGTCGTCCAGACGAGTACGTCATTCCCTTTGTATTTACCGCTTGATATTTTAAACTTTATATAAATCGAAGGGTCCTTTAAGTCTATGTAACCCTGAGCGACTTCGTGAGAAGAAAGAGGCGATTCGCAAATAGGGCAGAAAGGCTGAATCTTAAAACCTTTAACCATAAGCCCTGCATCGAAGAATCTTTTCAACGCCCACCAGACAGATTCGATGTATTCGTTATGAAAAGTAACGTAAGCGTCGTCGAGGTTAATCCAGTACGCCATTTTTCTTGTAAGGTCTTCCCACTGCGAAAGATACTTGAAGATAGACTTCTTGCATTCTTCGTTGAATTTAGTCGCGCCAAACTCGTAAATATCGTCTCTGGATTTCAATCCAAGTTGCTTTTCCACTTCGACTTCTACAGGAAGACCGTGCGTATCCCAGCCTGCTTTTCTGGTTACTCTGTATCCCCACATTGTCTTATACCTGCAAATGATGTCTTTTACCGTTCTTGCGATAACGTGGTGAATGCCCGGAAGTCCGTTAGCCGTCGGAGGACCTTCGTAAAAAGTATAATGTTTTTCGGGATTTCTAGAATTTATACTTTTTTCAAAGGTTTTATCCTTCGTCCAGAATTCAAGTAATTCGTTCTCTAAAGCCGGTAAACTAATATTGTCCTGTAAATTTTCGTACATTTTTCAAAAATTAATAAACTTTAAAATTAGATAAAAAAATGCAGAATAACAATATATAAAAATGAATCAAGACGGCGGGAAATTGATTTAAAGGTATGATATTACAATAGATTATATATCTGTACGCATTATAACAGGTATGGGGTCGTTATTTCGGACAATATTATCTGTCGTCGGAGTCCCTGTGTTTTTTCTTCATTTCTT
>AMWB02149027.1_pt1 | contig 11602 bp, 11 predicted proteins | sample 200311 | NCBI WGS metagenome assembly AMWB02 (sample SAMN02737377, study PRJNA173069) | bioreactor metagenome | biome: anode biofilm in microbial fuel cells | place: USA: California | collected 2010-12-16 | reverse complement strand
TTAGTGACTTAGAAATAATTTTCTTGTGTTTTTCACAAGAAAATTATTTCGTGAAGGAACTTACACCCCTCGAGGGGGTACTGAACAAAGTCCCCGCACCGCACGGAGACTGAACAGAGGACCCGACACGCGAGTATTAACAAAAAATCCCGCAAAGCTTATTGATGGGGGAATGTCTTGCGGATCATTTTTTGTTTATCGGATGTAGCTGCCGGTTTTTTGGTGCGTTTCTCCCCGGGGGCAGTAATATTAGGGTACTGTTTGTAAATAATGTTATCTGAATGTAGTGAAATAACGCAACAGGGGAGTACATTTTGCACAATAGATCATAGACAAAACGGGGGACTCCATGTCAGATAAAAAATATAAAAAAGGCCCTAAATTGTTTTCTCTGGCCAGGAAAAGGGCGCTTATGCTTGGTATCCCGCAGGAGAAGGGCGTCAAGCTGGCAGAACTCATCGGCCGGATTCAGGAAAAAGAGGGCAATCCCTCCTGTTTTCGCAAAAGAGAGGTCTGCTCTGAAACAGCATGTTGCTGGCAGGCTTCCTGTGACGCGCGTATGGAGAGGAGGTAGATAGTGGTGTCGGCGGGTTACTGACGGCTTTCCGCAACACCAAGCTTTTTCAAAATGAATCCTAATGGGCAGAACTTGGAAAACCCGAACTGCAAGAGATTGACGCCGACAAAAGCAGTAAAGAAGAGCCAGTATTTACTGAGGAAAATTGGACTGGCCTCAACGCCTAATGAAAGACTGAGCAGGATAAACGATCCGGCTAGAACATGTATCCAATCTGAAACGATCATTGTCTTGTGTCCTGAGTTAGAAATTTGGGCAGAATAAAGCTCGCATTTTCTGGATGAGCTCCAGGATGCGTTTGTCGGTAATTTTATTGAATATAAAATTAGCGTCCTTGCGGTAGTCAATTATCCCCTGACCACGCAGGATGTTCAGGTGCTGAGAAACATTGGCATTGGTTGTCTTGACCTGGTCCCTGATCTCACCCACGGAAAGCTCTTTATCCTGGAGCAGGCAAAGAATTTTCAGGCGGATGGGATGGGACATTGATTTGAGCAGCTTTGACATCGCCTCAATCTGTTCGTCTTGCATCGTCTCTCTCTGTGAAAGTATTTAATTTTTAAGTGTAATAGCTGTGCCTACTTTGTAAAGCACTTTTTCCACATGGTAGCTTATTTTTTTTATGATGGCCCAGTGATCTTCCACTTGGTTCCGCCGCACAATACCGCCCAAGACAGTTGTCGTGCAATAGATATTTTCCATTCATCTATGTGATTACCACTAAACCACATAACCCACTTGACCATGTAAACTGAGCTTTAGTGGTAATCAAGTTCATAAATAAAGCCGTTCCCTGCTGCCTCTGCAATTAGCAGAGCAGACTTTCGACCTGTGAGGCATCCCTGTGAGGTGCCATTATTTTTAGCCGGATGAAAGGATAAACTTGAATCTCACGGGAGAATTGAGTTTATTGGAAAAAGTTACAACACGGGGAATTTACATTTATGGAGAATGTTCAATGAAAAATCGGCTTCTGACTCCGGACAATGTCTGTCTGCAGATTATCGATGTGCAGCAAAGCCTTATGGCCAAAATCATAGCTGCCGACCATGTCGTTGGGGTTATTGAATTTATGATTCGCTGCGGCAGAATTCTAGGTATTCCGATTATTGCCAACACCCAGTATAAAAAGGGACTGGGCCCCTATGTGCCAAGCATTGAGACGCTCCTTGGCGAAATCGATTACCTAGATAAATCCGAATTCAATGCCCTGGCCAATAAAGAAACAGAAGCGCGTATCGCCTGCTTGCCGAAAGAGGTGGATACTGTAATTCTTGCTGGTGTGGAGACACACATCTGCATCTATCAGACGGCTATGGGGATCCTGGCAAGAGGATTGAATGTTTGGGTCGTCTCCGATGGTGTTTCATCGAGAAAAATGGATGATCATCAGATCGGTCTCGCAAGGCTGCAGGCTATAGGAGCGACGATTGGATCGTCGGAAATGTTGATTTATGAATTGCTTGGCAAGGCGGGAAGTCCGGAATTCAAGCAAATTCTGCCCATTATTATAGCTCGGAACGAATAGCTGCCTGCTGCGTTTACTATGGCGTCCTAAAAACCCCAAAAGGGAGAACTGCTGTTGTCTGTGGCGCTGGTGTAATTTTTCTTGCATTACGGCGTTTTCCCGTACACTGCGCTGAAAGAAAAATCTTACGGCTTAGGTATGAAAAACTTTTACTAATCCATCATGAATTTTGGTTTTTGACGAGTTCGTAAATATTTAATTTAACAGGTTTTGCCAGAAAGTTATGAAAGGAAATGAAATTCGCAGCAGATTTTTGAATTACTTTAAGGATCGCGGCCATACCGTTGTTGACAGTTCTTCTCTCGTACCCAAGGACGATCCGACCCTGCTCTTTGTCAATGCAGGCATGGTACAGTTTAAAACTGTATTTATGGGAGAAGAAAAAAAAGACTATATACGGGCAGTTACCAGTCAACGCTGCGTCCGGGCAGGCGGCAAGCATAACGATCTGGAAAATGTTGGGTATACGGCCAGACATCATACTTTTTTTGAGATGTTGGGAAATTTTTCGTTCGGCGACTATTTCAAAGAGGATGCCATACGATATGCCTGGGATTTTTTGACGGGAGAACTTGGCCTGAACCCCCAAGATCTCTGGGTGTCCATATATGATGATGACGATGAAGCACATGGTCTGTGGGAGAAGATTGAAGCGCTGCCCAAAGGTCGAATCGTCCGGATGGGTGAAAAGGATAATTTCTGGGCAATGGGAGATACCGGACCATGCGGGCCGTGTTCAGAGATTCATATCGACCAGGGTGCGGCGGCCGGATGCGGCCGGCCGGAATGTGCACTGGGCTGTGACTGCGATCGCTTTTTAGAGCTGTGGAATCTGGTATTTATGCAGTTCAATCGCTCTGAGGACGGGACACTGACACCTCTGCCAAAACCGAGTATAGATACCGGCATGGGGTTGGAAAGGGTGGCAGCTGTATTGCAGGGCAAATTCAACAATTACGATTCAGATCTTTTTCTTCCTATTATAGCCAGGATTGAACAGCTTTCCCAAAAAACCTACCGTGTTAATGCACAGGACGATACCGCTATGCGGGTTATCGCCGATCATGCCCGGGCAACGACCTTTCTGGTTTCTGACGGGGTATTGCCATCTAACGAGGGCCGGGGGTATGTCCTGCGCAGAATAATGCGCCGGGCAGTTCGTTATGGAAAATATCTGGGCCTGGACAAACCCTTTATGGGACAGGTTACCAGCGCGGTTGTTGCCGAAATGATCGGCGCCTATCCGCATTTGTCCGATGCAACGGCCCTGTTGACGAAGGTTGTCGACAATGAAGAAGAGCGTTTCCGGGAAACCCTGGAGCATGGCCTGGCATTGCTTGATGAAGAAATCGCCCGACGTGCGGGGGATGCCTCCCCGGTCATTCCGGGGAGCTTTATCTTCAAGCTCTATGACACCTTTGGCTTTCCCTTTGATATTGTGAGAGATATTGCTCTGGAAAGAGGTCTTGGTTTCGATGAAGCCGGTTTTAGCGCTGAGATGGACAACCAGCGACGTAAGTCGAGGCATTCGCGCAAGGATGAAGGTGTACGACTTCTTGGCGAAGGGGTGAAAAGTCTTGCCGAAGAAGGCAAAAAAACAGAATTCATCGGCTATGATGCATCATCGGTGAATACCAGAGTCGAGGGGCTGCTCGATATGCAAGGGGACAGGGTGGAACGTTTGCGGGCAGGCGAGAGCGGCCATCTCTTTGTCTGCAGGACCCCATTTTACGCGGAGTCGGGGGGGCAGGTTGGTGATTGTGGTGAACTGGCTTGGCCAGGTGGCCGGGCGAAAGTGATCGGCACATCGGTTGAGGGAGAAAAGATCTTCCTGCATAAAGTAGAAATAGAACAAGGAGAACTGGCCGTCGCGACTGAAGTGGTCTTGTCTGTTGCAGAGGATCGGCGGGAGGATATCGCGGCGCATCATTCGGCAACGCATCTGCTCCAGGCGGCGTTGCGCAAGGTCCTTGGCGATCATGTCAAACAGGCCGGTTCTTTAGTTGGGCCGGATCGACTGCGATTCGATTTCACTCATTTTTCACCATTATCTGTCGAGGAAACCGAAGAAATCGAATATCTGGTCAACCAGAAAATTCGACAAAACAGCTCGGTTACAACACAGCTTCTGGCCAAGGAAGACGCAATTAAAGGCGGGGCCACAGCTCTTTTTGGTGAGAAATACGACGACAACGTTCGTGTTGTGTCTATGGCCGATTTCAGTAAAGAACTGTGTGGCGGTACTCATGTCCGCGCCACGGGTGACATAGGTGTTTTTAAGATCCAATCAGAGAGTGGTATAGCTTCCGGGGTTCGGCGTATAGAAGCTCTGGCCGGACGCGCGGCTTTTGCCGAAATACAGGCTATGACGAGAAGAGAGCGTCTGGCAGGGACATTGCTGAATGCCGGCAGTGCTGAAGAAATTGTCGGGAAGATTGAAACCTTGCTTAAAAATCTCAAATCCCAGGAGAAACAGGTCGCCGATTTGTCGAGACAGCTGGCGAGTTCGGACCTGGATGCGGTCTTTAACAATGCCGTGCTGGTAGACGGCTTGAAAGTGATAGGTGCGGAGATCCCCCTTGACAGTCCAAAGACACTTCGCGACGTTGGTGATAAAGTGCGCGAGGGTCTTGGTTCCGGGGTCGCTGTTCTGGGGGGGACTATTAACGGCAAAGCCGCGCTTCTGGCAATCGTCAGCAGTGATTTAACTCTGCGGATAAAAGCGGGCGATCTCGTCAACAGCATAGCGAAAATAGTTGGTGGTAAAGGCGGTGGGCGGCCTGATATGGCTCAGGCTGGCGGGCCTATGGTCGATAAGCTCAGCGAAGCAATCCGGTCCGTTCCTAAGGCTGTCCAGAATCTGCTGCAATAAAAATGTACACAGGCCAGATGAAAATTATGCGACACATCGCGCGCATCTGCCTGCATTTTTATGGAGGACTTGCCTTTCAACTTTACGGAGGACGAAATATATAAATTAGTTGACAGCACAGCATATTTACAGTAAGAATTTTTTGCTGTTAGTGAATGGTCGTTCATTTTATTTCTGGTGATTTTAGACCTTTAATTTCAAGAAAAACTGTAATGCGGTCATCATTCATTGCCTCAATGAATGTCAATTTTTTTTTCGTTATCCTAGTTAAGCAGGAGCTACTGACATGATTACGACGGATATCACTTTGTTTATTCAGATTGTTAACATGATTGTACTCATGTTTCTCCTTAATGGAGTCCTCTATAAGCCTATTCGGAGGATTCTCAAGGAGAGATCTGGAAAACTGCAGGGAATGCAGGAAGAGATCTCGAAATTCGAGAAAAACGCAAAACTCCGCCAGGAAGAGGTTGATGCAAAGATGGCTCAGGCTTCTGGTAAGGCCAAAGCCGCACTCGACACTGCGCGAGCCGGAGCACAAGTAGCCGGCGACGAAAAGCTGGCGGCAATTAAAGCAGAGGCTGATGCGGTCAAGGAAGGCAAACTCGCCGAACTTAAGGCAGAGATTGGTACAGCCAGAACTAGTTTGCAGGCCGATTTGAGAGGGTTTGCAACCGAAATGGCAAGCAAAATTCTGGGGAGGAGTATCTAATAATGAATGGAGAGAAGCATATTGCACGGCTGATAAGCCTGCTGACATTGACTCTTTGGTTCGCTCTGTCTTTCGGAACGGTTTTCGCATCTGAAACTGGAGCCCATGCACCGGCCGGTGATCAGGCGATGACGGCTGAGTCCACACATGCCGGCGATGCTGCCGCCCCGGCGCACGGCGAAGGTGGTCATGCCGCCAGCAAAAGCCTGTCGGCCGCCAAGGTCAAAGATCTCGGCTGGCGGGTGGTCAACTTCATCGCCCTGATGATTATTCTGGTAAAGTTTGGTGCCAAACCGATTGGTTCCGGTCTTTCCTCACGCCGCAAGAAAATCAAGGATGAGATTGAGACTCTGGAGCAGAAACGGGCGGCAGCTGAGAGTTCATATAATGAATTTCAGGCTAAACTGGCCACGGTCGAATCAGAAATAGACAAGATCGTGGAACGGGCTATTGCCCAGGCCGAAATTGAGAAAGCCAAGATTCTCGAGAAGGCTGAGCAGGGAGCCGCCGATTTAATGCGTTCAGCTGAAATGGCTGTGCAGAATCAGGTCACTGAAGCTCGGCGAACCCTCAAAAACGAGGTAGCCGATCAGGCGGCTGTTATTGCCGAAGAAATCATCGTCAAGAATCTCACCATGGAAGACCAGGTGAAGATCATCGAAACTTATTTAGATAAAGTGGGGGCCGTACAGTGAAACAGACTATCCTCGCAAAAAGATACGCCAAGGCAATATTCACCGTCGGTCAGGAGCAGAAAAAATACGAAGAGTACGGAGAGGTTCTCCAAGGCCTGGCCGATTTATATTCGAGCCATCCGGAGGTTGTTGACGCTCTGACTAATCCCCTCTATCCAATGGATGTTAAAGAAAATGTCATGAAAGGGATAGTAGGTTCCATGAAGGTTGATACGATCATGGGCAACTTTCTCAATCTTTTAGTTCAGAAAAAACGGGCAGAAATATTGCCGGAAATAGCTGTCGCCTATCAGACCATGGTTGATGAAGCAAAAAACATCAGCCATGGCAATGTTATTTCAGCAATTGAGCTGAGTGATGAGTTAAAAGAAAATGTACAAACAATTTTAGAAAAGTTAACAGGCAAGAAAGTTACACTCACAACCAGTGTCGACCAATCCATCATTGGCGGTATCATTGCCCAGGTTGGTGATCTGGTTTTGGACGGGAGTATAAAGACCCAGCTTGCAGGTTTAAAAGATTCCATTAAGGGGAGAGAATAGATGCAGATTAAAGCCGCAGAAATTAGTCAGATTATCAAAGATCAGATTGGGGCCTATGAGACCAGCGTTGATCTGAACGAGACTGGTACCGTTATCTCCGTAGGCGACGGTATTGCCCGTGTTTATGGCGTACAGAACTGTATGGCCATGGAACTGTTGGAATTTCCTGGTGGAATTATGGGCCTTGCCCTGAACCTTGAAGCTGACAACGTTGGTTGTGCTATTCTTGGCAACGTGTCCAATATCAAAGAGGGCGATATTGTCAAACGTACCGGAAAAATCGCTGAGGTACCAGTAGGACCCGCTATGGCCGGTCGTGTGGTTGATGGCATTGGCTCCCCCATCGATGGACTCGGACCAATCAACTCTGAATTCACCTCAAAAATTGAAGTGCTGGCTCCTGGCGTTATCGCCAGAAAAGGTGTACATCAGCCCTGTTATACCGGTTCCAAGGCTGTTGATGCTATGACCCCGGTTGGCAAGGGACAGCGTGAGTTGATTATTGGTGATCGTCAGATTGGTAAGACTTCTCTTTGTGTTGATGCTATTATTGCCCAGAAAAATACCGACGTACATTGCATCTATGTAGCTGTCGGCCAGAAAAAATCAACCGTTGCTCTGGTTGTAGAGGCCCTCAGAAAGCATGGCGCGATGGAGTACACCACCGTGGTTTCCGCATGTGCCTCCGATCCGGCTCCAATGCAGTATATCGCGCCTTTTGCCGGTTGCTCCATGGGCGAATATTATCGCGACAACGGGATGCATGCTCTCATCATTTACGATGATCTCTCCAAGCAGGCTGTTGCCTATCGTGAACTTTCTCTGCTGCTGCGCCGCCCGCCGGGACGTGAAGCATATCCTGGTGATATTTTCTTTAACCATTCGCGTCTGCTGGAACGTTCGGCAAAGGTCAATGACGAGCTCGGAGCCGGCTCCCTGACCGCCCTGCCGATCATCGAAACTCAGGCTGGTGACGTTTCCGCCTTTATTCCGACGAACGTTATTTCTATTACCGATGGTCAGGTCTATCTTGAGCCGAACCTGTTCTTCTCTGGTGTTCGTCCGGCTATCAACGTAGGCCTTTCCGTATCCCGCGTCGGTGGTTCCGCCCAGGTAAAAGCGATGAAGCAGGTTGCAGGTACCCTCCGGTTGGATCTTGCCCAGTATCGCGAGCTCGCCGCGTTTGCTGCTTTCGGCTCAGATCTCGATGCCAGTACCCAGGCCAAACTGACCCGCGGGGAAAGGCTGGTTGAAATTCTCAAGCAACCGCAATATCAACCGCTGCCAATGGAGAAGCAGGTCACTATTCTCTACGCTGGCTCCAACGGCTATCTTGACAAACTGCCTATTGATACCCTGGCTGACTATGAGAGAGAATTATACAATTATATTGAATCCAACGAGTCGAGTATTTTCAGTGATCTGGTTGCGGAAGAAAAATTTACCGATGCAATCAAGGAGAAACTTAACAAGGTACTGACGAGCTTTGGCGATACTTTCAAGGCGACAAAAGGTCTTAACTAACCCATGAAAAGTGTGAGGTGCTTTTCAGCACCTCCCTGAGGGGGGTAAGTTCCTTCACGAAATGACTACTTACCAAAAATAATAAGGAACTCATTTCCAAGTCACTAATTTCATATAGGTCAAAATATGGCGACTCTAAAGGAAGTAAAAACCAAAATCTCGGGTGTCAAAAAAACAGCCCAGATCACCAAAGCCATGAATATGGTGGCTGCGGCGAAACTGCGTGGCGCCCAGGAAAAGATGGAGGACTTTAGACCGTACACGGCAAAATTTGTTGAAGCGATGTCCAATCTTTCTGGTGGTGCGAACACCAATGCCTTTCCATTGATGGAAAATCGAGATGTAAAGGCAGTGGAATTGGTGGTTGTTACCTCGGATCGTGGGCTGTGCGGCTCCTTCAATGCCAACATCATTAAACTTGCGTTGCAAAAGATGGTGGAATATGAAGGACAGGGCAAAAAAGTAAGTTTTGTCTGTGTCGGTAAAAAAGGATATCAGCTGTTACGAAAAACGGACAAGGTCAGAAAAAGATATAATGAAACAATGGGGAACTTCCAGATGTTTCATGCCAGGGAAATTGCTACGGATCTCGCAGATAATTTTCTGAACGGTACAACTGATAAGGTTGAAATATTATTTGGTGAATTCCAATCAGTCGTTCGTCAGGTACCCGCAGTTGCACCTTTTTTGCCTGTTCAACCTGTTGCGGCGGAAGAAGGAGCCGAGAAGAAAATCACTGGTGACTATATTTACGAGCCTTCAAGCGAGGAGATCATGGATGTCCTCCAGCCCCTGTATCTCAACGTACAGATTTATCATGCAATGCTTGAAGTGGGGGCAGGCGAACATGCTGCCCGTATGACGGCAATGGATAATGCCACCAATGCATGCAAAGACATTGTCAAAAACCTGACAGTTGTCTACAACAAGGCTCGACAGGCTGCCGTTACAAGTGAGCTTATGGATATCGTTGGCGGTGCAGAAGCCCTGAAATAATAATTTATCAAATTGATAATCAACGACTTTAGAGGAGGGGTAAAGCCCAATGAGTGAGCAAAAAATAGGAAAAATTACCCAGGTCATCGGACCTGTAGTTGACGTGGAATTTGAGCCTGGAAAATTGCCTGCCATCATGAATGCCTGTTTTGTAACCAATCCTGGCATAAACGATGTTGAAGACAATCTGGTTATCGAAGTTGCCCAGCATCTCGGTGACAATGCCTGTCGCTGTATTGCCATGGACCAGACCGATGGTCTGGTACGGGGCATGCAGGTGAGAGACAGCGGATTACCGATTACCATTCCGGTCGGACCTGCTTCACTTGGTCGAATCATGAATGTTGTTGGCAGACCTGTTGATGGTTTGGGACCAATCGTATCAGATAAAACCCTGCCTATTCATCGCGACGCACCTGAATTCACTGAGCTGGATACCGAGGTACGTGTTCTCGCCACCGGAATCAAAGTCATAGATCTGCTCGTGCCTTTTCCGCTTGGCGGTAAGATGGGACTGTTCGGTGGCGCCGGTTGTGGTAAGACCGTCATCATGATGGAGATGGTTAACAATATTGCCCAGCATCATGGCGGTATTTCAGTTTTCTGTGGTGTCGGCGAGCGTACTCGTGAGGGGAATGATCTCTACCACGAAATGAAGGATTCCGGCGTTCTGCCTAAAGCTGCTTTGGTGTATGGGCAGATGACAGAACCCCCTGGTGCCCGTGCTCGTGTTGCCTTGACCGGTCTCACCGCTGCAGAGTATTTCCGTGATGAAGAGGGACAGGACGTTCTGTTCTTCGTTGATAACATTTTCCGTTTTACCCAGGCTGGTTCCGAAGTGTCTGCGTTGCTTGGCCGTATTCCTTCGGCTGTTGGTTATCAACCGACACTGGCTACTGACCTTGGTGCATTGCAGGAGAGGATTACCTCCACTACCAAAGGATCGATTACCGCCGTTCAATGCGTATACGTACCCGCTGATGACTTGACCGATCCTGCACCGGCAACCACCTTTGCGCATCTTGATGGAACTGTTGTTCTTTCACGACAGATCTCTGAGCTGGGTATCTATCCTGCTGTGGATCCTCTTGACTCTACCTCGAGAATTCTTGATCCAAATGTAATTGGAGAAGAGCATTACCAGGTGGCGCGTGGGGTTCAGGTTTCCCTCCAGAAATATAAAGATCTTCAGGACATTATTGCAATTCTCGGTATGGATGAACTTTCCGAGGAAGATCAGCAGCTCGTTTCGAGGGCCAGAAAAATTCAGCGATACCTGTCACAGCCGTTCACGGTTGCAGAAGTTTTTACCGGTATGCCTGGCAAATTCGTCAAGGTTGCCGATACGGTACAGGGCTTCAAAGAGATTCTGGAAGGAAAACATGATGACCTCAATGAAAACTCCTTCTATATGGTCGGTTCTATAGATGAAGCCGTAGCGAAAGACGCTAAATCCAAGTCATAACAGATAATCTAGTTTTAGATACTACTCCCGAGGGGGGATAGCGCCTTGCGCTATGCCCCTTGCGGGGTGCAGGTACTTTTAAAAAATCCGCTTTTCGGCCAAACAGGAGCGGAAAGAGAAATTTAAAGTACAAATAATTTGCTCAAGAGGACTATCCGATGGGACAACAGATAAGACTTGAGGTCGTTACTCCGACCGGCGCGAAGGTTAACGAAGATGTTGATATCGTTAATGCTCCCGGCTATGGTGGAGACTTCGGCGTACTGGCTAATCACGCGCCTTTTCTGTCGACAATTAAAATCGGTACTCTTACCTATGAGAACGGCAAAAAAAGAGAATCCCTCATGATCAGTGGAGGATTCTGCGAGGTCTCAAATAATAAGATCACCTTTCTCGTTGAGAGTGCCGAAGCCGGCAGTGAAATAGATGTTGAAAGGGCATTGAGAGCAAAAGAAAGAGCTGAAAAGCGACTTGCTCAGGCTGCTCAGCAAACAGACAATTTTAATCGTAGAAGAGCGGAAATCGCTCTGCAGCGTGCGCTTGCCCGATTGAAAGTAGCAAACCGTTAGTGACTGAGAAATTCATACCCCTCCACAAGGGGTACTGAAAAGAGTCAGCAAAGGTTTTTGGCGTAATGAGCTGAATGCTGAAGAAATAAATAAAAAAGGGCCGCTCTCGCTAGAGAGCGGCC
>AMWB02091286.1_pt2 | contig 11602 bp, 9 predicted proteins | sample 200311 | NCBI WGS metagenome assembly AMWB02 (sample SAMN02737377, study PRJNA173069) | bioreactor metagenome | biome: anode biofilm in microbial fuel cells | place: USA: California | collected 2010-12-16 | reverse complement strand
ATCTGGCGGCGGGACGCGCCTTGGCGCCCTTGCGCGATGAAGGCGTGCTCATCGTCGGCTCGGGCAACACCTACCACAACATGAGCGTGATGCGGCGCGCCATGGCCGGGCAGGAGATGTCTGCGCAGGGTCTCGACTTCGACGCCTGGCTGAGCGAAGCCGTCGCCCACCCCGATCCCGCCGAGCGCGAGCGCCGTTTGTCCGAATGGGACCGCGCCCCCGGCGCCCGCGAGGCCGCGCCACGCGAGGAGCACCTGATGCCGCTGCATGTGGTCGCCGGCGCCGCCGGCCTCGACCGCGGCGTGAAAGTCTTCGAAGACCGCATCCTGGTCGCTCTCCAAAGCGCCTTCCGGTTCGGTTGAGGAGTCCACCGATCGTCCATCCACCCAACGAGGAGAACAACATGAAGCTCTATTTCAGCCCTGGCGCCTGTTCGCTGTCCCCCCACATCGTGCTGCGGGAGGGCGGCCTTGCCTTCACCATGGAGCGGGTCGATCTCGCCACCGGCAAGACCGAGACCGGCGCCGATTACAGGACCGTCAACCCCAATGGCTACGTGCCAGCCCTGGCGCTCGACGACGGCCGGGTGCTGACCGAAGGCCCGGCCATCGTCCAGTATCTGGCCGACCGCGTGCCGGAAAAGCGCCTCGCCCCGCCGGCGGGCACGTTCGAACGCTATCGCCTCATGCAGTGGCTGAATTTCATTTCCACCGAATTGCACAAGGCATTCGGCGTCTTGTTCAACCCCCAGACGCCGGATGCCTGGAAGGACATCGTCCGATCCCAGCTCGCCAGTCGCCTCGACTACACGAGCGGGCAGCTCGCGGGCAAGAGTTACCTCATGGGTGAGGACTTCACGGTGGCGGATGCCTATCTTTTTACCGTGCTGGGCTGGGGCAAATACGTCGGCCTCGAGCTTTTGCCCTGGCCACCGCTCACCGCCTATCTGGAGCGCACGGCCGCGCGCCCGGCGGTGCAGGCCGCGCTGGAGGCGGAAGGGCTGACGGGCTGAGGGGCTGAGGGGCCGAGGAGGGCCGGCGCGCGCCGGTCCCCGTTGCCGGCAGGCCCCATGGAACGCCCCCGGCCGCACGGGCGTGATCGATCCAGACCGACGAAGGAGTCAGACATGACCAGGATTCTCGTTCTCTACTACAGCATGTACGGGCATATCGAGGCGATGGCGCAGGCCGTGGCCGAAGGCGCGCGCGAAGCGGCGGGCACCGAGTCCGTCATCAAGCGGGTCCCCGAGACCATCCCGGAAGACAAGGCCAGGGCCATCGGCGTGAAGTTCGACCAGCCCGCGCCGGTCGCCGACGTGGAGGAACTCGTCGATTATGATGCGATCATCTTCGGCACGCCGACCCGGTTCGGCAACATGACCGCGCAGATGCGCAACTTCCTCGACCAGACGGGCAAGCTGTGGGCGGACGGCGGGCTGATCGGCAAGGTCGGCAGCGTCTTCGCTTCCAGCGCCACCCAGCATGGCGGACAGGAGAGCACCATCCTCTCCTTCCATACCACGCTTCTGCACCATGGCATGGTGATCGTCGGCGTCCCCTATTCCTGCCGCGAGCAGACGCGCACCGACGAGCTCACTGGCGGTTCGCCCTACGGCGCCGGCACAATCACCGGCGGCGACGGCAGCCGCATGCCCTCGGCCAACGAGCTCGGCATCGCGCGCTTCCAGGGCCGGCATGTCGCGGAAATCGCAAGACGCCTGGCGGCGCGCTGACCGTCCGGCGCCGCGCCCCCGCTTTTTCAAGAGGCCATGACCATGGACGGCAAAGCGAACGTCGCCTATTTCACAATGGAGATCGGACTGGAGGAGGCCCTGCCGACCTATGCCGGCGGCTTGGGCATCCTGGCAGGGGACACAGTGCGATCCGCGGCGGACATGGACATCCCCATGATCGCGGTGAGCCTGCTTTACCGCAAGGGCTACTTCCGCCAAAAACTCGATGCCTGCGGCGCCCAGACCGAAGCGCCCGCTTCCTGGCCGGTGGCCGATCTGTTGCAGGAGATGGCGCCGCGCTGCACGGTGGAGATCGAGGGGCGCGCCGTCGCCCTGCGGGCCTGGAAGCGCGAGGTGCAGGGCGTCAACGGCCATGTCGTGCCGGTTTATTTCCTGGACGCCGCGCTGCCGGAAAACTCGGCCTGGGACCAGGCGCTGACGGACGAACTCTATGGCGGGGACGCGCATTACCGCCTGTGCCAGGAGATCGTCCTGGGCATCGGCGGCGTGAGGATGCTGCGCGCCTTGGGCTACCGCGACATCCAGCGCTACCACATGAACGAAGGCCATGCCGCCCTGCTCACCCTGGAGCTCGCCCATGAGCTGGCGCGCCAGGCATGGGATCTGGCTTATGAACCGATCCGCCAGGTCGTGACGCCGGAGCTCATGCATCTGATCAAGCCCCTGTGCGTGTTCACCACCCACACCCCCGTGCCGGCCGGCCACGACCGATTCCCTCTGGATGGGGTGCGCCGCGTCCTCACCGACTACGGTGGCGCCTTCGCCGAATGCGAAAAGGAGATTTGTCCCGACGGCGTGCTGGACATGACCACGCTCGCCGCGGACAACAGCCACTACATCAACGGGGTGGCCAAGCGGCACGGCAAGGTGACCCAGAAGATGCTCCAGGAATACGAGATCGATTCCGTCACCAACGGCGTGCACGCCGCCACCTGGGCATCGCCGCCCATGGCCGCGCTCTTCGACCGGCGCATCCCGGGCTGGCGCGAGGACAATACCAGCCTGCGCTACGCCTTGAGCCTGCCCATCCGGGAGATCTGGCAGGCCCATGGCGAGGCGAAGCGCGAGCTGATCGAACGCGTGAACCACGCCCGGCACGTCGACATGGACCCCGAGGTCTTCACCCTCGGTTTTGCCCGGCGCGTCACCGCCTACAAGCGCGCCGACCTGCTGCTCCAGGACGCTGCAAGGCTCGCGGACATCGCCACGAGGTCGGGCGCCTTCCAGATCGTCTACGCCGGCAAGGCCCACCCGCACGACCAGCCCGGCAAGGACATCATCCGGCGCATCTTCCAGCTCAAAGAGGCGCTGAAAGGCAAGATCAAGATCGCGTATCTCGAAGACTACGGCATCGACCTGGCCAAGAGCCTGGTCGCGGGCGTGGACCTCTGGCTCAACACGCCGCAGCCGCCGCTCGAAGCATCCGGCACCAGCGGCATGAAGGCCGCCCTCAACGGCGTGCCTTCCCTCAGCGTGCTGGATGGCTGGTGGGTCGAAGGATGCATCGAAGGGGTGACCGGCTGGGCCATCGGCCAGGACGGCGGCACGGAAATCCACGACCGGCGCTCGGCGGATGCCCAGTCCCTCTACAACAAGCTCGAGACGATCATCCTGCCGATGTTTAATCACGAAGCGGAACGCTATGCGGGGGTGATGCGCAACGCCATCGCGCTCAACGGCTCTTTTTTCAACACCGAACGCATGCTCAGCCAGTACATCGCCAAGGCCTATTTCAAATGAAAAAAATGGCCAATGCGATTTTGTCCACCCCGACGACTCTGGGCGATCGGTCCCTGAGAAACCGCATCGTCATGGCGCCGTCCGGTTCCACCGCACCGCTGCCCGGAATGCCGCCTCGACGTGCGGAATCTCGGCCGAGCCGAAGCTCGCCTGGGCGACATCGATCCCGATCTTGTTGCGCTACTTGAACCCAGATTGTCCATTAGGCGGCGCTGCGCGCCTGCCTGCGCCCGGCGCCAATCCACGGCCATAGACTCGGCTATGGCCTCCTCGCGGGGTGCCAGGCCTTGTTGGGAATGGCGAACCAGATCTCGAAAGGGGCGACCGGGGTGAGATCGTGGAAACGCAGCGCCGGGAGCAGGCATAGGTGTCTTGCTTCTGGTAGCAGCCATCGGGTGCAACCTGCGACGGATCGATGCCCGGCGGCAACGGCGAGGACGGCGTCGTCGAGACGCATTGGCTCTGGGCGATCGAGCAGTTGGGGGTTGTCGGCGAGGGACTGGCACGGCCCCGGATCGTAGTCGCTGGAAAGCAGCGTGTATGGATCGAAGCTTCGGAACTTGGAGCAACTTGCAGCGCAGAATCCTGGCAAGTTCTCGGCGCAGGCCCAAGAGCTGGCCGAACGCTTCACGGGAGCGTAGGTGCAGCGCTGGCCCTCAGTATTCAAATAGCATTTGCAGGCGAGCGCCTGGCAAAGTCTGGCAGCAGCAGGCAACGGCAAGAGGTTGATTTATAATGGTATTATTGGCGGTATCCGGCAAATTCAGTCAAGAAAAGGCGCGAGAAATCAAGATGTTGAGCTTCTCGTTGATGAGTGAGTGGGAATGACGGTGACGGCCAGTACGCGCCGTAACCGACGGGATATCTGAAGGCTTAACTCAGCCTGCCGCGGCGAACAGGCCGGCGCGGGCATGTTCGCTGACGGCGCGCGCCGCCGGATGCGTCAGACGCCGTTCCGGTGAAATCAGGAAGAACCGTTCGCGAATCTCCTCGGTCGCCCCGATCTGTTCGACCCGGTAGTGCGCCACGATGTCGGGCAGGCTGGCCGTGGCGGCGATGAACACGCCGGCTCCCCCTTCTCCGAACGCCTTCATCAGGGCGCTGTCGTCGAACTCGCCGACGATCCGCATGCGGATGCCCTGTCGTTCCAGCCAGCGCGGCAGGGCGCCGTGCAACGCGCTGTCCTTGCCGGGCAGGAGCAGCGGTTCGCCTTCCAGGTTTCCGGGGAATCGGCCTTTCAACTTCCTGGCAAGCGCCGGCGCGGCCACGAAGGCGACCGCCGATTCTCCCAGCGGGTGGCTGTAGCCCTTGATTTCCGTCCCGGGCGGCATCGGCCGGTCGGCCAGCACCATGTCGAGTCGATGGATCGCCATCTCGGCCAGCAGACGTTCGAGCCGGTCCTCCTGACAGACCAGCCGCACCGCCTCCGGCTGATCCAGAACCGGCGCAAGCAGGCGATGGGCGACGAACTTGGGCACCACGTCGGAGATGCCGACACGGAAGGTGACGAAGCGCTCCTCGCCGCCCTGACGCAGCATTTCCTCCAGTTCGGCGCCGGTCTGGAAAATTTCCTCGGCGTAGGACAAGGCCAGCTTCCCGGCCGGGGTCAGCTCCATCCGCCGCCCGGTTCGGTTGAAGAGCGCCACGCCGAGCCGTTCCTCGAATTGCGAAAGCTGGCCCGAGAGGGTCTGCGGCGCCAGATGCAGGCGCTCGGCCGCGCGGATGATGCCGCCCTCGCGGGCGATGCTGGCGAAGTAGTGCAGATGCTTGAAGTTCAGCATGGCGTCGCTCCTTAATCCGTTTTTCTCGAATATAGCGCCAATTATTATCTGTTTGTATCGAACAAAGGCAATCCCCATAATCCAGTCGTCCACTTGTTGGCCATGGAGGAAATCAAATGCAGATCCAGATCCACAGCGACGACTTCGATCTGACCGAAGGCTTGCGCGACCACATCGTCAAGCGGCTGGCGTATGCCTTGAATCACGGCCGCGACATGGTCTCGCGCGTCGTGGTGCGGCTCTCCGATGCCAATGGGCCGCGGGGCGGCGTCGACAAGCGCTGCGGCATCGAAGTGCGCCTGAAGGGCGCCTCTGCCATCGCCATCGACGATACCCAGGCCGACCTTTACGTCGCCATCGACCGCGCCGCCGAGCGTACCGGACGCACCCTGGACCGCCGCATCGCCCGGCGCCACCGTCTCGCCGCGGCAGGCAACGCTAACCCGAGGAATAAGGAACATGAGCCGGGGGCGCGTCCATGAACGACGCCGCCGTCGCCAGCTTCGCCACCGGCCCGATGTGGGCCGGTTTCATCGCCTTCATGCTGTCCATGCTGGCGCTCGACCTGTTCGTCTTCGGCGGACGCAAGGCGCACCGCGTGCATGTCAGGGAAGCGGCCGCTTGGGTCGCCGTCTGGGTCGGCCTCGCCTTCGCCTTCGCCGGCCTGCTCTGGTGGTACCTGCACGACACCCAGGGCGCCGAGGTGGCGCGCACGAAGACCCTGGAATTCCTCGCCGGCTACCTGATCGAGCAATCGCTGTCGGTGGACAACATGTTCGTCTTCGTCATGATCTTCACCTACTTCGCGGTGCCGCCGGAGATGCAGCGCCGCGTGCTGCTCTACGGCGTGCTCGGCGCCATCGTCATGCGCGCCGGCATGATCCTCGCCGGCGTCTGGCTGGTGCAGCAGTTCGCCTGGATCCTCTACGTCTTCGGCGCCTTCCTCGTCGTCACCGGCATCAAGATGCTGGTCTTCGCCGAGGCGGAGCCCGACCTCGAGAAGAACCCGCTGCTGCGCTGGCTGCGCGGGCACCTGCGCATCACGCCGGAATTCCACGGCGAGAAGTTCTTCGTCCGCCGGAACGGCGTGCTGTGGGCGACGCCGATGTTCCTCGTCCTCGCCCTCGTCGAGGCCAGCGACCTAGTGTTCGCGGTGGACAGCATCCCGGCCATCTTCGCGGTGACCACCGACCCCTTCATCGTGTTCACCTCGAACATCTTCGCCATCATGGGCCTGCGCGCGCTCTACTTCCTGCTCGCCGACATGGCCGAACGCTTCCACCTGCTCAAGTACGGCCTCGCCATCATGCTCGTCTTCGTCGGCGGCAAGATGCTGGCGATGCCCTGGTTCCACGTGCCGATCCAGTGGTCGCTGTCGATCGTCGCCAGCATCCTCCTCGTTTCTGTCGCGGCCAGCCTGGCGCTTTCCAACCCGGCCCGCACGCCGCCCCGCCAGCGCCGACTTTTGCTTTCCAACCCGAAAGGAGACTGACATGAACCTGAACCAGCCCCGCGCCCGCGCGATCGCCCTGCCCACCGGCGGCGCCGAGTCCGTCCTCGCCACCAACAAGGTGATCCGCAACACCTACCTGCTGCTGTCGCTGACCCTGGCCTTCGCCGCCGTGACGGCCGGCGCGGCGGTGGCGCTCAAGCTGCCGCATCCGGGCATCCTGCTCACCCTCGGCGGCTTCTTCGGACTGCTGTTCGCCGTGCACAAGCTCAAGAACAGCGGCTGGGGGATTCTCGCCGTGTTCGCGCTGACCGGCTTCATGGGCTATACCCTCGGTCCCGTCATCAGCCGCTACCTCGGCCTGCCAAATGGCGGCGAGATCGTCATGCAGGCGATGGGCGGCACGGCGGCCATCTTCGTCGGTCTCTCGGCCTACGCGCTGACCACGAAGAAGGACTTCAGCTTCATGGGCGGCTTCCTGATGGTCGGCATCCTGCTCGCCTTCCTTGCCGGCCTGGCGGCGATCTTCTTCGAGATTCCGGCGCTGTCGCTGACCGTTTCCGCCGCCTTCGTGCTGCTGATGTCCGGCCTGATTCTCTATGAGACCGGCAACATCATCCACGGCGGCGAGACCAACTACGTGCTGGCTACCGTCACGCTGTTCGTCTCGATCTTCAACCTCTTCACCAGCCTGCTGCAATTGCTCGGCTTCGCCAGCAACGGCGATTGATCGCGGGACAGCGCGAGAGAGCCATCTCTCAGCCGGTCGCCAGCAGGGCGACCGGCCAGTGCGCCAGTGCGTCGCGCAACGCGAGCCGGTCGGCGGGCGCCATTTTCTCGTCCGTCAGCACGTTGCGCCAGCGTCGCCCGCGCAGCCCCTTGGGCAGCTCGATCCAGGTATCGCCCCAGACATCGCCGAGCGGCAGGTCTCCCCACCCCTTGAGCAGCTTGACGGTCAGTCGTGGCACCACCGCGACGAGGGCCAGTTCGCCGAGCCGGCGGGCATGGGCGCAAGCGTGGATCGAACGCTCTCCCTTGACGGCAAGGGGCAGATAGTCGCCGTCGCGCAACAGTTCCGGCTGCGCGCCGCGCAGGGCCAGGGCGCGCAGGATCACGAACAGCTTGGCGCGTCCGTCCGGCAGCGCCTCGAGCAAACGGGCAGGATCGAGCGGCGCGCGCAGTTCGTCGAGCAGGCGCCGGCGTGAGCCGTAATCGACCGGCCGGCGGTTGTCGGGATCGACGAGGTTGAACTGCCACAGTTCGCAGCCCTGATAGATGTCGGGGACGCCGGGCGCCGTGAACTTGAGCAGGGTCAGCGCCAGGCCGTTCAGCAGGCCGTGGCGGGCGAGGCGGTCGACGAAGGGAACGAACTCGGCGAGGAAGGGATTCTGTTCGCCGGGCGCCAGCAGTGCGGCGATGAATTCCTCGAGCGCGGCTTCGTAATCGGCATTGACGTTGATCCAGCTGCTGTGTTCCTTGGCCTCGCGCACCGCCTTGGTCATGTAGGCGGCGATGCGCGACCGGTAGGTGTCGAGATCCGGCTTCTCCTCGAGCGGCCAGCTGCCGACGAGCGTCTGGTAGAGCAGGTATTCGTCGTTGGCCGAGGGGGCGGGCCGGTTGTCGATCAGGCGCTTCCTGCCGCGGTTGATCGCGCGCCAGCGCCGCGTCATCAGCTTCCACGCCGCCGGCATCTCGGAGAGCACGTCGATGCGGCAGCGCACGTCCTCGCTGCGCTTGCTGTCGTGGGTGGAGGTGGCGAGCAGGTTGTGCGGCCAGCGGCGCGCGCGCTCGCGCGTGGCGGCGTGGTAGGCGGCCACCGAGACGCCGCAGCGGCGTGGTTCGCTGCCGACATCGTTGAGCGAGACCAGACGATGGTAGCGATAGAAGCTGGTGTCCTCCAGCCCCTTGGCCATCACCGGCGAGGAGAACTGCTGGAACCGCATCGCGAAGGCGAGCACGGCGGCGCGGTAATCATCGCTGCGCCCCTGGGCGAGATCGGTGGTCAGCACGGCCTGCACGAAGTCGAACACGCTGATGTCGACCGCCGGGCTGCGCTTCTTCGCCACCGCCACCGCCCATTCGACATAGCGGCGGTCGTCGCCGGACAGTCCGCCGGCGCTGACGTAGCTGCGATAGACCGGGAAGCAGGCGACGATCTCGGCCAGCGCCTCCTTGAGGCTGTTGAGCGTGTAGTCGCAGGTGTCGCGGTCGAGCGCGGCGATGCGCGCGAGACGATTGGTCAGCACGGTCAACTCGCTCGCCAGCGCCGTGTCCATGATCAGCCGCTTGGCATCCTGGACGAGCACCTCGAAATCGATGTCGGCTTCGATGAAGTCGGCATAGATGCGCGTCAACTTGCGGGCGGCGGCAGGGTCGACGAACAGCGCGTTGGCGAGGTTGGCGAAGCGGTAGCCGGTCGCGCCGTGGATCGGCCAGTCGGCCGGCAACTGCTCGTGCTCGGCGAGGATCTTCTCGATCAGCAGATAGAGCGGCAGCGGTTCGCCGGCCCCGGCGGGCGTCAGCGGGCGTCCGCCGAGGCGTTCCTGCAGGCGGACGAAGTACTGCCCCGGATCGTAGAGGCCGTCGGGGTGGTCGATGCGCAGGCCGTCGATCTGGCCCATGCGCACGCGCTCGAGCACGTGGCGGTGGGTGGCTTCGAACACCGCCGCGTCCTCCATGCGCAGCGCGGCGAGATCGTTGATGTCGAAGAAGCGGCGGTAGTTGATCTCGTCGGCCGCGACGCGCCAGTAGGCGAGCCGATAGCCTTGGGCGCGGATCAGTTCGTGCAGCGCGTCGAAGCTCGCCGCTTCGCCCGGCCGCCCGTTGATTTCCGCGAGCATCTCGTAGATGTGATGGAGCAGATCGGGCGAGGCGGTGCACAGCGCGGCGAGGCGGCGCTTATGCACCTCCTTGTCGCGCTGGCGTTCGCCGATGCGCAGCGGGTCGGTCTCGAGGCGGGAGGGCAGCCGCTCGAAGGCGGCGAGCAGGGTTTGCAGTTCGGCCCAGATCGCCTGTTCCTGCGCGAGCACGACCGCGAGCCGGTCGTGGCGCTGGCCGATGATGCGCGGATAGCTGGCCGGGTCGAGCGGCAGGCGGTGCTGCCAGTAGAACAGGCTGAACTCGCCGTGGGCGGCATCGAAACGCAACTGCAGTTCGCCGCGCTTGAGCGTGCTGCCGTAGTGGTCGCCGAGCAGCGGCAGCAGCACCTTGCCCTCGAGTTCCGGATTGGGCGGGTCCCAGTCGATGTCGAAATAGCTGCCGTGCGCGGCGGCCGGGCCGTTCTCCAGCACGTCGAGCCACCAGGCATTGTCGGCGCCCATCACGCCCATGTGGTTGGGCACGACGTCGAGGATCTGCCCCATGCCGCGGGCGTGCAGTGCCGCGACGAAGCGGGCGTAATCCTCCTCGCTGCCGATCTCCGGGTTGAGGGCGGCGTGATCGACGATGTCGTAGCCGTGGCTGCTGCCCGGGCGTGCCTTGAGATAGGGCGAGGCATAGACGTGGCTGACGCCGAGCGCGGCGAGGTAGGGCACGATGGCCGTGGCGGCGGCGAAGGTGAAATCCTTGTTGAACTGCAGGCGGTAGGTGGCGCGCGGGATGACGGCGACGCGTCGCGACGCCGGCGCGCCGTATTCGATGCTGTGCGGCGACACCGCGCTGCCGCGCTCGCGGCGCAGCGCCTCCGCCAGCGCGACGAAGCGGGCGTCCTCGCGCCAGTCCTCGAGGTCGAGGGCGAGGCGACGCCGCCAGTTGGGATGGCGGTCGTCCGGGCTGCCGGGCAGGTTCGCCTGCTCGGCCTGGCCGAGCACGTCCTCGGGCTGCACCATCAGCACCTGGCTCGGCGTGCGCGCGAGGTAGGAGTGCAGCGCAAGGACGAGTTCGGGCGTGAGCGTCGGCACGGCCACCGGGTGGATGCCGGTGCCCGGCGGCAGCAGCCCCTCGCGCTCGAGGGCGACGAGCAGGCGGGCGCGGTCCTGGGCGCGCTCGACGATGACGCGCTGGCGCAGTTCGTCGCCGGGGAACAGGCCCAGTTCGCTGCGGCGGTCGATATCGAGTCCCTGCCACAGGCCGGCGAGCGTCGGCAGATCGTGGGTGCTGGCGGCGACCAGCGCTTGGCGCTCGTAGTCGGCCGGCGGCTTGAGGCTGCCGTCCTCGCTGCGCTCGAAGATCAGCGGGCGATAGGCGAGAATGTCGGCGCCGGCGAGGCGGGGGCGGAGGCCGTCGGGCACGGTGCCGAGGTCCTCGCCGATGACGAGGCAGTGGTTGCGCCGGCTTTCGAGCGCGACGATGCCGAGCAGATCGTCGAGCGGATAGGCGACATAGGCGCCTTCGTTCGCCGGCCGGCCGGCGGGGACCCAGAAGGTGCGCAGCAGGCCCATCACATGGTCGAAGCGCAGCGCGCCGGCATGCTTCATGTTCGCCTGCAGCATCTCGATGAAGGGGGCGTAGGCCGCCGCGCGCAGGCGCTGCGGCACGAAAGGTGGCAGGCCCCATTCCTGGCCGTGCAGGTTGAAATCGTCGGGCGGCGCTCCGGCATGGGCACCGCGCGCGAACACGCCCTGCCAGCTCCAGGCGTCGGCCCCGCCGGGATTCACGCCGATGGCGAGGTCGGCGTACAGCCCGACGCCGAGACCGCGCCGCCAAGACTGGCGGCCTACCTCGGCGAGCTGCTCCTCCGCGCACCACTGCAGCCAGGCGTGGCAGGCCACCGCGTCGGCGTGCGCGGCGGCGAATGCGGCCACCGCGGGGGAATCTGGATCGCGGCAATCCTCCGGCCAGGCCGGCCAGCCCCAGATGCCGGCGTCCTGCGCGCGGAAGTGCGCCTGCAGCGCCTCGAAGCGCGCGAGCCGCTCGACGGGGGCGCCGGCCTGGCTGCGT
>AMWB02018475.1_pt1 | contig 11610 bp, 9 predicted proteins | sample 200311 | NCBI WGS metagenome assembly AMWB02 (sample SAMN02737377, study PRJNA173069) | bioreactor metagenome | biome: anode biofilm in microbial fuel cells | place: USA: California | collected 2010-12-16 | reverse complement strand
CCTGGCAGATCTGGTTTTGTGTAATACCTGCGCCATCCGCCATAAGGCCCAAGAGAAGGCATATAGCTTTTTAGGCCGTTTTGCGGGCACCAGGATTAAAGGAAAACGTCCGCTGACCATCATGGCCGGCTGTGTGGCACAAAAAGAAAAGGAAAAAGCATTTGTCCGTCTGCCGCATCTTGATCTGGTTTTAGGCACCCAGGCCTTTGGTCGTTTTGAAACCCATATTAAAGCGCTGGTTGCCGGTGAAACCCGCATTGTTGATACAGAACCCAGCGAAAATATCTTCGAAGGCTTCCCCAAGGATGCAATGGCCGAAAAAATTCAGGTATCACGCTTTGTAACGATTATGCAGGGGTGTGAAAATTTTTGCACATATTGTGTGGTGCCCTATGTTCGGGGAAAGGAAAAAAGTCGGAATCCATCTGCCATTGTAGAAGAAATTGAGGGCTTGGCGAAATCCGGGGTGCGTGAAATTACCCTGCTGGGCCAGAATGTTAATTCCTATGCCGGTAATAATGGGCAGGTCTGTTTTCCTGATTTACTTCACCTTGTCAGCAGGGTGGAGGGGATTGAACGTGTCCGGTTTGCCACTTCCCATCCCAAGGATTTATCAGCGGATCTGATCCAGGCGATAAAGGATGTTGACAAGGTATGCAACCATCTTCATCTGCCGGTTCAGTCAGGTTCAAACGACATATTAAAACGGATGAACCGCAAGTATGACCGGAACACCTATTTCACAAGAATTTCAGCCCTAAGGCAGGCTTGCCCGGATATTGCCCTGTCCACGGATATTATCGTGGGATTTCCGGGTGAAACCCGTTTCGATTTTGAGCAGACCATGAATATGCTTGAAACCGTGGAATTTGATGCGGTCTTTGCTTTTGCCTATTCGGCAAGGTCATTTACGCCGGCTGCCAAATTTTCAAACCAGCTGGATGAACAGATTAAGCGCGATCGGCTAAATGAACTGCTTGATTTCCAGGAGAAGATAACAGAAAAGAAAAACAAAGCCTTTGTTGGCAAAAAAGTTACGGTGCTGGTCGAAGGTGACAGCCCTAAACCAAGGGACGGGTTCGTAAAGAAGAATAAAAATACCAGGCAGATGTTTGGCAGAAGCGATGCAAACAAAATTGTGCATTTTGCATCGGACCAGGCCGGCATCGGGGATCTGGTTACACTCGAAATTATAAATGCATACCCCCATTCCCTTTGGGGAGAGGTCTGCGAAAGCGATTAAGATGGTATGAAAATTAAATCAACGAGCATTCGACGCAATGAACTGTGCCCGTGCGGCAGCGGGAAAAAATTTAAAAATTGCTGCCGGAATAAAAAAACTGAAATTTCTTTGAAGGATAAGTATAAAAACAAGTATGATATTATCCTGAAAACACCTGAACAGGTTGATGGCATCAGGAAATGCGGAGAACTGCTTTTGTCTATTATGCACGGGGTTGAGGCCATGATTCGCCCCGGCTTGAAAACCGATGACATCAACACCTATGTTCATGAACAGACCATAAAAGCCGGCGCTGTTCCGGCACCACTCAACTACAGGGGGTATCCCAAGAGTGTCTGCGTTTCCATTAATGAGGTGATCTGCCACGGAATACCCGGCGAGCGGATGCTTGAGGATGGGGATATCGTCAATATTGATATCACACCGATTCTAAACGGTTACTATGCCGACGCCAATAAAACCTTTTTTGTGGGTACGCCCGGACGCGATGCCCAAAAAATTGTGGCTGTGGCGGCCGAAAGTCTGCGGCGGGGTATAGAGCAGGTCAAGCCTGGGGCCACCCTGGGGGATATTGGTCATGCCATTCAAAAATACGCCGAGGGCCAGGGATGTTCGGTGGTCAGGGAGTTCGTGGGTCATGGCGTGGGAATTGATTTTCATGAACAGCCCCAGGTCCTTCATTTTGGACGTCCCGGTACGGGTGTTACCCTTGTTCCCGGCATGGTGTTTACCATAGAACCCATGGTTAACCTGGGCAAAAAAGAACTGCATGTGCTTGAGGATCGGTGGACAGCTGTGACCAATGACGGCTCCCTGTCCGCCCAGTTTGAGCAAACCATCCTTGTGACAGATGACGGGTATGAGAGTTTGACCCCATATGAGTTATAGCAAAACGCAATTAAATAAGGTTTTTTCAGCTGTTTTTATTGTATTTATCGGTATCTCCTCCGCCTTTTTTTTCTGTGTGGCCTGTGTGTTGCGCATATGCACGGCGCCTTTTGATCCGCGAAGGATTGTGTCAAACGTTTTCAGTGCGTTCTGGGCCTCGGTTTATACCTGGGCCATGCCGTCCTGGTTCGTAAAAATTGTGGGGCGGGAGAAGCTCGATATTCGCAAAAACTATGTATTTGTATCTAATCATCAAAGCCAGCTGGATATCCTTGTACTTTACCGACTGCTGTTTCCCTATCGATGGGTGTCTAAAAGTTCCGTTTTCCGGCTGCCGTTCATTGGTTGGAATATGGCATTTAACAATGGGGATATTAAACTTAAGCGCGGTGACAAGGAGAGCATTAAGGCCATGATGGCCGAGTGTGAGGACCTTTTAAGGCGGAATATCTCCATTTTTTTTTTCCCCGAAGGCACAAGGTCCAAAGATGGTCATATTGGCAGATTCAAACCTGGGGCGTTTATCCTGGCTAAAAACACAGGTGTTGTCATTCAGCCCATTGCCATCAGTAATACCAATAAGGCGTTGCCTAAACATTCACTAACCTTTCAGGGGCACACCGAAATGACAGTAAAGGTTCTTGATACCATTCCCTTTTCCCAGTTCAGTGAGATGGCCCCTGACAATATTGCCACCATGGTAAGATCGTTGATCTCCGAACATGTTTGTTGAACCCGTAAAAAAACAAATTTTTCTGTGAGTATAAAAGCATATTCTTAAACAGCACTCTTCGCCCTTTCAAAAAGACGGGTATCCATCATTAACCCGTTATATTCTCTGATAAACCCCAAAATTGACATTTTTGCTCTCAACGGTCAAAAACACTGATTTGAAAACTATTTGTTGTGTATGGTTATGGTGGAATATTTTGATTGATTATAATTAATTACATTTGTGTCTTATTTGTGATGTGGTTAGTGATCATATGGATAAGAACCATCTCGCAGTGTTTTGGAGGATAAACCATCGGCAATATATATTACAGAATAATAGTCTATCAATTGATAAAAAGTTACATATTTGAGCTATGATTTATAGCATATTTGTAATATAATAACCATCCGTAATTTATTCCGACACAAATAAAAAAATTTTTTTATTCAAAAAAACTGTATTTCAAATAAGTTATATTTTTTCTCATTCTTCCGGCTTCTCGATGGAACATCCGTTGCATTTGAAGGCATTACAACGACGGAGAGGCAGTTGCCTGTTAAAAAAGAACGAAACTTAACTTTAGGAGCTTTAGAAAATAATGAGAAAGGTAGCAATTTACGGAAAAGGCGGCATCGGCAAATCCACTACAACTCAGAATATTGTAGCAGGACTGGTGGAGTCCGGCAAAAAAATCATGATCGTGGGATGCGACCCCAAGTCCGACTCAACACGGCTCATGCTCAACGGCCTGGCCCAGAAAACCGTTCTGGATACCCTGAGAGAAGAGGGTGAAGACGTAGAGCTTGAAGACGTTAGAAAAGAAGGATACGGCGGGGTTCTATGTACGGAATCAGGTGGACCCGAACCTGGTGTAGGCTGCGCCGGCCGCGGTATCATCACCTCCATCAACCTGCTGGAACAGCTGGGCGCCTACGACGAAGAGCAGCATCTGGATTATGTATTTTATGATGTTCTGGGCGATGTTGTGTGCGGCGGTTTTGCCATGCCCATCCGTGAAGGCAAGGCCCAGGAGATCTATATTGTTGTCTCCGGCGAAATGATGGCCATGTACGCGGCCAACAACATCTGCAAGGGTATCGTGAAATTTGCCCAGTCGGGCGGGGTTCGTCTCGGCGGCCTGATCTGCAACTCCCGTCAGGTCGACAACGAAGAGGAAATGATTTTGCAGCTGGCCAAGAGACTGGGCACCCAGATGATCCACTTTGTTCCCAGGCATAACATGGTCCAGCAGGCTGAGATCAACAGAAAGACGGTTATCGATTTTGCACCGGATCACCCCCAGGCAGATGAATACCGGGCCCTGGCCAGAAAAATGGATGAAAATGAAATGTTTGTCATCCCCACCCCCCTTGAGATTGAAGAACTTGAGGCCCTGCTCATTAAATACGGGATCGCGGCGTAACCAAAAACCTAAGAATGATAAGGCGCATTTATTAGAACATCAGAAAGCGGAGACGGCGTTCTGGACAAGTTTTAAGCAAAACAACACAAGAGATAAGATAGGGGTATAAACATATGACAGGCGAACGAACCATCACCGTTAACCCGGAAGATGTAAAAAAAGAAATACTGGCCAAGTATCCACCTAAAGTGGCCCGGAAACGCGGCAAGCAGATCACGCCGGTTTCAAGCGATGAAAAAGAGGGCCTCCAGGTGGGTGCCAATGTCCGGACCGTTCCGGGCATCATCACCCAGAGGGGCTGCTGCTATGCCGGCTGCAAAGGCGTTATCATGGGTCCGACCCGGGACATCATCAATTTAACCCACGGCCCCATCGGCTGCGGATTCTACTCCTGGCTGACCCGGCGTAACCAGACCCGTCCCCCATCAGACGATGCAGAAAATTATATGACCTACTGCTTTTCCACGGACATGCAGGACGAAGATATTGTTTTTGGCGGGGAAAAGAAACTGAAGGCCGCCATCCAGGAAGCCTACGACATTTTCAAACCCAAGGCCATCTCCATCTTCTCCACCTGTCCGGTGGGCCTGATCGGTGATGATGTCCATGCCGTGGCCAGGGAGATGAAAGCAAAACTTGGCATCAATATATTTGGTTTCTCCTGTGAAGGATATAAAGGCGTAAGCCAGTCTGCAGGCCATCACATTGCCAACAACACCATTTTTACCCATGTTGTGGGCCTGAATGACACGATCTCGGACGCCAAATACAAGATCAACCTGTTGGGTGAGTACAATATCGGCGGCGACGCCTTCATTATTGACGACCTGCTCGAAAAATGCGGCATCAGCGTTGTTTCGACCTTTTCCGGCAACTCCACCATTGACCAGTTTGCCAACTGCCACACCGCAGATCTCAATGCGGTCATGTGTCACAGATCCATTAACTACGTGGCTGACATGCTTGAGATCAAATACGGTATCCCCTGGATAAAGATCAGCTTCCTGGGACCCAAGTCAACCGCCCAGAGTCTGCGCAAGATTGCGGCCTACTTTGAAGACCAGGAACTTATCGACACGGTGGAAAAGGTGATTGCCGAGGAGATGGTCCCTGTTGAAGCCAAGATCAAAGAGATCAAACCCCGGTGCGAGGGTAAAACAGCCATGATGTTTGTGGGTGGTTCGCGTGCCCATCACTACCAGGAATTGTTCTGGGATCTGGGCATGAAAGTGCTCTCCGCCGGATACGAGTTTGCCCACAGGGACGACTATGAAGGACGTCAGGTCATTCCGGACATCAAGATTGATGCAGACTCCAGAAACATTGAGGAGCTGGAAATCGAACCCGATGAGACCCGGTACAACCCCAGAAAGACCGAAGGGCAGATGAAGGCCTTGGAAGAGAAGGGTTTTCAGTTCAAAGCGTATGAGGGCATGATTCCCGACATGGCCAAGGGTTCCCTGATTGTCGATGACATCAGCCACCATGAAACGGAAACCCTTATCGAAATGTACAAACCGGACATTTTCTGTGCCGGTATCAAGGAAAAATACGCAGTCCAGAAGCACGGTATTCCCATGAAGCAGCTGCACTCCTATGACTCGGGCGGACCCTATGCGGTATTTAAAGGCGCGATCAACTTTTATGAGGAAATTGACCGCATGCTCAATGCCAACATCTGGCACTACCTGGAAGCCCCGTGGCAGAAGGCCCCTGAATTGTCCGGCAAATACGCTGCAGAATAATCGTTAAACGTTAAAAACAAAACGTTAAAAACATAGATAAAAAAGTATCAGGAGAAAATTATGCTGCTTCGACATACACCTAAAGAGATTAAAGAAAGAAAGGCCCTGGCGGTTAACCCGGCTAAAACCTGCCAGCCCATCGGGGCCATGTACGCCGGCCTCGGTATTCACGGCTGCCTGCCTCACAGCCATGGGTCCCAGGGCTGCTGCGCTTATCACAGATCCACCCTGACCCGCCATTACCGTGAACCCATCATGGCGGCCACCTCCTCCTTTACCGAAGGTGCGTCGGTGTTCGGCGGCCAGGCCAACCTGCTCCAGGCTCTGTTAACCATATTTACCACCTACAACCCGGACATGGTCGCGGTTCACACCACCTGTCTGTCGGAAACCATCGGCGACGACGTGAACCAGATTGTCAAGAAAGCCTATAAAGACGGCACCATTCCCGAAGGCAAGTATGTCGTTCATGCGGCAACACCATCCTATGTGGGGTCTCATGTCACCGGTTTTTCCAATATGGTTAAATCCATAGCGGTTCAGATGGCTGAAAAGACCGGCAAATCCAACGGGAGAGTCAACATTGTGCCCGGATTTGTCGAACCTTCGGATATGGCTGAAATTAAAAGAATCGCTGCAATGTTGGGCGTAAATCCCATCCTCTTTCCGGATACCTCCGGCGTTGTCAACGGACCGCTCACCGGAAAATTTGAGATGTATCCCAAAGGCGGTACTCCGATCAGTGATCTGAAAAGCGCGGGTGACAGCATGGCTTCGATCGGCCTGGGCGCCTGGGCGTCTGCAGAACCGGTCAAAGCCCTTGACGCCCAGTGCAAGATCCCCTGCCAGGTGCAGGATCTGCCCATCGGCCTTCTGGCCACAGACCGGTTCGTTGATGCCCTGCGTACGGTAGCCGGCGTCAGTGTACCCGATTGCGTTACCCAGGAGCGCGGTCAGCTGTTGGATGTCATCTCAGACATGCAGCCCCACCTGTACGGCAAAAAGGTCGCCCTCGCAGGTGACCCGGACCAGCTCATCCCCCTGACCGAATTTCTGGTCACCATCGGCATGAAACCGGTCCACATCGTTACCGGCACCCCGGGCAAGGCCTTTACCAAACGGATCAAGGAGATCACGGCCAGGTTCGGAGACCAGATCAATGTCCAGAACCCCGGCGACATGTTCCTGCTGCATCAGTGGATCAAGAATGAACCTGTGGACCTGCTCATCTGCAACACCTACGGCAAGTACATGGCCCGGGACGAGGATATCCCCTTTGTACGCCACGGCTTCCCCATCCTGGACCGGATCGGCCACGCCTACTTCCCCACAGTGGGGTACAAAGGCGGGCTGCACCTTCTGGAGAAAATCCTGGGCGTCCTCATGGACCGCAAGGACCGGGATGCATCTGAAGAAACGTTTGAACTGGTAGAATAGTATCTGAGAGCAATTAAAGCAGTAAAGGATAAATAACATGACCTCCATATCGGTACTCAAACAGAGAGAAAAACAGATCTACCAGAAGGGCAAACAGCCCTTTGAGATGGAATGTGAAACCAAGAGTCTGGCGGGCGCAGTCAGCCAGCGGGCCTGTGTATTCTGCGGCTCCAGGGTGGTGCTTTATCCCATCGCGGATGCCTTGCATCTGATTCACGGCCCCATCGGGTGCGCCTCCTATACCTGGGATATCAGAGGAGCCCAGTCTTCGGGCCCGGAGCTTCATCGGATGAGTTTTTCAACGGATCTGTCAGAGACCGATATTATCTATGGCGGAGAAAAAAAGCTCAAAAAGGCATTGCTGGAGCTCATTGAAAAGTATTCACCCAAAGCCGCCTTTATCTATTGTACCTGCATTGTGGGCATTATTGGTGATGACGTGGACGCGGTCTGCCGCCAGGTGGAAAAAGAGACCAATATTCCTGTCATCGCTGTCCACTCTGAAGGATTTAAAGGAACCAAAAAAGACGGGTACAAGGCAGCCTGCGACGCGTTGTTCAGCCTGATCGAAAGAAACAAGGCCCCCCGGGTCACCATTCCCGACTCCATCAATATCCTGGGGGAATTCAATATTGGCGGAGAGACATGGATCATAAAAAAATATTATGAAGCCATGGGGGTCAAGGTGGTCTCCGTGATCACCGGTGACGGCCGGGTGGACGAGGTGATGCAGGCGCGCAATGCAGCCCTGAACGTGGTCCAGTGTTCAGGGTCGGTCACCCATCTGGCAAAGCAGATGGAAAAAGAGTACGGCATCCCTTTTATCAGGGTCTCCTATTTCGGTATTGAAGACACCTCGGATGCCCTGTATCAGGTGGCGGTACACTTTAAGAAAACCCCTGAGATTTTAAAAAAGACCCGGGAGCTGATCAAAAAAGAAGTCAAGGCCATTGTTCCGAGCCTGGAAACCATGAAAAAAGATCTTGAAGGCAAAAAAGCCGCCATATACGTGGGCGGCGCGTTCAAGGCATTCTCCCTGATCAAGGCATTGAAAACCCTTGGCATGGAAGTGGTCCTGGCCGGATCACAGACCGGCACCAAGGAAGATTATGAGGTGCTCAGGCAGATGTGCAACGAGGGAACCGTAATTTTAGACGACTCAAACCCCCTGGAGCTGGCCAAATATTCCGTTGAAAAGGATGCGGACCTCTTCATCGGCGGCGTCAAGGAACGCCCCATTGCATATAAAATGGGCATCGGGTTCTGCGACCATAACCATGAACGAAAAATTCCTTTGGTAGGCTTTGAAGGCATGGTCAATTTTGCAAAAGAAGTACACGGAACCGTTACAAGCCCGATATGGGATCTTGTTCCCAGACGGCAGAACCCAATTGGAAAGGAAGGTGCGATATGACCCCGAGCAGACCTTATAAAGAGACCCCCTCATATACCGCCACCCAGAATGCATGCAAAATGTGCACGCCTTTAGGGGCCAGCCTGGTGTTCCAGGGAATTGAAGGCTGTGTGCCCCTGCTTCACGGCTCACAGGGATGTTCAACCTATATGCGTCGCTACCTGATCTCCCATTTCAAGGAGCCCGTGGATATTGCCTCTTCCAACTTCACCGAGGAGACGGCCGTATTCGGCGGCGGGGCCAACCTGAAGCTGGCCATTGAAAACGTGGCCCGCCAGTATGCCCCGAGCATGATCGGTATCGCCACCACCTGCCTGTCCGAAACCATTGGGGACGATGTCCAGTTGATATTAAACAGCATGGACAATAGCATCAACGGCACGGCCCTGGTCCATGTCTCCACACCATCATATTCGGGCACCCACGTGGACGGATTCCATGGCGCCGTGGCGGCTGTGGTGGACCGCTTCAACCCGGCGGGTAAAAAAATCGTTTACCGGCCCAAGAAAAAGAAAACCATCAATCTGTTTCCCGGCATGCTCTCCAACGAAGACCTGCGGCATTTAAAAGACATTTTTGAGGATTTCCATACCCCTGTCACCATCCTGCCCGATTATTCCGAGCGGCTGGAAGGACCGTCCTGGCAGGAATACCAGGCCATCCAGAAAGGCGGCACCACACTTTCCGCCATTGAGAAAATGAACGTGTCTGTTCACAGTATGGAGTTCGGTGCCGTGCTCGCCCTGGCCGCGGAAAAGGGTCAGGCGACCGCTGGAGCCATCCTGAACAAACGCTTCGGCGTCCCATGCACACGCCTGCCCATTCCCATCGGGGTAAAGGCCATGGACCGCTTTTTGGATACCCTGTCCCATATTTCGGGCCGGCCCGTGCCCGAACGGTACAAAAAAGAGAAATGGCGGGTGGTGGATACCTATGTGGACGGCAATAAATATGTATCGAAAAAACGGGCCCTGATTTACGGCGAAGAAGATTTTGTGGTCTCCATGGCCGGATTCCTTGCCGAAGTGGGCATCATCCCCGTGCTCTGCGCATCCGGCGGCAAAAGCAAAACATTTAAAGCCGCCCTTGAACAGACGTTGCCCGAAAATCTCATTGACCAGATCATCATCCAGAACGACATGGACTTCACCTGCATGGAAGAGACTGCGGCAGGCATGCCCGAAGAGATGAGGCCTGAACTCATCATCGGCAACTCCAAGGGATACGCCATGGCAAGACGCCTGAAAATCCCCATGGTCCGGGTGGGATTCCCCATCCACGACCGGGTGGGCGGCTCGCGCATCCTGCATGTGGGATACAAAGGGGCCCAGCAGTTGTTTGACACCATCGTCAATGCAATTTTAACGGAAAAACAGACCGAGTCCAGAATCGGATACTCATATATGTAAGGAAGATAAAGATGAATTTAGATAACCATCCCTGTTTTAATAAAAAGTCCTGCAAGGATTTCGGTCGAGTTCACCTCCCGGTTGCCCCGGCCTGTAACATCCAGTGCAATTTTTGCAACAGAAAGTTTGACTGTGTCAATGAAAGCCGCCCCGGGGTCACCTCCTCCATTTTGAGTCCGGATCAGGCCATGGCTTACCTGGCAGAGGTCGTTGAGGCCAAACCCAACACATCCGTAGTGGGCATTGCAGGTCCGGGCGATCCCTTTGCCAACGGCGACAAAACGATGGAAACCTTGACCAAGGTGCGTGCAACTTATCCGGAAATGCTCTTGTGCGTGGCCACCAACGGCCTGAACATCCATCCCTACCTGGATGAACTGAAAAATATTAATACGACCCATGTGAGCATCACCATCAACGCGGTGGACCCTGAAGTCGGCGCCAAGATTTATTCCTGGGTCAGGGACGGCAAACACTCCGTGGGCCCGGCCCAGGGCGCAAAATTGGTGTTGGAACGTCAGCTTGCCGCCGTTGAAGGCCTTAAGGAACGCAATATTATGGTCAAGGTCAATTCCATTCTTTTGCCCGGCATCAATGATGACCATATGATAGCGGTCGCCGAAAAAATGGGTGAAATGGGTGTGGATATTTTTAACATCATGCCCTATTTCCCCACCAAAGGCTCAAATTTTGAAAACATGGAAGAACCGGGCAAGGATGTGGTCAAGGAACTCAGAAAAGCGGCCCAGGTTTTTGTGCCCCAGATGACCCATTGCAAACGCTGCCGGGCCGATGCCGTGGGGCTGCTGGATGATCCCTTGAACCAGAAACTCATGGATCGGCTGACCTACCACGCCACCGCCCCGGTTCCCTTTCCCAATGCCCCCAAGTATTGCCATGAAACGCCCGGTGAAGATGAAGATAGGTATGCGTTCAATGACACCGCCCCAAGACCCTATGTGGCCCTGGCCACCCGGGAAGGCGCGTTGATCAATCAGCACCTGGGAGAAGCCGAGGAGCTGCACATCTATGATTTAAATCAGGACACACCGACATTTGTGGAAACAAGGGTGCTGCCGAAACCCGGCGGCGGGGATGCCAGATGGCAGAACCTTGCCCGGGCCATTAAGGATTGCCACACCATTCTTGTGTCCGGTGTCGGGCAGACCCCTAAAAAAGTTCTGGGCACCATGGGATTTACCATCCATGAGGTCAACGGCATGATTGATCTTGTGCTGATGGCGATTAAGAAAGGGGAGTCGTTAAACCATCTGATCGTCCGGGCACAGACCGCTTGTGGGGAGTGCAGAGGAACCGGAACCGGCTGCATGTAACC
>AMWB02012498.1_pt1 | contig 11620 bp, 8 predicted proteins | sample 200311 | NCBI WGS metagenome assembly AMWB02 (sample SAMN02737377, study PRJNA173069) | bioreactor metagenome | biome: anode biofilm in microbial fuel cells | place: USA: California | collected 2010-12-16 | reverse complement strand
GCTGTCGACGGAAACCGTACGACCCGGCTCTTGTCCCTGAGCCTGCCAGTGGTTCTATCACCGATTGTCCGCCTCGACACAGGCGTGGAGTCGATCCTGAAGATCCGGAATGGCGGCCGTCACCCGCACCCAGGCCGGCAGCATCGGAATTTCGACCGGGTCGGCGACGAACTCGGCAATGGCGCAGCGCAATGAGCTGACGAATGCCTCTACGGCATCGATCTCTTCATGGCGGTCATAGAACAACCCGTTGATCAGCGACAGGCCGTGATATTTTTCGACGGCGATCTGCGCTTCCTGCATGTAAGCGGTCAATATCGTCCGAAAGAAGGCATCGCTCATGACGATGCCGTCCTGGGACAGAAACCGGAACAAGGCTTTGGCGATGTCGCAGGCCATGCGGATCAGACCTTCATCCGGCCGGTCCCTCTTCAACACCTGATGCTTGTGCTCATAGTTTTCGGCGATCTCGACCTGGCAGATGCGATTCACCGACGCCCGCTGGTAGATTTCGCTCAGCAGCGAGATTTCAAGGCCCCAGGTGGGCGAAATGCGGATTCCGGTGGCCAGGCTGGCCATCAACGCAAACTCCCCGGACAGGGCGTAGCGAAAGTTGTCGAGATAGGACAGAAAGAGGTTCTGCCCCAGGATTCGGCGCAGCGATCGAATCAGCGGGGTGTAGAACAGCCGCGTCACCCGGCCGTAAAGCTTGTTGGTGACGCGAGCATAGTATCCCTTGCTGAACTCGAATTCCGTGGCCGGGTGCACGACCGGATAGACCAGCCGGGCCAGCATTTCCCGGTCGTAGTTGACGATGTCGCAGTCGTGCGTGGCGATCGCGTAAACACTGGGCTCGGACAGGATGTAGCCCAACGTCATCCACACCGACTGGCCTTTGCCGGGGTGATTGAGGTTGAAATTGGCATCCCTGAGCTCACCGTAAAGGGCCTGCATGCCCGGGCCGTCATGCCATACGATCTCAGCGTCGATCGGGACCTCTCCGATAAACCGCTTGACCTGCTCGAATTCCGGGCGGCCGGCTCGGTCCAGCGAAATGACGATGCGGTGAAGGTACGGGACCTTCTTCAATTCGCCCAGAATCCGCGGCATCGCAGCGGTTTCGAATTCCGAGTAGAGCGCCGGCAGCAGAAGAACGATTTTTCGGCGCCGGGCGATCGCCTCGATCTCCCCTTCAAGCTCCTCGATGGGCCGGTTTCTCAGCCGCTGCAGGACGGTGATGGCGCCTTGCTGCCAAAAATCAGCCATTCCGCCCTCCTTCCGCCGAAGATGATCCGGGCATTAGTGTATGGGGCATTCCGCGCGACGGGCGGCCGCAAGCAAAAATGCGGAGCTGACCAGCGCAGGTGCGGCAACGATCAGCCCGATGAACGGCAGCGTAACCAGACTGAACACGGCGATCAGCGCCCCGACCACCAGAAGGGTGATGCCGGCGCCGGCGCTGAAAAGCCGCTCAGCGAGGCAGGATGTCGGCTTCATGATTTTTCTCCTTGTTTCGGTCCGGCCTGGAATCCGCCGAACGGCAGAGGCCGCAACGATCGTCGCTGCACCGCTGGCAGTTGAAGCAGTCCCGGCAGGGATGTTTTTTTGAGGCGGCGGGGCAAGGCTCGGGTACATACACTTTGCCGCTCAGTCCTGGAAGCCTTACAAACCCCATGCGATTCTCCTCGGCAAGCCATATTGCAAATTTTAATGCAGACTTCCCCGCATGCAAGCAGCGCCGACCCCAAGACGTCTAGAGCCGCTTGGCTCGGACCGCCGCAGCGTTGGATTTTTCGCAAGAAAAGCTTTATTAGAAGATACGCCACAAGATCGATTGGGACGATTCCGCTACCCATTAAAAGGAATGCATCATGCGCAAAATCGCACCCCTCCCTTCCGCCGCCGATAGAAAGCCGACTGCTTCAGCAGCAGGCCCTCCCCGTGAAAGCGTCTTGAAAGCCAGTGAGGAAAAGGTCGCTCTGATTCTTGAAAAAATCCAAGACGGCTATTACGAGGTCGACCTGGATGGCAACTTCACGTTTTTCAATCCAGGACTGCTGCGCATCACCGGCTACCCGCGGGAGCGGATGCTCGGAATGAATTATCGCAGGATCGTCGATGACTACAACCTCACAAAAGTCTTTCAGATGTTCAATCAAGTCCGCCTCACCGGCGTGCCCGCCTATGCGTTTGACTGGGAATGCATTCGCGAAGACGGCTCCCGCCGGTATGTGGAAGTCTCGGTGACCCTCCGGAAGAACGCCGATGAAACGCCCAACGGTTTCATGGGAATCGCCCGGGACATCACGGAGCGCAAACTCGCGGAGCAGGCCCTCAAGGAAAGCGAGGCCCGCTACCGCATGATCATCGAAAACATTCAGGACGGCTATTACGAGGTGGACATCGATGGAACCTACACATTTTTCAACGAGGGGCTGCTGCGCATCACCGGCTATACCCGCGAAGAGATGCTCGGCTTGAACAACCGCCGGATTGTCGATGAATACAACAACAAAAAAGTCTTCAGCACCTTCCACCAGGTCTATCTGACGGGCGTGCCGGCTCACGCCTTTGACTGGGAGTGCATCCGCAAGGACGGATCGCGGAGATGCGTCGAGGTCTCGGTGTCCCTCCGGCGCGACATCTACGGCCGGCCGGTCGGGTTCATGGGAATCGCCCGGGACATCACGGAACGCAAGAAATACCAGATGGAGCTCGAGGCCAAGGAAAACGAGTTGAGGCTGAAAAACAAGAGTCTGGAAGAAGCCAACACCGCGCTGAACGTTCTGATGAAAAAGATCGGGGAACAAAGCGGCGCCGATGAAGAAGCTCTGCAAAACAAACTCAACCGGGTCGCCATACCTTATCTGCAGAAAGCCAAAGAGAACATCAAGGACAAGGCTTCCCAAGGCCACCTGAGGCTCTTGGAGGAAAGCCTGAACGCTATTTTCGCGCCGGCGGCCCGCGGCCTATCCCCCGCCATCCACAGCCTGACGTCAACCGAAATCGATGTGGCCAACCTTATCGTCCTGGGCCGGCGCACCAAGGAAATCGCCGATTGGCTGAACGTTTCGCCCAAGGCCATCGAAGTCCACCGCAACAACCTGCGCCGCAAACTGGGCTTGACCAACCAGAAAATAGGGCTTCGGACCCACCTGCTGTCGCTGCGTTAACCACTCGGCCCAACCGCTTAAAGAGCATCGGACGGACGGCTGGCTGGCATCTTCCGCCTGTCCGCCACTAGCCTTTCCCCCTCGAATCTAGGATTTTTTTAGCGTTTTTGTTGGGTTGCATCCTTTCGCCGCCATGTCTAAATAGAAGTGAATCAGGCAGCAACAGCAACGCTTCGCAATCGGAGGCGGCCGTGAGCATCCATCATCTCAAAATCCGGAAGACCGACCAGGGACATTTCGCTCTCGTCCAATTGGACAAGACCGACAAGCGCGTGACGCAAAAGCACTGTTCCGGGGATTTGGAAGAAGTCATTGACAGCCTGCTGGACCGACGTGAGGCGGCCGGCACGCCGGAGAACCGCGCTCGAGACTACGGGCCGGTTCTGGAAATCATCAAGAACCTGGCACGGAACTATCCCAGCCTGAACGCTGAAGATTTCCCGGCCGATTGGACCGACTCGCTGGATCTGTATGGATGTCTGTCCCAGGAGCTGACCCGTTTCCGAATCGATTTGGATTCGGAACGCAGGAAGCTGGCCGTGCTTATTTTCGACAGCGGTCCGGAATGGGTGTGGAAGAACCGGCTGAGACTGGTTGCGGAGCGCGTCTCGTCCTTCAGTCCTCACCACGATCCGGAACGGCCGCCGGAATCGTTGAAATTATGCAAATGATGGCGCCTTCGTCCCCAACGATCATCGGGTCGCTTTCTTCCGGGCCACGGCCGCATTGAATTTGTCCGCGTCGATGATAAAACGCTCGTGAGTCGCCTGGCAGATGGAATCCACACCGTCGCTGGCATCGAGGACGAATGTGAGCTTGCGGCCGTCCACCTTCTCGAGCCGGCCCTTGACGGTCACGCGGAACCCCGGTGGCGTCGCGGCCGTGTGGCTCAGATTAACCTGAATGCCGACGGTCTGCTGCCGCGGCCAGTCGATATGCGGGTTGATAAACCGGATGCAGGCGAACTCCAGCAGCCCCACCAGGAAGCCCGTGGCCAGCACTTCCGGCATCCGCCCGCCCTCGGGAAACTCGGGGAACAGGTATGGTACGGTTTTTTCCACCGGTACCGTGTAGGTGAACTCAAAGGCCATGCCCGGTTCAAGTGCTGGCTTCATCGGCGTCCCTCCCATGGTGATGAGCCTCTGGTCTTCCAGAGGCACAGAGCGTTTCGAGAAAAGTTTGGCGCTGGCTGGTGTCCTGATTCTTCACCGCCATGGCCAGCGCCTTGCGCGTTCCCACAAAGACGGCCAGTTGTTTGGCTCGGGTCAGACCCGTGTAGATCAAGTTTCGGAACAACATCTTGAAATGCTGGGTAAGCACCGGAATGACGACGGCCTCGAACTCGCTGCCCTGCGACTTATGGATGGTGATGGCATAGGCCAGATCCAGCTCCGGGATGTCGTCGCGCCGGTACTCGACCGCGCGCCCATCCGGAAAAAAGTCGACCACGCAGGTCAGCTCCTCGTTGTCGATGGCTGCGATCACCCCGATGTCGCCGTTGAACACCCCGAGGTCGTAGTTGTTCCGGCGATGGATGACCCGGTCCCCCACCCGGAAAATCCGTTCCCCCACCTGAAGCTGAGGTTTGCCCTTCTGCGCCGGATTGGCGGACGCCTGGATCATGCGGTTCAAGCTCAACGTCCCCAGACTGCCGCGGGTCATGGGAGTGATAATCTGGATTTCGGTGCCGGTGCCGAGATATTTCGGGATCCATTCCAGGACCAGCTTGCGGACCACATCGGATGCCGCCAGGCCATAATGCAGGGACGACCATGGATGAACCTTCTTCACAACGGCCATCAGCTCCTCGGCCGAAGTGTCCGCCGCCAGCAGTCTTTCAAGATCGACGTGCTGGAACTTCTTGGGGATGACCAGCTCGGTTTCATACGGAACCACGGGTTCGTTGATTCGAAATTCATATGGATTGGCAAGGGTCCCTGGCTCGCGATCGGGCGCGCTCGCTTTCAGATCATGCCGTTTCCGGACTTTGGCGATGAACCCGAGTTGCTCCTGGGTGGCTTCGTCCGAGTCCAGGAATAGGCAGTCGGCCCCTGTTTTCCATATGGCGGGCATCCGGAACGGCGAGTCGATGTAGGGCAGTTCGCCGTGGTTGATCTGATGGGCGTAGCGGATGATCAAGGACTCCTGCGCCTGCCGGAAAACCTGATTCAGCCGGAAACAGGGCACGACACGCGAAGCGATCAGGTCCCTCAGGACGTTGCCGGCGCCGACGGACGGCAGCTGATCCGCGTCCCCGACGAAAAGGATCTGGCTGCGCTCGGGAACCGCTTTCAGCAGCGAAGCGGTCAGGCTGATATCCAGCATGGAGCATTCGTCGACGACCAGGAAATCGACGTCCAGCGGGTGGTCCTCGTTCTTCTTGAATTTTCCGACCTGCCATTCCAGCAGGCGGTGGATGGTTTTGGACTCGCTGCCGATCACCTCCGTCATGCGCTGGGCGGCGCGGCCGGTGGGCGCCGCGAGCAGGACCTTCACCTTCATCGCCTCGAGCAGCTTGACGAGCACCCGGGTGGCCGTGGTCTTGCCGCAGCCGGGTCCGCCCGTCAGGATCGAAAACCGCTCGCCGGCAATCCCCTGAACGGCGGCGGCCTGCTCGGCGCTCAGGGAAATCCCTCTGGCCTGGCAATAGAGCCGAATCCAGTGCTCGATCCGGCGCCGGTCCACACCCGGCGGCGTCGGGGTTCCCGCGACGCGTTTGGCGACGTAAAGCTCCTCGAAATAAAGGGTCCTGGAATAATAACACGGCTCCGGTGCACCGCCGGCGGCCACCCGCTGGCGAACCATCAGATGGCCGTCCTGCTGCATGCGCGCGAGCAGGCCGGACAGCCGGCCGCCGATGTCCATCTGCAGCAGCTCATTCACCTGGGTACGGATCTGGGACTCGGTCAGATAACAGTGGCCGAACTCCCGGCTGGCCGCCAGAACATGTTTGATCGCGGCCGTGACGCGCTCGTCGCTGTCGCGCGCCAAACCGATGCTGAGCGCCACCTTGTCAGCCGAAAAAAAACCGATCCCGTAGAAGTCGTTGGCCAGGCGGTAAGGGTCTTCGGTCACATAGGCAATGGCGTTGTCGCCGTATTCCTTATAGATCCGCACGGCGAACAGCGTGCTGATCCCATGGGACTGCAGGAACATCATCACGTCCCGGATCGCGCGGTGTTCGGCCCAAGCCGCGCTGATGGTCTCCAGCTTCTTCTGGGCGATACCGGGAATCTCGGTCAGCCGGGAGATCTCTCCCTCGAAGACATCCAGTGCCGTTTCTCCGAAATGGGAGACGATCTTCCGGGCGGTTTTCGGACCGACGCCCTTGATGAGTCCGGATCCCAGGTATTTTTCGAGTGCGGCGGCCGAGGCGGGCTTTTTCTCGACGGCCTTGGCGGCCTTGAACTGGCGGCCGAATTGGGGATGGGTCGTCCAGGCGCCTTGAAACTCCATGGTGGCGCCGGCGAAAACCTTCATCTGGTGAACGATCACCGTCTCCTGCTGGCCGGGGCTGTTGAACGGAAACACCCGCAGGACCGACCAGCCGTTGTCCGGGTTGTGATAGGTCACCCGGTCGACGATCCCGCGCAGGGTTTCGTTGATCGTTCCGGTGAGTGGCAGACAGGTGGGTGGCATCCGAAAACAGCAGCAAATGGGTGTTTATGGCCTGCCTGCTAAAGCATCTCGATGGCGCAGGCCATGGAGACCCCTCCCCCGCCGCAGAGCGTGGCCAACCCCAGGGTCTTGCCGCGCTTCTTCATGGCATGCATCAGGGTGACCATGACGCGGGCGCCGGTCGCGCCGACGGGATGCCCCAGGCCGATGCCCGAGCCGTTGACGTTGGTGATCTCGCGGTTCAGTCCGAGTTCCCTCTCGACTCCCAAATACTGGGCGGCGAAGGCCTCGTTCACCTCCATCAGCTCGAAGTCGGCCAGCTGGAGCCCGCTGCGCGCCAGCAACTGCTTGACGGCCGGCACCGGCGAAAGGCCCATGACGGACGGATGGCAGGCGCCCCGGCCGACCGCCTTGATCCGCGCGAGGGGCCGGATGCCGAGATCCCGGGCCGTATCCGCTCCCATGATCACCATTGCGGCCGCGCCGTCGTTGATTCCGCTGGAGTTGCCGGCGGTGACCTTGCCGATGTCCGGAATAAAGGCTGGCGGCAGCTTCCGGAGCTGGTCCAGCGTGATTCCCGGCCGAAAGTGCTCATCCTTGTCGAAGACGATCGGATTCCCCTTGCGCTGCGGAATGGTGACCGGAACGATCTCCTCCGTGAAATCGCCGTTTTTCGTGGCGCGCTCGACGTTGTTGTGGCTGCGCAGCGCGACGAGATCCATCTCGTCCCGGCCGATGTTCAGATGCTGGGCCACGAACTCCGCCGTGGCGCCCATGATGTAGGGCTTGCCCTTGAACCGGCTGAGCGGCGGCTGCGAGGCGTCGACGGGCCCGGCTTCGGGATGCGGGATCAGATGGGAGCCGCAGTGCAGGCCGCGCATGATGTTGTCGACGAACTCCTGGTCCTGCAGCCGGCATCCCCAGCGGGCGTTGAAGACCGAATAGGCCGCGCCGGACATGTGTTCGGCGCCGCCGGCCAGGATCACATCGGCCATCCCCGCCTGGATCATGGCCATGCCCGAAAGAGTGGCTTCCATGCCCGAGATGCAGACCCGGTTGATGGTCGCCGCGGTGATGGTATCGGGAATGCCGGCCATGAGTGCGGCGATGCGCGTCATGTTCATGGAATCGACCGGTTCCAGACAGCAGCCGAAGCGCACGTCGTCGATCCGGCCGGGGTCGATGCCGGCCCGCTCCACAGCGGCTTTCATGGCGACGCTGGCGATTTTGGTCACATGCAGGTCCCGCAGGGTTCCACCGAAGGCCCCGATGGCGGTTCGACAAGCCGAGGCGATGACGACATCTTTCATGCGAGAGTCTCCTTTCCGATTCAGGTGAGCATCCGAGGGGGTCGATCCGTTCCCCTCTCGCGTTCTGACGTAAGCCCCGCAGCATCCTATAAAAAGCGCCCGATGCTTGTCAAAGCCTAAATGCCGCCGGGTGTTTCGGCACGGTATGCCGGTTTTGCAAGGGCCGGCGTCGCGGCTGCAGCGCATCGGATTTTGCGCTTGAATGACCCGCCGCGTTTACTTGCCGGAGTATTTAAGATTTGACTTGCGATGGCAGGTTGGATATGAGTGAAATCTGCGTGGCGCCCTGTCCATCGTTACATCTTTTCCCGATAGCTTCTTCTATTAGTTGAAATCGCTGGTTTATGTTCCCCCATCCATCCGAACGGCCGGCGCCGATGCATCCGCGCCAGGAGGTCAGCATGGGCAAAAAGTGGGTTTACCTTTTCGATGAGTTGGATCAGGTCGATGCCTACGTCGGCGGCTCGTGGGACGCCGTCCGCGGACTGCTCGGCGGAAAGGGCGCCAACTTGGCGGAGATGGTGCGCATCCGGGTGCCCGTGCCGCCGGGGTTTACCATCACCACCGAAGCCTGCAACGAGTACCTGGCTTGCGGCGGCGCCTTTCCCGAAGACATGTGGGACCAGGCGATTTCGGCCCTCGAAAAAGTGGAGTCGCTGACCGGCAAGCGGTTCGGCGACGCCCAGAACCCTCTGCTCGTTTCCTGCCGCTCGGGGGCCAAATTCTCCATGCCGGGCATGATGGACACCGTCCTCAACATCGGCCTGAACGACGAGACCTGCCAGGCCATGATCGCGTTGACCGGCAACCCGCGCTTCGTTCACGATTCCTACCGACGGCTGATCCAGATGTTCGGCAGCGTGGTCATGCAGATACCGGATGAGGCCTTCGAAGAGGTGCTGTCCCGGGCGCGGCGCAAGGCCGGGGTTAAGAGCGATCCCGAGCTTTCGGCCGCCGACCTGCAGGAGGTGATCGGCGAGTTCAAGAAGATCTTCCGGCGCCTGTCCAACCGCGACTTTCCCGCCGAACCCTACGAGCAGCTGCGCATGGCCACCGCGGCCGTCTTCGAAAGCTGGAACGGCAAGCGCGCGATCGACTACCGCAACGCCGCCGGCATCGCCCACGACCTGGGCACGGCGGTCAATATCGTGGCGATGGTGTTCGGCAACATGGGGGAGAACAGCGCGACCGGTGTCGCCATGACCCGCAACGGCACGACCGGCGAGAAGGACATCGAGGGCGATTACCTGACCAATGCGCAGGGCGAGGACGTGGTCGCCGGCATCCGCATGACCAAGGAGATCAACCAGCTCATCAAGGAAATGCCCGAGGCCTACGCCGAGCTGCTCAGCATCGCCAAACGCCTGGAACTGCACTATCGGGACATGCAGGATGTGGAGTTCACCATCGAACGCGGCAAGCTGTGGATGCTGCAGACCCGCAGCGCCAAGCGTTCGGCCCAGGCCGCCGTGCGCGTGGCCGCGGAGATGGCCGAGGAAAAGCTCATCACCCGGGAGGAGGCCGTGCTGCGAGTCTCCCCCGAGCAGGTGGACTTCTTCCTGCATCCCCAGTTCGACCACGTCACCAAGCAGGAGGCCAAAGGCGCCGGGGCCTTGCTGGCGACCGGCTTGAACGTGTCGCCGGGCGCAGCGGTGGGCATGGTGGCCTTCGACGCCGATCTGGCCGAGTCCTGGGGCAAGGGCGAGAAGAAGCCGGCCATCATGGTCCGCCCGGAGACCAAGCCCGACGACGTTCACGGCATGCTCGCCGCCCAGGGCATTCTGACCAGCCGCGGCGGCCGCACCAGCCATGCGGCCCTGGTGGCGCGCCAGTTCGGCAAACCGGCCGTGGTCGGGGTCTCGGCACTCGAAATCGACCTGAACGACCGGCTGATGAAGGTGGGCGACAAGATCGTCAAGGAAGGCGATTGGATCTCCATCGACGGCACGTCCGGCGAGGTCTATCTGGGCAAGCTCAAGGCCATGGTACCGGACATCAAGGACCCCTGGCTGATCAAACTCTTACGCTGGGCCGATGAATTCCGGCGACTCGGCGTGCGCGCCAACGCCGACTACCCGCGCGACGCCCAGCGCGCGCGGGAGTACGGGGCGGAGGGCATCGGGCTGTGCCGCACCGAGCATATGTTCTTCGAACCTGAGCGCCTGGAGCATTTCCAGAAGATGATCATGACCGACCTGCCAAGCGAACGGCGCGAGGCCCTCGAGGTCTTGCTGCCCTACCAGCGCGATGACTTCGCCGGGCTCTTCCGGATCATGAACGGACTGCCGGTCATCATCCGGCTGATCGATCCCCCGCTGCACGAATTCCTGCCGAACATCCACGAACTCATGCACCATCTGGCCGATCTGAAGATTCGGCTGCAGCACGCCCCCAACCTGGCCGAGGTGGACAACCTGCTCGAGGAGATCCGCCTCAAGGAGAGCCTGCTCAAACGCGCCAAGGCCCTGGATGAATCCAACCCCATGCTCGGCATGCGTGGGGTGCGGCTGGGCATCATGATCCCGGAGCTGACCCGCATGCAGGTGCGGGCCGTGTTCGAAGCCGCCTGCCTGGTGGCGAGCGAGGGGGTCGACGTGCATCCCGAGATCATGATCCCGCTCACCAGCCATGTGCACGAGCTCAAGCGCCAGCGCGAGGCGCTCGAGGCCGAGGCCCGCAAAGTGATGAACGAGCAGAAGCTCACCGTGGAATACAAATTCGGCACCATGATCGAAATCCCGCGCGCAGCGCTCACCGCCGACAAAATCGCCGACTACTCGCAGTTTTTCTCCTTCGGCACGAACGACTTGACCCAGACCACGTTCGGCATTTCGCGGGACGATGCCGAAGCGAGCTTCCTCGTGCCTTACATCTCGGCCGGAATCCTGCCGGACAATCCCTTCACGACCATCGATCCGGAAGGGGTGGGGGAGCTGATGCGCATCGCCATGGAGCGGGCCCGGCGAATCAAGCCAAGCCTGGTGTGCGGCATCTGCGGCGAGCATGGCGGAGACCCGGAATCGATCATCTTGTGCCACCGGCTCGGTCTGGACTATGTCTCCTGCTCCCCGTTCCGGGTGCCGATCGCTCGGCTGGCCGCCGCCCATGCCGCGCTCAAGGAGGCTGCGGCCCAATCGGCCTGAGGCGCGGGATGTGATGACTCTCGCAAGTAAACAGGTTCAACTTGAGCTGAGGTTCGTCGGGGCGGGTTTTCGGCCGCAGCGCGTCGCAACCAAATTTTCAAGTGATCCTGCCACGCCCCCCAGCCGTCTAGAGGAACTGCGCACAGGCTGAGACGGCTGGCGGCTGCGTGGGCATCGGCCCTCCGGGGCTGTCCGGATCCATATGAAGCGGGCTGGCTGCCGGTCGCTGGTTCGTTGAGCGGATGGTTGCGGTGCGCTGCGGCCGGAAACCCGCCCCGACGATGAGTGATATGGCCGCGATCGAATATAGTTCATTGCCGGAGTATTAAACGCGAGATTCTATTCAACCAGCCTTGTGTCGCGAGACATTTATGAT
>AMWB02085535.1_pt1 | contig 11621 bp, 19 predicted proteins | sample 200311 | NCBI WGS metagenome assembly AMWB02 (sample SAMN02737377, study PRJNA173069) | bioreactor metagenome | biome: anode biofilm in microbial fuel cells | place: USA: California | collected 2010-12-16 | reverse complement strand
GGGCAGCAGCGGTTTCGCTATAAGATTGGCAAGGAAATTTTCGGGGAAATTTTATCAAAAACCGGACTTTCAAATATAGTTGTGGCCGGGCAGGTTAGCAAATTTGACTACTCGGGGAATGCCATTAGCACTACAGAAGGTTCGTTTACTAAAGGAACTATGGCCTTTGAGACCGCCGAGCTGGATATTGGCGTGTACGGCAAAACGCTTATGGACGTAATCGAAAGCATTTGCACTGCATTTGGTTACTATGCCTGCATACAGGGCGATACGATGTATTTTGTTAACATTCACCAGCTTATAAATCTAAATTCGCTGGAATATACAAGGTGGAATTTGAGTGGTGGGGTAGGTGTCATAAATTACTACGGAACTATTACTCCTAATAAGCTGGCAATAACAAATTTTATAACCAATTTGGTAAAAACCAGCAGTAAGCAAAACGTAGTGGTAAAGGCGGAAAGCGGGTTGGATTTTGAATTAGCTAAAGGATGGGAGTTATTTAAAGATATCGGAGCATACCTATTTAACTTTGGAAATCAGCAGTGCGTTCAGAAAGGTTCATTAGGCAGCATTTCATTCTATACAGGTAAAGAAAATTCGCTAGCGTTTAGAGATTTTAGCTCAATGAATTGGTTTGAAGGTTATTGGCGGCAACATTATGTGAAAATTCCTATAAGCATTAAGTTTCAAACCGGCATGTTTGTAAACCTTAAAATAACAATTTCTGAAAAACAGTTCAAACAGTATAGTAGATATTTCGGCCTTGTGGTGTGCTATGGGGATTACAGCGAAACTGGAGAAAATAGCTATTTAGAGAAAAATGTAGGAGGTTATGATTTTGTAATTGATAGCAATGATGTTTTTGTTTATAATAAGTATACCATAAATGCTAATGAAACTGAAGTTGCTATAAATATAAGGGTTGTATGGACTGCCACTCCATATAATGACATTGAATTGCTAATCGGGCAATGCTACTATGTAAATGGTTCTTACAACATTCTGGCAACCACATACATAAATGATGTAAAATGCGAGGTGAGTTATGTAGACCTTTCGTTTTACAAAGGGGAAAATTTAACTATCAACAATGCTGGTGCAAAAAAGAATATCAATTTAGATATGCCCTATTCCTTTACAATGCAGAACAGCAACATCAGTGAGGGGTACAGCATTTACAAAAATGCCATTTACTACACATCGGGGGGAAATAATGTTTTAGGAGCTAAGTTTAATGACGCCAGGAATACGACAAAATACGTGCTGCAGGAGTACACCGGAAGGCTGATAGCTAGGGAGTACTCGAGAATACGGCGGGATGCAGATATAGAGGCCATTGCAGACATTTCTGTACCGGCTGAACCAACCGGCATGTTTAACATTTTTAATCGAATTTTCAAGGTGCGCAACCGCTACTATATGCCGTTAAATGGCGAGTACGATATTAACACGGACAGGGTTAAGATGAGCTGCGTGGAGGTTATTCAGGACACCTATGAAACGAACTACCTGCTTACAGAAAGCGGAAATAACATAATTACAGAAACCGGTTTAAAAGTTGCAAAGGAGTAGATTATGGCAGATACAAAATTTTCAAGTTCAGAATTTGCGGTGCAATCATCCGTAACCGAGAGCGATAGCGTGGTGGGTTACGGTGGTGCAGCAAATAAAAAGTGGACGTTCACAACGATTTGGAACTGGATAACCTCAAAGGCTAACTCGCTCTATGCCCGACTTGCGGCAGCCAACACGTTCACGGCAGCCAACACGTTTAACGCTGCGGTAACGTTCGCAAATGATGTTATCATTAATGGTCGTATAAAAGGCACAAGTATTTATACGGGCTACGAAATGCAAACGTATGCCTTCCCTGCCAACACGGCTAAATGGGTTAGGGTGCTGGTAACCTACAACGGTTCTGGCGGAGTTGGGCTAAATTATGCAAACATAATTATCAACGAAGTCTCTTGGCAAAATGTAACATTTGCAAATATTGCGAATAACTATAACCGCACAATTGTGCTAGATGCGCTAACGGCGCAAAACCAGGCAGCAAACACCCCACGAATTGAATATGTTCGGCATGTGTATAAGGATAACTTATCCACAGGCGAGTTCGGATATTTTGAAATGTATGTTAACAACACGTCAGGGAACGCAATTAATTTTACATTTAGGATGTACGACAGCTACGGATGGGCATTTGCACTAGGCGATGGGTCTATTCCAGATGGTTACATGGCAAAAGAACTGGCGCTATTTGACCAGGGAAGGAATAGCCTCGAGAACATTTGTAAGTTGGTAACATTTGCAAATCCGCTAACCATAGACGCTAGGGCATACGGCAACAACTACTACACCATTGCAACGGGGCTAAACGGCACGCTAACGGTTAACGTGAACTACCTGCAGGAAGGGCGGGAGGTAACACTTTTGGTTTTAGGCTATACAAGTATAACGGGGGTAACGGTAGCAGTAAAAAACGAATTAAATAATTTAATTGAACGGTTCACCAAAACCGATGCCTACCCATTCGCAGCAGGTAGCAGGGCTTACATAACTGTTAAAAACGTTGGGCAGGAGTTGGCCATTGTAAAAATCGAAAAATATGGGTAATCAGAAAGTTGGGAGTAACCTGAACGAGTTAAACGTTTTGCTCGCCGAAATGCGGGGGCAAATAGAAAGCATCAACATTAAAGTTGGACTGGTTCTCGAGCAGACTAAAAAAATAAACGAACGGGTGGACACGCTAGAGGAATGGAAGCATGAGCATTTGTTAAAATCGTCCGAAGAATTATTGGAGTACAAATTCGTTAAAAAGTACCCGAAAGTTAGCTTGTTGGTGCTGCTGTTGTTACTAGCCGTAATGGTGGTAAGCCTATTTACGAAAGGTATTAACATTTAAAAATTAAGCATATGGGATTAAAAGGTCTATTTAGTAGCGGTGCTTCAACACTTGTCGAGGAGGTGGGGGAAGCAATTGACAGGAATGTTACCAGCGATGAGGAGCGTCTTAGGTTGAAAGTTGAGCTGGACAAAATCCATAACGACTATGAGGGCGAGCTAACCAAGCGGTTACAGGCCGATGCGCAAAGCGATAGCTGGTTGAGCAAAAATGTTAGGCCGCTGACGCTCATTACGCTACTTTTCTTATTCCTGCTATTTTCGACCCTTGATGCTTTCAAGGTAATCGTAATCAGCCAGCAGTACATTGACTTGCTAGGTGAGATGAGCTTAACGGCATTGGCATTTTATTTCGGTAGCAGGGGTGTAGAAAAGATTACAAAAACCATAAAACGGTAAAAAAAATGACGGAAAATGAGGCAAGAAAGCTAAAGTTAAGCGAACATTTCACATTGTGGGAGTTCCTTTACAGCGATACCGCAGTTAAGCATGGGTTGATGGGTAAGCAGCTCGAAATAAGTAGCGAGCATGTTTACAACCTTAAACGTTTGTGCGACAATGTATTAGAGCCGTTACGGTTAAAATTCGGAGTTGTGGTGGTAACGAGCGGTTACAGGTGTAAGGAGTTGAATAGAATTGTTGGCAGTTCCCCGACCTCGCAGCACACGGTTGGAGAGGCTGCCGACGTAACCGTTTCAAAAGGCAACAGGGAAGCGTTTGAATGGCTTGCAAAAAATGTGGTGTTCGACCAGCTAATCGATGAGTACAACTTTTCGTGGGTTCACGTGAGCAACAAAGCTGCAAATAACCGGTTCATGCTGCTAAAAATTGATAGTGGCGGAACGAAAAGGATAACCATAAAATAGGTAAAAAGCTCAAATGCAAATAGATAGCCCTGATTAGGGCTATTTTTTTTAACACTTCTTTTAACACTTTTTAACACAAAAAATTTGGAGGTAGGAAAATGCCGCTGTATCTTTACATCATCAAACAACTTAAAATTTACAGCCATGAAAGCAACAATAGGACATTTGTGGGAAACAGGTCGTGAAATTATTTCATTTGACAATTCAGAATTTGATAGACCAGCTGATTTTGGTCAGTTGAAAAAATGTGACAACGTGATTGTGGGGGAAAGAGTCGATGAAGACCCACGGTGTAAAACTAGGGAGGTTCTAATTGATGACAAAATATATTTTGTTATACCTGTACGCATACAACATCCAGCGGGAGGTGAGATGTGCGTACTTGAGATAATGTAAAAACTTACATATAAAAAACCTACTGCCATGATATTCATAAGAAGCACAAACAACGCAGAAAAAGACCTAGACGGAGGATATTCTTATCATCAGTCAGACTATAAGGCTGGCACAATTGACTGGTTAGAGGATGGAGAAACTGAAAAACAATGGGTTGCTAAGGGATTTGGATGCGACGAGGAAGAAATTGAAATTGCAGATGATGGTTTTTACGTACAGAAACTTGAAGGGCTTTGCGCTTATGCTTTAGAAGCTGAAACATTTGAAGAAGCAATAGAAGAAATATCGGGAATGGACATTGAGCATATGGAAAGCATTAATCCTGAAAACATATACATATTTGAAGGAGAAGAAGTTTATTCACCTTTTATTGTTGAAGGAACATTGATGAACCCAACAAAGATTTTAGGAAAATACGAAAGATGAAAAGGCAATACATTTATAAAAATAATAACACGGCGAGCCAGAAGCCTTAATAAGTCCTAAGGGCATGGGCAAATAAGATGAAAGCAAGAGAATTAAAGAAATTGAACAAAGAATTGAGAGAATTTATTGATGAAAGTTCATCTGAAAATTTAAGAGTTGCTATAGCCGAATTTTGGTTCGCAAAATTCGGTTGCAATAACAAAGAACGTGAAGATGAATTGTATGTATATTTTTTGCTTAATTAAGGCCTTTACAGTTCCATCCTTTCCTACGAGAAGGAAAATTTGAGGTTGAATAATACAGGCTACTGACATGCTACTAAAAAGGGAAAAATACACCGAGTACCATCCGAATGGGGAAAAATGGATAACGGGTGAAATTGGGTTAGTTGCCGAATTATGGAAGCACCTTTACAACTACCGAACTAATTTCGAGGGTTATGAGGGAAAGCCTATTTGTCGTATTGGGTTATGGCATAAGTACTACGACAACGGGCAACTTGCATGGACTATCGAGTACGATGAGCATGGCTACCCGAAAAGCACTGAATACCCATCATTCCGAATGGATGGAACGCCTATAAACTACTAATATCAACAACTATGGCAAAACAAAATAAAATTATGCCAAAATATATTGCGAGGTGGAAAAATGGTGAGCCGTTGCTGATTGACGGCTTGCCTGCCGAGAGCGATAGCCTCATGGAGCTTCGCCAGGTAGTTAACAGGTATCTAAAGCTAACACAGCGGAATTGGGAAGATGTGGAGCTCTTCCGAATAGGTAAAAAATCAACTTATAAGTTTAATCGTTAAAAAAACAAAAAAATGGACAGAACAAAAGGATTTGGTAGCGGGGATGCAAGTAACATTGCCGCATTGGGCAGGTATAAAACTGCTAATCCTGCTCTACTAAGGCGTATCGCAGAGCTCAAAGGGCTGGTTGAGGAAATCAACATCAGCACTCCTGAAATTGAGCTGGGCATTGAGGTTGAGCGCAAAATGGCTGAAATGCTAAAGGGTGCAGTGAACAACCCACTCTATGAGAGCAAAAAACTCTCAAATGAGCGGTATAAAATCAGAAACCACATTGATTTCGAGTGGGTCGGTGGCGGTAAAATCATTTGGGTGGAGCATAAAACTTCCATCCGCAATGAGCAAGAGTTGTTAACCGCCTATAATGCCCAACTGGCATGGCACTACATGCTGCTGCAGGAGAAGGCCGAAGATGCTGGAATTGATGACTACGAGTTGTGGTTAACAAGCATTAATCCGGATGGCGAAAGCGAGCTTAAGACCTTAAAAATTAATCCGCACACGCTAACGTTTACCTTAAATGAAATTCGGGATGGGTTGAAGCTATTGCCCGATGTATGGGATGGCATAACCGAATGGGTGGATGACGTGGTGATTACCGATGATAACGTGCCTGACGTTATACGGGAGCAGGTGCACACCGTTAGGGAAGCCCTACTATACATTGACGACCTTAACGTGAAGGTGGATGATTTTAAAGCGAAAATGCTGAAAAGCATGAGGGAGGCCGGCGTCAAATCAATAAAATGTGATGGCCTAACTATCACCTACGTTGAGAAAAAGGAAACGTCTAGGGTTGACACCAAAAAGTTGAAGGCCGAAATGCCCGAAATTGCAAAAAAATACATGACAAGTTCTATTGCGGATGACTATATTTTGATTAAATTTAAGTAGTTAAACTAAAAAAAAAATTACAATGAATGAAGTTGCAAATTACAAGGACTACCGAGATTTTTTTAACTCCAGCGCCGTTCAGGCCAAGTTTAAAGAGCTACTCGGGGAAAAGGCAAGGCCTTTTTTAACATCGGTATTGCAGTGCGTGTCATCTAGCTCTTATTTGCAGAAGGTTGACGTAAATTCAATTTACACTGCAGCAATGATGGCTGCAATGGTTGACCTGCCTATAATTTCGTCGCTTGGCTATGCCTACATCGTTCCTTATAAGGGGAAGGCACAATTTCAAATAGGCTACAAAGGCTTTATCCAGCTAGCTTTGAGAACTGGGCTTTTTGTACGTATAAATGCAACCAATGTGGTGGAGGGTGAGCTGTTGGAGCATAACAGGCTTACCGGAGAAATTAAGTTTAACTGGATAACCAACGAAGAGGAACGTAAAAAGAAAAAGGTTATCGGTTACGTATCCTATTTTAAGCTGACAAATGGTTATGAAAGCATCCTTTTTAAAACGGTTAAGGAGGTTGAGGCGCATGCCAAAAAATACTCGGAATCCTACAAAAAAAATGACGGGCAATGGGTCGAGAATTTCGATGGGATGGCGTTAAAAACTGTAACCAAGCTAAACCTTTCCAAGAATGCTCCGCTGAGCATAGATTTACAGAACGCCATAAGATTCGACCAGGCGGCAGGTAGCGACCTTGAAACGATTAGCTACGTTGACAATCCGGATACCGCAAAGGACGAAAAGCTGGCAATTGCTGCTGATAAATTAAACGAATTATTTAATGATAAAAATGACGAAAACCATGAAACCGCTCAAAGTAACGAGTAGTACGTTCCGCAAATTATGCGAGCTGCTCGACACGACACCAGATGAATTAGCCGGTGAGTGTAGAAGAAAAGAACTGGTAAAAGCTCGAAGATGCTTATGCCTATTTTTAACAAAGCTGGGGTTTACAACCTTTCAAATCGGAAATCTTATAAGCCGAGACCACTCATCCGTAACCTACTTAAAAATTAAACAGGTTGAGCTAATGCAGATTTACCCGGACGAGAAGGTGGATTACGAGCAATTTGAACGGCTTGCTACTGATGTTATGAATGAGGGAGAAGTCGAAGAACAACCTATAACAATTGACTGCTCATCGTCCTACTCCTACTTTACTTCCGTAGTTGGTTTATTTTCAGGTTATTTTAACTAAAATTAGCCATGAAATCAGACATAATTAAACTATGCGGCGAAACGCTAGAAAGCGTTGAGGTTCGAGGTGATGTTTTTATAGTTTTCCGTTGTAAAAGCGGTAACACCTACTTCATGTATCACGAGCAGGATGCCGACGAAACCTTTGAAATTGCTGAAATAGAAGGGGATTTCGATAGCTTAATAGGCGAACCGATAGAATTTGCCGACGAAATATTCGACAAAAAGGGGTACATGGAAATGAAAGAAGAGCAAGGCTACGGCGTTCTTACCGGCACAAGGTCTTATGTTATGTACGCCATCGGGACAAAAAACTCAGAAGTAAAAATTCGCTGGTATGGGGAATCACCTGGATATTTTGCGAAGGGCATTACTTTTGAGTTGGCCGAAAACATTGGAAATATAAATTTGGATTCGTTTTTAAATAATGACCAAACATTTTAAAAAATGACAACGATCGAGTACATTTTAACGACAGTAGGTATAATTACCTTATTATTTGCCATCATTGCAATAACATTGTACCTGCTTAGAAAATTCATTCGACCAACCGCCACTACCCTGCTATGCAAGAACAATGGAATGCTACTTGTTGAAAGTGGCCGGAAGCCCATATTTTTCAGCGATGTGAAAGCTGCGGATGTTTTTATTAAAAAATGCAAGCCGGCTGGGGTATTTTGGGAAATATACACTATAGACGATGGGGAGGTTAAGCATTTAGGAAGTTCTGAAAAAATTAATTCTGTATGTTAATAAAAATCCACGAGCTGTTAGTAAGCAAACGATGCCGAATTAATGGAATGGGTTAACTTTTATTAGTTTTGTTATGACGTGAACCTCAAAAAAATGGCAACAACTACAGTAAAAAATATTAATCAAAGCCCCTTTTCGGAGTGCGTTAGGGTTAGTCCATTTTCCCACACGTCAAGCGCATACCGTTTAGGGGCTTAAATTTTTCCATAATGGCACGAGAAAAAAATACAGGTGGCAAGGAGAAGGAAGCCTTCTACTTTACTCACGACTACAACGCCCGGAATGACGTCAAGATGCAGGAAATGATGATGGATATGGGTTGTGAGGGTATAGGCATTTACTGGTGCATAGTTGAAATGCTCTATGAGAATGGCGGAAAGCTACCTTTGGCATACACGAAAAATATTGCTTGGTCGCTGCATTTAGATACAAATGAAAGCGATGTGGTGATGCAAAATTCATGCAATGTAAATGCAAATGCAATGCAAGATGATGCAAATGCATGTGCAAATGTTATGCAAAAAAAATCATGTGGCAACAAAGTCGAAAAAATCATTTTTAATTACGATTTATTCAAAAATGATGGAGAATTTTTTTGGTCGGAATCAGTTTTAATTCGACTGGAAAAACGCAAATCAATCGTTGAAAAACGTAAAAATGCGGCTGCAAAACGTTGGAAATCAGGCGATAAAGAGGTTGAGCAAAAGCAATGCATAAGCAATGCAAATGCAGTGCAAAGCGAATGCACAAGCAATGCTATAAAAGGAAAGGAAAGGAAAGGAAAGGAAATAAAATATAATAATATAAAAGAGAGGGAAAATACGAAACGATTTTCCCCTCCCTCTATTGAGGAGGTTAAAAAATTTATAGATGAGAATGGGTATTCAACGGATGCGGCCGAGTTTGTCAACTTTTATGAAGCTAAGGACTGGTTTATCGGAAAGAATAAAATGAAGAATTGGCGGGCGGCCGTCGCAACTTGGGAAAAAAGGGGAAAGGAAAATGGGCGAAGTCAAAAAACATCGGGTGCAAAAAACAACATTAACGTGAATGAGCTATGGATAGATGTTTAAATTTATCGGAAATACTAGACAAAATAAACCAAAATGGCTTATTTCTGTCTATTAGGCGCTTTAAATACGTGCCGTATGATATGAAAATGGCGCTGCGGGTTGTGGAGGCTATAGGGAAAAGGCGAAATCCAAAATTTAGGATTGATGAGGAGAATAGGTTCGCCTACGAAAATTTAATTCGATGGGTGCATGGCGACGACAAGATGCAGTGCATTGACCCGAAGACAAAAAACGTGATGCCAGGAAACCTTAACTCTGGAATTTACATAGCAGGAAATACCGGCACTGGCAAGTCTTGGGCGTTGGAAATTATGGCAGCATATTGTAGCGTTGATTCCGTTGCAGTTGAGTTGGGCGGCAAGATAACCCAGCTTAAATGGCCGAGCTTTAGAACCGATGCTATTTGTGATGTTTACATGACTACCGGAATGCTGGAAAGGTTTAAAAACGCTAGGGTTATGGCATTTCAGGACTTAGGCTCAGAACCGATGGAAACGCTTTACATGGGCAACAGGTTAAACGTTATGCGGCAAATTCTCGAAAATCGAGGCGACAGGACTGACGTAATTACGTTGATAACTTCCAACCTACCAATCAATTGTCAGGAATTTACATCGATGTACGGGGACAGGGTGGCTAGCCGGTTGCTGGAAATGTGCAACTACTTTGAAATTAAGGGCACAGATAGGCGAAAGTTAAAATAATTTGACTTTTGGATTTTAATGTTGTATATTTGACTTGTAAAAATTTTTTATGGTAAAAGAAAATTTCAAAGTTCCCGGGTTGTATCCAAAGCAACCAGTAAGCGGACACATCGGAATCCGCCGGGGAGCAACCCAAAGGAGCGCTACCGAGGCCATGTGTATGTGCTGCAAAGGCCGGCAAATCATACATTCGGTAGCCAGGTGAAAATGCCCAAGCGTGGAGGGATTACGGCTAACCAAGCTGGCGGCCGGGAATAGACCGGCTTTTTTACTTTTATTAAGACGAAAAATGCTTTTATGAGAAAAGAAAAAGTAATTAATAATACGGAAATACAAGCTTTAAATTTGCCTGTTGAAAGCTGCAGGGTTGTACATTGCAAAAAAGAACATTATGACGTGTACATTGGAAGGCCTAGCAAATGGGGCAATCCATTCACGCATAAGCGAGATGGCAAAACGCTTGCAAAATACGTTGTTGGGAGTAGAGAAGAGGCAGTTGAAGCATACAGAGAGTGGATTACAAATGGTGATGGCAAGCATTTAATTAACGATTTGAGCGAGTTGAAAAATAAGGTTCTTGGTTGTTGGTGTAAACCGTTAGCTTGCCACGGAGATGTACTTGCTGAATTGGTTGAAAAATATTGCCAGTAAAAATTTGACGTATGGCTAATTCTAAAAAAGTAATCGTTGCGATTGACCCCGACGTTAAACAGTCCGGAGTTGCGCAGATACAAGATGGGGTTATTAGCGTTTTTCGCATGAGCCTAATCGGAATGGTTGAATACCTGCAAACCCTAAAGGAGTGTTATGCGAATTTAACCGTTGTGGTTGAGGCTGGCTGGAAAAATAAGGCAACTTGGCATTTATTTCAAGCAAACAACGCAAAAGCGGCATTTATCGGTAGGGCGGTTGGCGCGAACCACACTATAGGGAAGCAAATTGTTGAGGTATGCAAGCACTTTGGCATTAATGTTGTCGAGCAAAAGCCGTTAAGAAAGCTGTGGAGTGGAAATGGGGGAAAAATAACACACGAAGAACTTGCCGAAGTCCTTAAAACGTATAAATTACAGGGATTTCCGAAAAGAACCAACCAGGACGAGCGTGATGCCGTGTTACTGGCGATTAATCAATATCTGAAGGAAAGCTAAAAGTTAAGGAATGATAAGAATTGACGAAACAAATGTTTAATCGAAGCACGTCAGCCGCCATATTGTATAGCACTTGTTAGCGGTTCGTGCTTCTCAAATCAAAGTAAAATGGAAGATAAAGATGTAAAAATTAAAATGAGTGTTTGCCCTGAATGTGGTAATGCTATTCGTGTTGCAGTTGAACACACAATGGACACTAAAAGTAAAAATGAATTTGCAAAAGAAGTTATGAAATTCGATTTACAAGTAAAGACTATTACACTTGATGAATATCGTAATTCAAATATTCAAATGTATTGCAAAGATGATTGTTCTCGGAAGTCGGTTTAGCATAACCGCTAACGGTAAAGTATAAATGGCGTTGCCGACTTTGAAACACTGAATTATCAATTTAAAATCAAGATAGATATGAAATACAAACTTACAATTACAGACGAA
>AMWB02135230.1_pt1 | contig 11624 bp, 11 predicted proteins | sample 200311 | NCBI WGS metagenome assembly AMWB02 (sample SAMN02737377, study PRJNA173069) | bioreactor metagenome | biome: anode biofilm in microbial fuel cells | place: USA: California | collected 2010-12-16 | reverse complement strand
ACTGTGGCAGGGATAGCTTTGGCTTTTGTGTGCTTCCAGTAATCAGCAGTATCCATAAACAATAATTGTAAGGCAATGAATAAAAGAGATGTCGCCGGATAATAAAACGCCGGTGAAAAGAACCCACATTTTTAATATAGGATGTACGCTTTTGTAACCCTTATATACCATATACCTAAAGATATTGAATTTCATATACAGAGGAACTTACAATGATCACAAAGGAAGAGGTCGAACATGTGGGATGGCTGGCCCGCATAGAGATCCATGAAAGCGAGGCACAGGATTATGCGGAAAAACTGAACGCTGTGCTGGACTACTTCGGTCAGCTGGACGAGGTGGACACTGAGAAAGTGGATCCCACCTATCACGTAGCAGATATAATGAATGTGTTCAGGGAAGATGTGGTCAGACCATCCATGTCACAGGAAGAAGTACTCTCCAACACCGGGAAGAAACAGGAAGGCAACTTCTTAGCCCCGAGGATCATGTGAGGAATGGACATGACAGGATGGGCAAACGTTTCACAGGTAAAGGAGAAAATAGCACAGAGATCCGCCGAGGAAATTACAGCATCCTACCTCGAAAGGATAAAGAAGAGCAGGATCAACGCTTACACAACAGTGTGGGAAGGAGCAATTGAGAAGGCACGGGAAATAGATGAGCAGGGACATAACGGACCCCTGGCAGGCATTCCCATAGCTATCAAGGACAATATTTCCACTAAAGGTATATCCACTACATGCTCCTCAAAGATATTGCAGGGATATGTGCCACCTTATGACGCACATATAGTAGAGAGGCTCAAGGACGCAGGAGCTATCATTCTGGGCAAGACGAACATGGATGAGTTTGCCATGGGCACATCCACCGAATCCAGCTGCTATGGACCTACCCTCAATCCCTGGGATGTGAAGCGTGTGCCAGGTGGCTCATCAGGTGGCAGCGCTGCTGTGGTGGCTGCCGGGGAAGCCCCCCTATCCGTTGGTTCGGATACCGGAGGATCAGTGAGATGCCCTGCAGCCTTCTGTGGTGTGGTGGGTCTCAAACCCACATATGGAACAATATCCAGGTATGGCCTCATCTCCTACGCCAACTCTCTGGAACAGATAGGACCTCTGGCAACATGCGTTTCGGACATCGCTATGCTTATGGATGTCATAGGAGGACACGATGCAAGGGACAGCACTTCAGTAAAGACCGAAAGCGCGTACAAAGATGCTCTTATTGAAGATGTTTCCGGTCTGAAGATAGGAGTTCCTGCAGAATACTTCGGAGCAGGCATTGACCCGGCAGTTGAGAACTCCGTGTGGGATGCCATTCAGCTCTTTGAGGAACTGGGAGCCTCCTGGGAACAGGTATCTCTGCCGCATACATCGTATGCACTTGCTGCTTACTATATCATTGCTATGAGCGAAGCATCCTCTAACCTCGCCAGGTTCGATGGCACACGATATGGTTACAGGAAAGAAGGAGAGAACTGGCATGCTATGGCTTCCCGCACACGTGCGGAAGGATTTGGTGCAGAGGTAAAGCGCAGGATACTGCTGGGAACGTATGCCCTCTCCGCAGGTTACCATGATAAATACTACCTGAAAGCCCTGAAGGTTAGAACTCTGGTAAAACAGGACTTTGATCTGGCTTTCAAGGAATTCGACTGCCTGATGACGCCTACCATGCCCACTCCTGCCTTTAAGCTTGGAGAAAAAGTAGAAGACCCGCTTGCATTATACCTGGCAGATGTGAACACTGTGCCCATCAACCTTGCAGGTGTGCCTTCCATATCCCTGCCATGCGGCTTTACGGAAGGATTGCCTATCGGACTGCAAATAATCGGCAAACACTTCGATGAGGCGACGGTGCTCAGGGCTGCATACAGCTTCGAGCAGAACACTGAACATCATACCAAAAGACCTGCGGAGGTGGCATAATGGTATACGAGAACCCCGATGGAGTAAAGATCGGACTGGAGATCCACGTACAGTTGAACAAGCTTAATACAAAGCTGTTCTGTGGCTGTTCCACCGATTACCACAATGCTGAACCTAACACTCATGTATGTCCTGTCTGTCTTGGGCTGCCTGGTTCCCTCCCTGTGCTCAACAAGAGAGCAGTGGAATTCGCAATGAAAGTAGGACTTGCCCTTAATTGCAACATCGTTGAGCAAACCCAGTTCCACAGGAAGAACTATTACTATCCCGACCTGCCTAAGGGTTTCCAGACAACACAGTACGACTACCCCATTGCAAGCCGTGGTAAAGTGGTCATTGATGGCGAGGACGGAGAACGCATAATAAGGATCACACGGGCACATATGGAGGAAGACCCCGGAAAGCTCATGCATATGGGGAGCATAGAGAAGTCCAAAGGTACACTTATCAACTACAACCGTTCCGGAATGGCACTTATCGAAATAGTCACTGAACCCGATATGAGAAGTCCGAAAGAGGCAAGGCGTTTCCTCGATAAACTGCGCAGCATCCTGGAATATCTGGATGTGTTCAACGGTGACCTGGAAGGTGCCATGAGAGTGGATGCCAATATATCCGTTATGGGGGGAGACCGCGTAGAGGTCAAGAACATATCTTCGCATAAAGGTGTGGAAAAGGCCGCTCTGTATGAGATCATGCGCCAAAAGAACTTTGTGCGCCGTGGCGGCAAGGTCGTGCTGGAGACAAGGCACTTCGACGAACAGAGAGGTGTGACCCTCTCCATGCGCAGTAAGGAAGAGGAACATGATTACCGCTACTTCCCGGAGCCTGACCTGGTACCTATGCGTGTGGCGGACAGAGTTCCTGAGGTCATAAAAACACTGCCTGAACTGCCTGATGCAAAGCGTGAACGTTTCACAAGCCAGTACGGAATGGCAGATATGCATGCCAAGGCCCTCACATCTGACATAAAGGTAGCCAATTTCTACGAGCACGTAGCCTTGAAGGTGGACCCGGGAGCAGCTGCTGTGTGGGTAGCTGACGTCCTGAAGGGGGAACTGAACTACCGGGACATCAGCGTGGATGCCTTCAAGGTCGAAGACATGGTAGAGATCATAGAACTCGTAACCGGAAATAAGATCACTGAGAGAAGCGGTGTTGAGATCATCAGGACGATCCTGGACAATGGAGGCACTCCTGCAGCCGTTGTGAAGGAAAAAGGGCTTATAAAAGTGGAGGATAATATCGTCACAAAGGCGGTTACTGAGGCTCTCGCAGAAAACCCGGAAGCTCTGCAGGACTACCTTGGAGGCAAGGAGAAGTCACTTAACTTCCTTGTGGGGCAGGTCATGAAGAAAACCGCTGGCAGGTCCGATGCAAAGACCACAAGGGAAATGTTACTGGAAAGAATAAGCGAGCTGCCTCCAAAGTGAGCAGCCTGTCCAAAACAATTATATGTCTTAAACTTCATGTAACCAGCCTACTATTAGGATCATTTATTCCATATCATCAAGGTGAATTAACATGGCAAGATTCCCAGAAGCAGAAAACAGGATACTTAACAAAAAGATATGTATGAAATGTAATGCCCGCAACGCTTCACGTGCAGACAGGTGCAGGAAATGCGGAAGCAAGGCACTACGTCCCAAATCCAAGGAAGCAAAGGGTGGCTGATCCGGCCCATGCAAGTGGAAAAGTACCTGAACGAGATCGCAGAGCGCGAAGGTACAGTTCACTTGACACTTATCGACCCTGCATCCCAATCTCCTGAAAAAGCTGCAGCTATGTCTCTTGCAGCAGAGGAAGGAGGCACGGATGCAATAATGATAGGAGGGTCTACCGGAGCTTCAGGCATACTTTTAGACCAGACTATTCTAAAGATCAAAGAAGTAACAGATCTGCCGATCATTCTCTTTCCCGGCAGTTCCGCGGGCGTGAGTGCGCATGCCGATGCTATATTCTTCATGAGCCTGCTCAACTCGAGGGATGTAAATTATATTACAAGCAACCAGGCCATGGGTGCCCCGCTTGTATATAAAAGTGGCATTGAACCCATATCTATGGCATATATAATCATCGAACCCGGAGGCACAGTTGGATGGGTAGGCGATGCAAAGCTCATTCCGAAGAACAAGCCTGAAATAGCCGTTGCCTATTCACTTGCAGGCAAATACCTGGGCATGCACTATACATATCTGGAAACCGGATCCGGTGCAGATGGTCCGGCAACCCCGGAGATGATCGCTGCTGTCAAGCATGCGCTGGGGAACAACATGCTTATAGTAGGCGGTGGCATAAGGGACGCAGAAACAGCACGTAAATGCGCACAGGCTGGTGCTGATATGATCGTTACAGGTACGGTCGTGGAAGAGACTTCCGATGTTACTGGCAAGATCCGGGAACTTGTATCTGCCATCAAAAAATAATACAATATCCATCTTTCCTTTTTTATGGCTTCTGGAACCACGTATGGAGATGATATCTTATGCTTAAGGTAGAAGGTCTTGCGAAGGACTATAATGTACTGAATGAACGGAAGAGAGTACTCGAAGGGATCAGTTTTACCGCGAATGATGGGGAGATACTGGGCATAACAGGGAAAAGCGGGAGCGGTAAGAGTACACTCCTGCGAATACTCCGGGGTGTGGAGAGTTTTGATGAAGGGGTCATCAAGCTTGAAGGAAAACAGTTCTTTCCGGATTCGGATAAAGATGATATGAAGGATCTTATACAGAACACTGCAATTCATCTGCAGCGTAATTTCGGGCTATGGAACGGACCTGCCATAGAGAACATCATCCGCAGGATCAATTCCAGACGAGAGGGCCATGAAGGATTACCTGAGAGCGATTCACCATTTTACGATGAGATATACGAAGAGTCTATGGAATACCTTAAGGTTGTAGGCCTTGAGCACAAAGCACTGCATGTGACAAGCGCTCTTAGCGGTGGAGAGAAGCAGAGACTTATCCTCGCACGCCAGCTAGCTGCAAAACCAAAACTATTACTGCTTGATGAACCCGTGACCATGACAGGGCCGGGCACAAAACAGGAAGTCCTTGACGTTATAAAGAAAGTGAAGAAGGAGCTCAACATCCCTATAATAGTAGTGTCCCATCTGCCGGAACTGCATATGTATATCACTGACCGGCTCATATACCTGGAAGATGGTCATATAATAGAGGAAGGAAAGACAGAAGCAGTACTGAAACATTTCCTCAAGGACATGCAGCCACAGGTAGAGATCACTCCGTTAGAGAAAAAGGAAACGGTTATCAAAATAAAAGATATCAACAAGCGTCTGGCACTTATAAGGGTAGGAGAAGTGCTGAACTTCAAAGGCCTGTCACTTGACATCCACAGAGGAGAGATCGTATCCTTTATAGGACAATCTGGAGCAGGGAAAACTACCCTGCTTAAGATGATCGAAGGGCTTACATCACCCACTTCCGGTGAGATACTGTACCTGCATGATGGAGAATGGCTGGATATCACACATTTCAATTCCAGAAGGATGGAACTGAGAAAAAAGATAAGCATAATGCATCAGGAGTTCACTCTTTCCCCGCATTCGACCATAGGTCAGCAGATCGGGTTCAGAATGCAGATAAAAGGGCCTGGGTCCCTGGAATACGCGCGTGAAAAAGCAAAAGAGCTGAAAGTGTCCGAAGAAGTACTGGATATACTTTATGCATTGCCTGATATGGAAGAGGAAGAGAAGGACAAGATCATGCGGCAGATGCAAATAGCACCTGAGATCTACGGTAAACTTTTCCCTAAGGTAACCTTTGAAGATGTGAAGGAACACGCAACACAAATTTTTGAAGCTCTTGACCTGCCTCTGGACATACTTTACAAAAAACCTTACCAGATAAGCGGCGGAGAACATGTAAGGGCCTACATAGCTCTTGCACTTACCACACGTCCGGAAATACTCATGCTCGATGAACCATTCGGTGACCTGGATCCGGTAACATTAAGGGATGTTACAAATGCCCTCAAAAGAATAAACAAAGAATTTGGCACCACGATCATCATTGTAAGCCATCACATGGATTTTGTGAAAGAAGTATCTCACAGAGCAGTTCTGATAGATGATGCAAAAGTGGTAAATGATGGTGATCCGCTGGAAGTATCAAACCAGCTTATAGAAATGAGCCATGCCAGTTACCTGGAAAGAACAATGGAATCCCTTATTGCCGAAAAATGATACTTCTCTAGATCACAATGCTCTTTTTATTTTTTTGTTTCCGTAAGCGATGACTACGCTCATCCATATATTGTACAAAGATATTTATTTTATCAGAATACAACTCTTAATGAGGTGAAATAGTATGAAAGATACTCTGAAAAAAGTGGGACTTTTTGGAATTGGCCTATGGGCCCTTACAGAAGATAAGATCAACGAGCTTTCAAAGGAACTTATAGAAAGTGGGGAGATGAACAAGGAAGAAGGTAAAAAGTTCGTCAAAGAGGTTCTCGAAGAACAGAAAAAACAGAAAGAAGATATTGAAAAGAAGATCAATTCAAAGGTCCAGGAAACTTTCAAGCGTGCTGAAGTCGTGAAGAAGGACGATCTGAAAGTTCTAAAAGACCAGATCCAACAACTGCAGGATAAACTTGATGAGCTGATCGGCGAGAAAAAAGCAAAGGCTAAAGAAGAAGAGACTAAAAAGGAACAGGAAGAATAGATCTTCCTTGTGTCCTCATCTTTTAGGAGTATGGGTGGGGGAATCGTGAGCAATAATAAAACACAGAGCTTTTTCCTTAATTTGCTGAAAGCTATAAATCGTCTAAGATACCGTGATCTGGACATCAGTTCGAACAATGTAACTGTGAATTGGGAACATATACCACAGTTACCCCGGGTCGGTGATACCCTTACTATTACAGGTAGCACCACCCCTGAAGCCAAGGTAAGGGTTAAGGTATCTTTTGAAAAGAAGGTTCCCGTCACAGATGGGAAGTACGAGTACAACATGGACAAAGTAGAGATACCTGATGGTCCAAATCATTTTACCATAAAGGCCCGTAAAGCCAAGGACCTCAATTTCAGCGTGAAGATGTTCATTACCTTCACAAGGACATTTGAAGCTAACAGTGATGAAGCCATTTACTCGGAAGAGAACGTGCCTTCAGGGAACTACGATATTTCGATCCACGGCCAGGCAAAGGAAGGAGAGAAAGAAGTAACCATCTACCTTGAAGCTGTGGAGGTCATAGATACGGACAATGAAGGAAAGTTCACATATAATTACAATACTGCGGCTTTGCCTCCCGGCGATTTCACTGTGCTTGTGGGAGATTCAGACAGAACTATAAGTCTTTCTGCGGCTATCTAGTACGGTATGCATTGAAAAAGAGAAAAGCTTGTCAGCCTTTAAGGCCGACCAATTATTTTTTAGAACTTTAGTCCTCGTTCTGTCATGTGTTTTATGAACTCGGTTGCCTCCATGACCGGCACACTGTCGATGGTACAGACATCCGACCACGGCAGGTTGAAAGCTGCGTATGCCTCTGAACTCTCAGCCTCATAGAGAATGAAGAATCTGCCGCCTGTAAGGTCCAGCCACTGATTGATAACATGAATACCCGCCGGTGGCCTGAGTTCCTTGAAGTGCTTCAGGATATCTGCTCTGTGCTCCGGTGCCCACATACTTATGTCCATAAATAACATTTCTATAACACTCCTTTATATTCGATAGGATGGGGCTTTTTACCCACTACTCCCAATTAGGAATTGAATCGCATAGAATATGAAACTTTCTACTATCAGAATAAAGTAACCGAGTTTTATGCAAGGAACTAAGGTAGAAAGAAACATATAAAAGCAGATATTCTAAGAATATGCAACATGAACAGATAGTTATGCTCCAACACATGATAGAAATTCATACATAATCTTTTTAGACATGACAGATATATTCCATTGGTCCCCAACTTAACCAGTGAAAAGAACCAAAGACAGGAGTAATATATGACAGACCCCAATGTCCAAAGGAAACTTATTGAGATAATGCGGATAATCAGCAAAAGCGATAAACCACTGGGAGCCCGCCTCATTGCAGATGAACTGCAGAACAGAGGATATGCCATTGGGGAAAGAGCAGTACGCTATCATCTGCGCATACTGGATGAACGGGGATTCACCAAAAAACATGGATATATTGGGCGCACGATAACAGACCTGGGACAGAAAGAGCTCAACGATGCGCTTATAAGTGACAGGCTGGACCTGGTGATCACCAGGATAGAAGAACTGGTGTACAAGACCACATACGACATCCGGGAAAAGAAAGGGAATGTCATAGTGAATGTATCCGTTATTGACAAAAGGGATTATGAGAAGGCAATGGATGTGCTGAAATATGCGATCGATGCTGGCATATCCATAAGCCCCAGGATCAGAGTGGTGGACGAGGACTCTGAAGAGGATGACATCTTCGTGCCGGACGGTAAATTTGCAATAGCCAACGTCTGCAGTATCACCTATGATGGTATCCTTTTGAAGAATGGGATTCCCTCCACTCCCCTGTATGGTGGCCTTATGCAGATGGAAGCTCGTAAGCCGGTGAGTTTTGTGGATATCATAGGCTACAGTGGGACATCGATAGATCCAATCAAAATATTCATTAACAGACGTTCCACTTCAGTGCTCGATTATATAGAAAGTGGTACTGGAAAGCTTCTGGCTAACCTGCGACATATACCGGGCTCTGCAAGGGAAAGGGCACAGGAGGTTATGGAGCTTGCAAAAGAATCCGATATCGGTGGATATCTGGCTATCGGTGAGACAGGAGAAGATGTATTCAGCGTGCCTTTGGAAAAAGGGAAAGCAGGCATACCTGTGATCGTGGGGAGCAATGCTATCGCAGCTATTGCAGAAGCAGGCATCCCTGTCAAAGCATACCCTGTTTCCAGTATCATGGACTATAATATAATGAAAAGACTGGAATGAGAGATCATGCTCTCCTGTTTTTCTTAACAATGTTCATCATGGAGAAATAACCCCTGCCAAACTCCATGGAAAGGAGATGATAAGCTTTTTTGTCAGTGAGCCCTGCGCTCTTTATGGCATTATAGCGTTCAATGACCTTACTTGCTTCCTCTTCCGTCCAGCGTTTCCTCTGGTTGTGATGCGGATTTCCCCCATTAGAGCACAGCTCTTTGAGCATATAACCACGTTCTATATTGTGCATTTGTTCCAGCTGGTAATCATACACATCACCATTCATCTCAAATCCAGTGGAATATCTGTTGAGGGACCTGGCAATCTTTGCAGTGGAAAAACTGCCCAGGAAAAGATCACAAACGAGGTCATCTTCATCTGAGGAGTAAAGGATCATCTTCTTTAACAGTTCAGCAGGGAGGGTGTTCTTATTCCTTAACCTGCCTTTCTTGAAATCCCTGTTGATCACCCATACATCTTCCAGGTCGTTATAAAGCATAGAACTGTTATCACCATTCTTTTCAGATGTTCCAAATCTACAGAAGGTATTAAATTTCACCCGTTTTGCACCTGATTTTTTACAGTAGAGAATATGGTAATGGGATGTCACGAACTTGTGCCTTGTACTCACACCGAAATTATACTTCCATATAATATGGTTGATGATCTCAAAATCATTTTTTTCAAGAGCAAGCAGTATATCCAGAAGATTGCTCCATCCTGAGACCACATACATGGAACCAGTATCCTTGAGCACTCTGTGGGCTTCATGCAGCCACTTTATGGAAAAATCGCGATATTCTTCCTGATCTACCTCAACATATCCTTCGAACACATGCTCTTCTTTCCGATGGTAGTGTTTGTGGAGAATGTCCCCATTGATGGCAAATGGAGGATCGGTGATGATAAGATCGACACTTTTGTCAGGTAGATGTTCACGGGCACCGGTTATACAGTCCTGATTATAGTAGATATCCCTCATCAGGAGTGAAACTATGTTGCAGCAGTATATAAGCACTTGGAGCTGCAGACGGAGTGGGAGAGGTTCCATATAGAGAGGTCATCCTTCAGAAATATATACAATATATTAGATAATAGCAATAATTAGTGAGTATATAATGATAATTAAATAATATTATACTATTTTTGCTTAAGTTAATTAAAATGTACATACAAATGAGGCGTTCAAACATAGAATGTATGCAAAAATTTAAATAATATAAAGTCTACAGTAGACTACCGTCTTCCTAGTCAAGAGGTAAAATTTATGGAAACAATGTACAAAAAGAAGAACCTGGGAATCTCAGGACAGTCGCTGCTGCTCTTAGGAATTATCCTTATGATGTTGATTTTACCTGTATCGGCGGCAACACCTGAAGAGAACGCAGAAGCTATAGCTGATGTGCAGATAGCACTTACAGTTGTATGGCTGATACTTTGTGGTGGCATAGTGTTCCTGATGCATGCCGGTTTCTCACTGGTGGAGATCGGACTTACTCGTGTTAAGAACACTACGAACATACTTATGAAGAACTTCATGACAGTGTGTCTTGGCATAGTGGTCTACTGGGTAATGGGTTGGGCACTAATGTATGGTGCCGACTATGCTGGTATAATAGGTAGTGACCAGTTCTTCATGAGTGGTGCTGACAACGCAATATGGACCAGCTGGTGGTTCCAGATGGTGTTCGCAGCCACAGGTGCAACGATCGTATCGGGTGCCATGGCAGAGAGAACGAGCTTCAAGGCATATTTGATATACACCGTACTGATGGTGGGACTCATTTACCCTGTATTCGGTCACTGGGTATGGAGCGGTGCTGGGATCCTTACCAGCGGCCCGATAGTCGATGCGATCGGAATAGGATACCATGACTTCGCAGGATCTTCAGTTGTACACATGATAGGAGGTTTCTCTGCCCTTGCAGGTGTATTACTGGTCGGTCCAAGGTTAGGTAAGTTCAGGCACGGTAAGCCTGTAGTAATTCCAGGTCACAGCCTGCCCCTGGCATTCCTGGGTACACTGATACTGGCATTCGGATGGGTGGGGTTCAACGGAGGAAGCACCCTTGACGGTAACGATCCCTACATTGGCCTTGTAATAGCCAACACTTTCCTGGCAGCAGGAGCAGGTGCTATAATGGTACTGCTGATCACCTGGATGAAGACCGGAAAGCCAGATCCATCCCTTACAGCCAACGGCATGCTGGCAGGCCTTGTAGCCATCACCGCTTCCTGCGGATCCGTTGCCAGCTGGGCAGCAGTAATCATAGGACTGATCGCAGGTATAATAGTATATGTAGGAGTTATGTTCAACGAATACACACTCAAGCTGGACGACCCGGTAGGTGCCATCGCAGTACACGGTTACAGCGGGGCCTGGGGAATATTGTCGGTCGGCATATTCGCAATAGGACAGGGTAACGGCATATTTGCTGATGCTGCATACACTGCCGCTGGTGCAGGCCTGCTATACGGCGGATACCAGCAGTTCATGATCCAGGTAGTTGGACTGATACTGGCTGTAATATGGGCCTTCGGTATCTCTTTCATAATATTCAAGGTACTGGATGCAGTTATGGGCCTGAGAGTGCCTGAAGAAGATGAGATAGCCGGACTCGATATAAAGGAACATGGAATGTCTGCATATCCGGAATTCGTGCTTGCAAAGGAGTGAGATAGATGAGAAAGATCGAAGCAATAATTAGGCCCACAAAGGTGCAGGAAGTAAAAGATGCACTGGA